>Ga0307951_1001574_pt1 | contig 13994 bp, 7 predicted proteins | sample OrgLakmetagen374_FD_201842 | JGI IMG/M metagenome (GOLD analysis project Ga0307951, IMG submission 201842) | Saline water microbial communities from Organic Lake, Antarctica - #374 | ecosystem: Environmental > Aquatic > Non-marine Saline and Alkaline > Saline | place: Antarctica: Organic Lake... | reverse complement strand
CCTTCATAGCAGCTTTTAACCACTTCATGTCATCCATTATTTCCGAACGTTCGCGTCCGTACGAAGTCACAGTAAATTGAAGAAACGGCAATACAAGCTCACTTGATTTTTGCGATCGGTACATCCGAAAACCGGGTTGTGTAATGCGGCGATAACCTGGCCTGCTTCATTTTCCCGGCAGGCCCAACCTGAGCGGCAAACCTGATATCGAGCCCTTTTTTGTTCATTCGATCTATCAGTCCCAGCAAAGGATTTCCAGCCGGCCTCTCATCTCCCTGAAACAGATCCGCCTGATTCTGCTTCAGCGGTGCAATCTCGCCGAGCATGACACCGGCCTTGGCATAACGGTAGCCCGGCCGCCAGATAGACTCCAGCAGGGTTCGTGCCCGGGCCAGGAATGCCCGGGTATCATCCGTAGGCCACGGGAGCCGTGTTGTGACCGACTTTGAGTACTGGGGATCGGCAGAAAACGGTGACGTCCGGATGAACAGAGTGAACAGCTGAGCGGTACCGCCCTGGCTGCGCAGCTTTTCAGCGGCACGCACTGTGTAGTTGGTCACGGCCCCGAACATCTCATCAAACTCAGTGACGCGCTCGCCGAATGAGCGGCTGACCACGATCTGTTGCTTCTGCGCTGAGGAATCGTCCAGTGGGAAACATTGCTCCCCGTTCAGCTCGCGCACTGTGCGTTCCATATTAACCGAGAAGTATCGACGCATGTCTTTAGGCCGTTGATCCGCCAAATCCAGTGCCGTGTGCACATTCAGTTCATTCAGTTGCCAGCGTAGCCTTGACCCCACGCCCCAGATCTCGCCCACGTCCATCAGTGCCATCAGCTTTCGCTGGCGATCCCGTTGGCTAAGATCCACCACATTGCCGGTAGCCGGGTATTTTTTGGCGCCATAGCTGGCGACTTTGGCCAGCGTTTTCGTAGGGGCAATGCCCACCTTGACCGGGAGCCGTGTCCAGTCCCAGATACGTTGCTTCAAGCGTCTGCCAAACAGTTCGAGCGGTTCTACTCGCTCGATGCCCGACAGGTCCAGAAAGGCTTCATCAATGGAGTATTGGCAATACGCAGGCACCATGCTTTCAATGGCCATCATGACTCTGTTGGATAAATCGCCGTATAACGCGTAGTTGGAGCTGAACAGCGCTATCCGGTGTTTTTCAATGATGTCCTTTACTTTGAAATGAGGGGTTCCTGTTCTGATGCCCAGGGCTTTGGCGGCTTTATTCGCAGCGACAACGGCTCCATCATTATTGGATAAAATGGCGATACCGCGGTCACCAAGGTCGGGCCGGAAGACCCGCTCCATGCTCGCGTAGGCCGAATCGATGTCCACAAGCGCAATGCAACTCAGCTGAGGTTTGTTAACCTCACAGCCGGTACCGTCATTGAAGGCTGTGGCATCCTTCACACCATCGGCCTAACAACCCAAGTGACTACGCCGAAAATCTCTATCTCTTGTTCGCTGGTCGGGATGACGTCCGCATACTCGCCATTCATCGACTTCAGGGCGAACCCTGGCGTGGTTTGAAGTTGCTTTACTACGTACTCACCATCGAGTGCCGCAATGACAATATTGCGATGCTGAGCAGTGTGAGAGCGGTCAACGACCAGGTAGCTCCCATCGGAAATGCCACTCTCGATCATGGAAAGCCCTTCTGCCCTGAGTACGAAGGTAGCTGCCGGGTTACTGATCATCAGTTCATTGAAGTCGAGTTGCCGTTCAATATAGTCTTCAGCCGGGCTTGGAAAGCCAGCAGCCACGGTATCCCGGAATAGCGGCACCAGGGCTTTAGGGCAGTCTTTGGGGTCAACAACGGGGATAGCTTTCATTCTGAACACCACTGTATGAATGTCCAGTATTGTACTCGAAATGGAGCTTAAACCAACTGGGTTCTAGCGAACGGCGATTGGATTGCGGACCATAGGTTTGCACATGAATTACATTTATTCTAATAAAAACAATGTGTTAAGCCACAAAACCCCATGGTCGCTCAACAACAAGACACCGCTGGAAGCAGATGGCATTAACGCCCCATGGCCTCAAGCCGCATAAACAGGAAATCAAACCCAATAGCACTCTATCTTAAATTAGTGTGGTGATGGTCTTGACGGTGGGGTCCAGTATACACACAACCATGTTGACAGATTGCGACGTATTCAGTTTACGAGGATCCCCCACTTGTGACTGCCAATATTATTGGGAGCAATACAGTAGCTCCGCTTGTGATACCTGGACACTCCCTGGCTCTGGCATGGAAAAAACCGTCGGAATTGAAAGACTTTATCTCAAACTGGTTTTAGTTAGTCTAATCAAGTGGTATCTTGAGTGTCTTAATTAGCTAATGAATAATAGATGTAGCCTTTGTCAGTCTTCGAAACAACGTTGCTCACCATTACAATTTTCACTGGGTTTTCAATTGTCTGGAGTACTCTGGTATCCGGCATCTCGCCCATGCCTAGCTCAAAAAAAGCGCGTCAGGCTATGTTGCAGATGATCTGCGACACCACAACAGAAACCGGAACAATTTTAGAATTGGGAAGCGGTTGGGGAAACCTTCTTATCTCGTTGGCAAAAAAATATCCACAGAGAAAAATAATCGGCTATGAATTATCAATCATGCCGTGGCTTACGACTGTAATACTTAAAAACCTACTCGATTTAAAAAACATTCAGGTGTATCGAAAAAACTTCTTACACTCGGATCTTACTAGCGCCTCGGTTATATTATGCTATTTACATCCGAAGGGAATGCAAGGAGTCGACAGTAAAATTAAAATGCAAAGCGGTCAGTTAGAATACTTGATCAGCAATACTTTTTCATTGCCATCTCATCAACCCATCAAAATAATCAGACTGAATGATTTATACAAATCTCCAGTCTATCTATACAAGTTTACAAAACTGGACGATGCAATCTAGATGTAAATTCAGCCTTTTACAACCACTTAAATGTTACTAAATTTCAAAGATTTAGCAACTAATAAATTATGGAAATCTTAAAAAAAAGACCTTACAATGCTCGTTATTACTTACCCTTAACCTAATGGCTCTTTCCGTCTAAAAGCAGATACCGATAGCACCAAGTATGTGGTCAGTTCGCAAGATTTCTCTACTTCTCACTGTTTCTAATTATTGGGGGATTACACTGGCTCTAAGCGACCTTGGTCAGGTCGTTGTCGGTGCATACCCTGATGTGCTAAGCACATAATTAGCGTCGTTCGTTCGTAGTAATGTATCCCGATTAAAAAACCAGAGCAGGCTAACATCTGGTTTTATTCACTAGGTGGTGCGTCTGAACGCTTACACTTGAATAGTGGACATCAGCACAACACTGATGCGTGAATACCGACAGGGTCGGTGGTCAGCCGAGCATCTCTTTCAAATACTGACCAGTAAAAGACCGCTTGCGTTTTGTCAGTGTTGCCGGCGTCCCCTGTGCAATGACCCGGCCACCGTGCTGGCCACCTTCGGGTCCCATATCGACCACCCAGTCGGCCTCGGCGATAACGTCCAGGTTGTGCTCGATCACCAGCACCGAATTGCCGCCATCGACCAGGCGATGCAGTACCCGCAGCAGTTTGTCGACGTCGGCCATGTGCAGGCCGACGGTGGGTTCGTCGAGCACGTAAAGGTTGTGTTGAGCCCCCCTGCCCCGGGCGTCTTCGGGGGTCATTCTGGCTTTGGCGAGTTCGGCAACCAGTTTGATGCGCTGGGCTTCGCCGCCGCTTAGTGTCGGACTTTGCTGACCAAGGGTGAGGTAACCCAGGCCGACGTCCTGCAGCAGGCTAAGGGCATGGTGTACTTTGGTGATGGGGCCGAAGAAATCGACGGCCTCGTCGATGTTCATCGCCAGGACCTCGCCGATGTGTTTGCCCTTGTAGATAACGCTCAGGGTCTCGTCGTTAAAACGCCAGCCGTGGCAGACGTCGCAGGGTATCCGTACGTCGGGCAAAAAATTCATTTCAATTTTCTGCTCACCCTGGCCGCCGCAGGCACCGCAGCGTCCATCGCCGGCATTAAAAGAAAAGCGGGCCGGGGTGTAACCACGCAAGCGGGCATCGACGGTGCCGGCAAAGAGTTTGCGGATGCTGTCCCAGATGCCGATGTAAGTCGCCGGGCAGGATCGAGGGGTTTTGCCGATGGGGGTCTGGTCGACCTCCAGAATGCGGTCAATGCTTTCCCAGCCGGTGATCAGTTCAGCACCCTGCCAACGGGTTTTGGCTTTGCTCTTTCTGTTCTGGTGGCTGGCGATGGCCTGTTTCAGATTGGGGTAAAGCACCCCCCGGATCAGGGTGCTTTTGCCGCTACCACTAACACCGGTGACCGCGACCAGCTGGCGCAGTGGCAAGCTGACGTCGATCTGCCGCAGGTTGTTCTGGTGCGCGCCCTGTATCTGTAGACTGGATTGGGTCCACAATTGGCGCATCTGCGGGTTGCGTATGTCAGGCATGGGATGGCGTAATGGCTGGGCGAGCATCTGCCCGGTCAGCGAGCGCGGGTTTTTCATGATCTGTTTCAGGCTGCCAAAGGCCACCACTTCACCCCCGTTCACGCCGGCTCTGGGCCCCATGTCAATCAGGTGGTCGGCTTCGCGAATCGTGTCTTCATCGTGCTCGACCACGACCACGGTGTTGCCTTGTTGTTGCAGCTCGCGCAGCGTTTCGATGAGTTTGCGATTGTCCCGGGTATGCAAACCGATGGTTGGTTCATCGAGCACGTAGCACACGCCTTGCAGGTTGGACCCCAGTTGTGCAGCCAGTCGTATGCGCTGGGCTTCGCCGCCGCTCAGGGTGGGCGCAGCCCGGTCCAGGCTCAGGTAGTTGAGCCCGACTTTTTGCAGAAAACGCAATCGGCTGTGCATCTCGGCCAGCAAGTCTCGGGCGATGGCCTGCTCACGGCCTTTTAGGGTCAGGGTAGCGAACCAGTGTTCTGCTGCATCGACGGGAAGCGAAGCCAAGTCGGCAATGGAGCAGTCCCGAAACCGCACGGCCAGGGCTGTGGGGTTGAGACGCTGGCCCTTGCAATCCGGGCAGGTTGTTTCCTGGCCGGCGTCGTCTTCCGGCTGCCAGGCACGCTCTTCACCGGTCTGCTCTTCATCAAAGCCTTTGATCAGGCTGCCGGTCCCGAAGCAGGTGGTACACCAGCCGTGTTTGGAATTGTAGGAAAACAGACGCGGGTCAAGTTCATCAAATCCGGTGCCGCAACCGGGGCAGGCGCGCTGGGTGGAGAACAGCCGCTCCTGTTTGACGCTGGCTTTACCCATGCGCTTGTCGGTCGGGGTCACAATCACCAACCCATTGCTCAGTGCCAGCGCCTGGTTCAGGCCCTCGGCCAATGCCTGCTCCTGGTCAGGTGCGACGTTGACGTTGGGCAAAGGCAGTTCAATGTTGTGCTCGCGGTAGCGGTCCAGTTTGGGCCAGTCGCCTGTCGGCTGGTAGTCACCGTCGACTCGCAGTTGGGTGTAGCCCCGCTCGGCGGCCCACTCGGCCAGTTCCCGGTAGATGCCCTTGCGTGCAACCACCATGGGCGCTAGCAGGGTGGCGGTGCGGCCGCGGAACTCTTTCATGATGCGGGCCTGGATAACCGCCGGGGTTTGCGGTTCGATCGGTACATCACAATTCGGGCAATGCTGGGTGCCCAGCTTCACATAGAGCAGACGCAGGTAGTGGTGAATTTCAGTCAGCGTTGCCAGCGTACTCTTGCGACCACCACGGCTGGTTCGTTGTTCGATCGCAACCGCCGGTGGAATGCCGTAAATCGCATCCACGTCCGGCCGCGCGGCTGGTTGCACGAACTGGCGGGCGTAGGCATTGAGTGACTCCAGATAGCGGCGCTGGCCTTCACCAAAAATCAGGTCAAACGCCAGGGTACTTTTGCCACTGCCACTGACACCGGAGATGACGATCAGTTTGTCACGCGGCAGAGTCACATCGATGTTTTTCAGGTTGTGTTCGCGCGCGTGATGAACACGAATGCTGTTGTCCCGTAGTCGGGTTGCCTTGCTCTGGTACTGGGCTGCGGTCTCGGCAACGGCATGACTGCCAGAAGACAGCGCTTGTTCATAGTCCCGCAGCGCAGTAGCCGTGTGACTGGCTTTGTGGGCCATCACCTGGGTGGGTGTTCCTTGGGCCAGCAATTCACCACCGCCATCGCCACCTTCAGGGCCGATGTCGATCACCCAGTCTGCATTGCGAATCACATCCAGGTTGTGTTCGATCACCACCAGCGAATGTCCGGCCGCCTGCAGCTGACGAAAAGCACCCATCAGGGTTGCGATGTCAGCAAAGTGAAGGCCGGTGGTGGGTTCATCGAACAGAAACAGCCTGTGCTCCTGTTGTTTGGATTTGCCGCGGGGTTTGCCGGTTGATTTTGCCAGATGCCCGGCCAGTTTCAGGCGCTGTGCTTCACCCCCGCTGAGGGTGGGCACGGCCTGGCCGAGTTGAAGATAATCCAGACCCACATCGGCCAGAGGTTGCAGGCTGCTTTGCACATCGGCCTGCTCGCGGAAGCAATCGAGCGCTTCGGCAACGGTCATGGCCAGGGCATCGGCAATGGACAGGGCGCGGCTGCCGTCCGAGGTAAATTGAAGCAGTTTGACGTCGAGTATTTCGTCCCGAAAACGTCGGCCGTTGCAGTCCGGACAGCGCAGATAAACGTCACTCAGAAACTGCATTTCCACATGTTCAAACCCATTGCCCTGGCAAGTCGGGCAGCGGCCATTGCCCGAATTGAAACTGAAGGTGCCGGGTGTGTAGCCTCGCTCTTTTGACAATGGCGTGGCTACAAACAGCTTGCGAATGGCATCGAAAGCACCGACGTAGGTTGCGGGGGTGGAGCGGGTGGTTTTACCAATCGGGCTTTGATCGACCATGACTACGCGGTCGATGCTGTCCAGTCCGTCGATGCGATCGTGAGCCCCGGGGGCTTCGGTTTGCTCGCCCTGATGCTTGAGTATGGCAGGGTACAGAATCTGCCGCATCAGGGTGGATTTACCCGACCCGCTGACCCCGGTCAAACACACCAGTTGCCCCAGCGGTATGCGCACATCAATGTCTTTCAGGTTGTGCTCGCGGGCCCCGTAGATGGTCAGTTCGGCCTGCGTTGCGGCGATGATACCGGCAGCGGGTGCATGTACCTGTTCGCTGCCATTCAGGTAGCCGGCCGTGAGGTTGCGTTTGCGTTTGAACAGGGCCGTGGGCGTACCAAAAAATTCGATATGCCCCCCGGCTTTCCCGGGACCCGGGCCTATGTCCAGTATCCGGTCGGCGGCAAGTATGATTTGCGGGTCGTGCTCGACCACCAACAAAGAGTTACCCGCGTCGCGTAGCCGGTGCAATACACTGACCAAGCGTTTCAGGTCGCGCGGGTGCAGCCCGGTGCTGGGTTCATCCAGCACAAAGAGCGTATTCACCAGAGAGGTGCCAAGGGCTGTCGTCAGGTTGATGCGCTGGACCTCGCCGCCACTCAGTGTACGGGATTGACGGTCAAGCGTCAGATAGTCCAGCCCAACCTCACACAGGTAGCCCAGTCGAGAGCGGATTTCCTGCAGCAGTAACTGGGTAGGCTCGTCTGAGTCGGTGCTCGCCAGTTGTTCAAAAAAAGCGACGCAGCGAGCTAGCGGCAACTGCATCAGATCAGTGATGTTGAGACCGGGTAATTGCTCGAATGTGGATTCCAGCAGTTCGCTGCCCGCGGGTACGAAAGCGGCCCGTCCAGCGAGGGTCTGTTCTGCAGCTGCGTGTGAGCCAACACGCCACCAGAGTGAGGACGACTTCAACCGTGCGCCGCCGCACTCTGTGCAGGGTGTGTAAGACCGGTATTTGGACAGCAGCACCCGGATGTGCATCTTGTACGACTTGCTCTCCAGCCATTTGAAAAATTCCTGAACGCCGTACCAGACGCCCTGGTCCCAGTCGCCCTCACCGTCAAGCACCCACTGCTGCTGGGCTTTGGTCAGTTCTGCCCAGGGTGTATTGATGGGAATGCCTTGCTTTTTGGCATAGCGGATCAGGTCACGCTGGACTTCCTCATAAGCGGGTGTCTGGATGGGCTTGATCGCGCCGTCTTTCAGGCTCTTGCGTTCATTGGGGATCACTAACCCGTAGTCGACACCGATGATTCGGCCAAACCCCCAGCAACTGTCACAGGCGCCGATGGGTGAATTAAAGGAGAATTGGCTGGGGCTGGGTTCCGGGTACTCAATGTCACAATGAGCGCAATGGTGGTGGCTGGAGAACTTTGCCGGATGGCCGGCCTCGCGGGCATCGCTCAGCGGGTAAACTCGCACATGGCCCTTACCATAATGCAGCGCCGTCTCCAGTGCTTCGGTCAGTCGACCGCGATTGGCTTCCGTCAGTTTGAGCCGGTCCTGTACCACGTCCACACGATCGCCTTGGCGGCCGTGAATGCGGGCATAGCCCTGCTGGTTCAGCAGTTGAAGGACTTCATCATCGCTGAGCCGCTCTGGCACCTGCAGCGGTATGCAGACCATCAGGCGTTGCTCACCCGGCCATTGATCATACAGTGCCTTCAGAATGCTCTGTGAGGTATCGCTGACTACCTCGCGCCCACAGGATTGGCAATACAGGTGCGCCAGGCGGGCAAACAGTAATTTCAGGTAGTCGTTCAATTCGGTCATGGTACCGACGGTAGAGCGGGAGGTACGCACCGTATTGCTCTGCTCAATGGCAATGGCCGGTGGAATGCCGTCAATGCTGTCTACTGCGGGCTTGTCCATGCGATCCAGAAATTGACGCGCATAGGTAGAAAAAGTTTCTACATAGCGACGCTGACCTTCTGCATAAATGGTGTCGAATGCCAGCGTTGACTTGCCCGAGCCACTGACGCCCGTAACCACGACCAACTCACCGAGCGGAATGTCCAGATCCAGATTCTTGAGGTTGTTCTGGCGCGCACCGCGAACGCGGAGGGTGTCATGAGGCATAAGGTTGGGCATCCGGCTAAGTCTGTTGGGGCCGGATACTATAATGGAGCGAAGGTGTTCCACCAAGGAGGACGTTGGCTGTGGCTCAGCAACAAGAAGTATATTAGTTGCCTGAACGGCACTGTCGATTAAAGCCAATTGCCAGCAGTTTGGGTAGCAGCGAACGCCAGGGATTGGGGCTGCTGCGGACACTAACAGAAGTAAATCGATCTGTTGCAGCTTCTGGCACTGTCCTCCCGCCGAAAAAGCTTGTAAGCGAGCCCCGAGCTTAACAAACTCTGGTCTGCTCAATCAATCGCCGTTAACACCTCAGCACTGCTCGTCTTATTGATACCGAGATAAACATCGACCGACTTTACCACCCAGGCTGGTTTGGGAACGGGGTACCCAGCTTGACGCGCAATACTCTCAGCATTCACATCGTAGGTTACCCACGCATCAATGTAACCCAGTGTAAGCTTTTTGAGATTCAGGGCATCGAATGACAATTCCTCGACTTCAACTCCTTGCTCAAGTAAATAACGGGAGAACGTCGAACTCCCATAGCCACCTACTCGCAGGCCCTTCAGATCATCGACGCTGTCTATGATTAACGTGCTGTTGGATCGGGTATAGACAACCCACTGATATTCCGCCAGTGGCCCAATAAACTTGAATATTTCACTCAAGTCTTCATTGCGTTCAATAGGAAAAATCCCATAGTCCTCTCTTTGGGAAGCCCGCCGAAAAGAGATCGGCCAGGTTCGCAATTGAATTCGGTATTCAATACCGACTTCGTCAAGAATTTGCCGAACACGCTGAGTTGTCTGATCTTCCAGTTCAATGGCGGCTGCTTGCCCTAGCAAGTCCGTATTGTAATGAAATTGACCATAGTCTTCTTTCATTACTACCAATTCTGCAGCCGACACTCCACTAACGCACAGCAGAAAAATCACACTTACTGTCAGTCTTCTTAACACGAGCGAATACATCATGAGCCTCCACGGTTAAAGCTGGAATCGCTTAATCGCCTGATCCAGATGGCTGGCAATTTTTTCAAGTTCGGAAGCCCTTTGTGCAGTGGATTCAAAATCCGCCGCAACGTCAGCTCCGCTGTTGCTGATCGTATGAGTGCGCTGGGTGATGTCTTCTGATACCGCCTGCTGCTCGTCTGTCGTTACCGACACCTGCCCATTAAGTTGACTGATTCTGGCTATATAGGTGAGATAGTCGTTAAACGCTTCTTGTAAACTCCCGACCCGATCGGAGATCTCGTTCGCATTGCTGACGCTGGTTGATATCGAGCCAACGGCATTACGAGAACCTGCCATCACCGTGTCCACTTTCACACGGATTTCTTCAGTACTTGCCTGAGTACGACTCGCCAGAGTCCGGACTTCATCGGCAACGACCGCAAACCCCCTGCCCTGCTCACCGGCCCGCGCCGCTTCTATCGCAGCATTCAAAGCCAGTAAGTTCGTCTGTTCGGCGATGTGGCGAATAACATCCAGTATCTGCTCAATTCCATTCACTTCTCCGTCTAACGTTTCGATCACATCAGCCGCTGATTGCATCGACTCGGTTAGCTGTTTGGTAGACGCAACGGCTACTTTAATAGCGCTTTCGATATCATGTGCCCGCTCCTCGCTCTGTGTTACTTCGTCGGCTGCTTCTCGGGTGTTTTGCGCCACCTCACACACACTGGTGGACATTTGTGTAATTGCGGTTGCCACCAGGCTTAGGTCCCGACTCTGATCATTCAATCGAGTTCGAACAGCATTCGTTGCGGTAACAGAATCGATTGAAATAGCGTTGATTTCCTTGTTCAGTTCGGCAATTCTGACGATCATATCCCGAATGTTATGCACCAGTTGCTCAGTCGAGTGAAAAATCTCGCCAATCTCATCCTGAGCGTAACGGCCAACATTAACGCTAAAGTCGCCATTGCCTACTTGCTTCATGTACTGGTTGAGACGATGTATGGGCCGACGCACGCTTCTGACCACAATCCAGGATACAAGCAAGCACAGCAACAGAATCAAACCGGTGGCCAAAATAACAATGTTGCGGCCTACTGCCACCTGCTCCAGTGCGTCGTTGCTAATGCCAAGCACTGCAGAATCGACCTGCATGGATACGGTTTGAAGCTGACTGCCTGCCTCTGAAAGGCTGGATTGAACCGACTCAATCTTTGAATACAATGTGCTACGAATTTCCACGTACAGGTTCTTCTGCTGGGCGATCAATCCGTCGTTGGAGGTTGTCAAATCCCCAAGCTGTGAGAACAGCGGCTTAATTCCTGCGTGGTATTCTTTAAAGGCGGGGTCAGCATCGACCTGATCAAAAATATCAAACGTCAGGCGAGCCACATTGTCCAGGCTGTCTCGTAATTCTGTCTGCACTGATTCAATCACACTCAGACTGTCGGCAAGGGAGGCACTGATGGCGAGCAAACTGGCATTATCAAATAAACGTTGCAATCGAAAGGCCAGCGTTTTTGCGTCTGCTACTGTCATGTCATTCAGGCTTTGGCTAAAGACTGGCCCTGCTTCAGCTCTCAAAGCGTTGATTTCAGCCCGCACCTCAACTATGCGGGATTCAGCATCTATAGACCGCTGGTGAGTATTCATATTCCGAACCACACCTTCAAATTGCTCATTTGCCTGAGTAACCGCCTCGGTCAAGCTCGCTGCAAGCTCCGGCGACTCTGCCAACAATGGGTAGTCAGTTCCCAGCCCAACCGCCATCTTCTTGAACGACTCAATGTCACCCTCAACCCGAGATCGAATTGACACCATTGCCTCTGGCTCTCGGGCATTGTAATGCTCTGCCGCGCCCGTACTGATGTCTTTTAACGTCAACCTTGCATTGGCGAGTGCCTCCTTGACCGGCAAGGCTTCAGAGACAAGGCTATCCAGGCCGTCGCTGGATTGCCGCAGACTGAAGAGACTGACCAACAAAATTCCAATTACGCCCAATCCTACCGCACCAAAGCCCAGACTCAATCGACTGACTAGGGTTAGGCGAAACATTTTTGGCAATCGCATCAGACTTTCTTTGAAGAACCACTTGGTAGAGCTTGGTTGCGGCACAACAGCGGAATTATTCATTATAGATAGTTACCACTTGGTTTTTTAACAGTGCTTACTATTATCGACCGGGCTGACTTGAACTTGATCATAAATCAACTCTATTCGGAATGATGTCCGAATGATGTCCATATCCACTTTGGATATCAACTAATGCTGCGCAATATTAAAGTCAATTGTAGTTTATGCTCTGGCCTGATGAGTGTGTACTGTTTTTTCAACCGGTAACAGCCGTTGCAACCATTGTGATTAAATATGCAACAACTGGAAAAACTCTGCTTTACAAGGCTGCGTTAAGTTAGTACCCACCACATCAGGGGGGATAACTTAAAAAACAGACCTGTTGCGCAAGGCTACTGCAAGCTGAGTATCGAAAATGAATAAGTTAAGCGAACATTTTTTGATGGTCATTCCACCAGCAATGAGGACAGTGTCCAGATTTAAACATTGACGAACACACACCTGTGCATAATGTATATAACGGCAGCATGCCAGAAACAATTAGAGTAATAGAGGAGTACCAAGAAGATGCCTTCAGTTCACTCAACCTCGACGCTTAGTAGAATAGAAAACACATCACTTTTAAAAAGCACTGTCGCAGTAATTATCGTAGCGCTGATGTTAGGTACCGCTCACGCCGAAAGTCAGCTTCGAATTGGGATCACTCAAAACAACGTGAGTGTCGACAGCTACCAAACCACCTACGAAAACGCATTTAAGGAAGCAGTTTCGGAGCGCGAAGACATCGACGCCATCGTGATGAATGCCGGTGGCGATGTCGCTCGTCAAATTGCCCAGATGCAATATCTGATTCAACAGCAAGTCAACGCCATCATTATCTGGCCAACTCATGGCCAGGCTGTCGTACCCGTAGTCCGTCAGGCGCAACAGGCTGGCATACCTGTTGTTGTCACCAACTCCAACATTGCCGAGAATGGACAAGCGTTCATCGAGTCTTTTTCCGGGCCTAACAACATTTTACAAGGTCAGTATTCTGCTGAAATGATGTGTGATCAATTAGGCGGCCAGGGTCAAGTAGTTCAAATTACCGGCCAACCCGGTTACACCACAGCCATAGAGCGGCAAGTGGGTTTTGAAGAGCGCCTCGCCGAAGTGTGCCCCAATGTGGAATTAATGGAGAGTCAACCTGGCGATTGGAACCGGGAAAGGTCCCAGCAAGTTATGGTCAGTTTTCTTAACAAGTACGATACCATTGACGCGGTTTATTCCGGTGACGACAACATGGGCGTTGGGGCGCTGAACGCTGCCAAAGCAGCAGGTCGGTCAGGTGAAATAAAATTCTTTGGCGCCACTAACTTTGCCGCCGGATATGAAGCCATGGAGCGTGGCGAGTACCACGGATCGGTCTACCAGTCACCTGGGGAGGATGCACGCAACGCACTGCGCACTGCAATCGCGGTTGCAAGGGGTGAAGACGTTCCAAAATTAAACTACTTCAATACTCCAAAAATTACTCAGGAAAACATCGGCGACTTCGAAAAGCCGGTATTTTGAAAACCCACTGAATTGAGCCTTAATCACCCTAAGCCTCGGCCTACGGGTCGGCACTCTCCCGACGGTTCTAATTCAACTGTGCAACAGTGTCTTGCGCTACTGTTGCCATGCGTAGGCTTCAATGCCAGAGCACAATCGAAAAACGCTTGGCGACACCCGAAAACGACTTCAGCACACCGCCAAGGACATAGTTGCTGCGGATCAGATAGCGTTGTGCAAAGACGTTTGTAACTATTCAGCGTCCAAACCAGTTCCTCGCAGCTTCACCTGAATAAACTCAGGCCACGTACCTGTAAACAAGCACTCTAAAGCCTCACCGACGCCCACCGAGTGCTTTCTGCAGGTTGATAGATAGCTGCGAATACGGCAATAGATTTCAGCGCCCCTCATTGAACGGAAGCAACCCGATACTTTTTGCTGCACCTTAACCATGCGCAGGTCACGCTCTCCCTGGTT
>Ga0307951_1001570_pt1 | contig 14015 bp, 8 predicted proteins | sample OrgLakmetagen374_FD_201842 | JGI IMG/M metagenome (GOLD analysis project Ga0307951, IMG submission 201842) | Saline water microbial communities from Organic Lake, Antarctica - #374 | ecosystem: Environmental > Aquatic > Non-marine Saline and Alkaline > Saline | place: Antarctica: Organic Lake... | reverse complement strand
CATCAATGACATTGTGTCAGACACGTTGGAATGCGTTATGGTTTTGTCCCATTGGTCCTCAATGGAGAGCACTGCCACCTGCGCACGCATCAATGACAATGTGTCAGACACGTTGAAATGCGTTATGATCTGTGGGAGCAATGGTGACGGCACCAGCAGGGTCGTGCGCCTCGAAAAGTGTGCCCACGTTATTGAACATTGTAACACACACCATGCACTCACAATAACACACACAGGCACAGGCACAGGCACGCATGCCCACACATAAACACATGCACGCACACAATCACACACACACGCACGCAGACAAATGCACACACACACACACACGCACATGCACGCACACGCACACACCTCAGGGCTAGGTTCCACTGTCTGGTTCTGCTGTACGGGCTGCCAGCTTTTGAACTCTCCTTCTTCTGACATGATCAGGTATTTGTACTCAATTCGCCTGAGAGGTCAATTGATGAGTATGATGACATATTTGTACTCAATTCGCCTGAGAGGTCAAGTGATGAGTATGATGACATGTAAGTAAGGGGAAGACGGCAGGGTAAGCGCAAGCAGAGGAGGACCGTGAGCATGAGCGTATGAGCGTATGAGCGTGAGAACACAGAAACGAGCAGAAACGAGCAGAAACGAGCATGAGCATGAGCATGAGCGTATGAGCATGAGAACACATAAGGCATTACAAAGCCAGCATCGTGCACGAGAGCACATTGAGCGTGCGTGAGGGGAAATTGAGCGTGAGTGTGAGCACGCATTCAGTGAGTGTGAGCGTTCAGTAAGAGTGTAAGCGTTCAGTAAGAGTGTAAGCTTTCAGTAAGAGTGTAAGCCTTCAGTAAGAGTGTAAGCCTTCAGTAAGAGTGTAAGCATTCAGTAAGAGTGTAAGCCTTCAGTAAGAGTGTGAGCATTCAGTAAGAGTGTAAGCCTTCATTAAGAGTGTCAGCCTTCAGTATGAGTGTAAGCGATCAGTAAGAGTGTGAGCCTTCATTAAGAGTGTAAACATTCAGTAAAGTGTAAGCTTTCAGTAAGAGTGTAAGCTTTCAGTAAGAGTGTAAGCTTTCAGTAAGAGTGTAAGCTTTCAGTAAGAGTGTAAGCATTCAGTAAGAGTGTAAGCATTCAGTGTGAGTGTAAGCATTCAGTGTGAGTGTAAGCATTCAGTGTGAGTGTAAGCGTTTAGTAAGAGTGTGAGCCTTCATTAAGAGTGTAAGCATTCAGTTAAGTGTAAGCTTTCAGTAAGAGTGTAAGCTTTCATCAAGAGTGTAAGCATTCAGTAAGAGTGTAAGCATTCAGTAAGAGTGTAAGCATTCAGTAAGAGTGTAAGTATTCAGTAAGAGTGTAAGCATTCACTGTGAGTGTAAACGTTCAGTAAGAGTGTGAGCCTTCATTAAGAGTGTAAGCATTCAGTAAAGTGTAAGCTTTCAGTAAGAGTGTAAGCTTTCATTAAGAGTTAAGAGTGTAAGCATTCAGTAAGAGTGTAAGCATTCAGTAAGAGTGTAAGCATTCAGTGTGAGTGTAAGCATTCAGTGTGAGTGTAAGCATTCAGTGAGAGTGTGAGCCTTCATTAAGAGTGTAAGCATTCAGTAAAGTGTAAGCTTTCAGTAAGAGTGTAAGCTTTCATCAAGAGTGTAAGCATTCAGTAAGAGTGTAAGCATTCAGTAAGAGTGTAAGCATTCAGTGTGAGTGTAAGCATTAAGTAAGAGTGTAAGGAAAAGAGCAAGGAGGAAATACAAAGTGGCGTGAGAGCATGGTAAGGGTATACATTGTCAGGAAGGTCGGCACTGTTGATAGCGCACTCTCGCAAACACACACAGGAAGCAAGTAAAGTTGGGGTTGGCCAGAACCATAAATGTACGGTTCATATAGGGTAAACACACATAAGAAGCAAGTATAGTCCAATTGTTTCAACTCCTTGCAAAGGGTATAAGAGTAGAGTTGGACAAAACCATTCCTACACGTAATATATGCGGTTTTCTTGGCAGGGAAATCACCAGATATACGTTCATATACAGTACAGATATACGGTTCTGGCCAACCCTGTATAAGAGGTATGACGAGAAATGTGTCTTGCCTGTTAGCTTGCCTCTCTCACACACTTTTTGCCTTTGAACTCATACATCGAAAGCAACTGAGGAAGGCGCCATTATTTCAAGAATGTTCTCATTCTAAAGAGGACTTCTCGTTATTTTTCCATGTATGGACACCGAACATTTACGGCACCAGTTCAAGCATTTACCTGATTATATTTATGAAGATAGTTTTTTGTTCTTTGCGCGCGCGAAAATAAAAAATTTCGGTTTTCGCGCGCGCGCGTCGTAAAAAAAAGCGTTTTTAACGGCGCGCGTTAAAAAAAATAGCGCGTTTTTTCGGTTTTCGCGACGCGCGCGCGACGTACGGAAAAAATTTGTGTTTTTTCCGTGCGCGCGCGCGTAAAAATAGTACTTAAGGGTTTTGTTTTTTTAACATAACCCATGCAGCTGTCGCTCTTTTTGATTGATTTTTTTGTTGGGATCTACAGGTTGAGCAGCCATGCCAGGCTGGAGGCCTTCATAATCCAAACTTAATTAACTAAAGAGAGAGGTCTTCTCAAACTACGCGCCCTGGACAGGACAAGTGTGCGGTGAAAGGCAGTACTCGGCCTACCTCTTGCTACAGAGCCACAAACTAAATGTTCATTAAGTACAGTTGCTAATTACTTTTATTAAGTACAGTTGCTAACTGCTTTTATAAAGCACAGCTGCTAATTGCTTTTATGAAGCACAGTTGCTGGTCAAGACAGTAGTAGTCAAGACAGATATATCTTGTACAATCCTATGCCAGGGAATCGGCAAGCTGCAAAAAGCCCAGTCTAGCATTTATCGTTTTAGCCTACCCCCCTTCTTGCTTTGCTTTCAAAATGATGCAAGCAGCTTGCAAGATCAACAAATAACGCAGTTGCTGAGCTCAGCATACACAAAGGGACTCACCCAGCCGGGAGCCATATTTCAGTCTTCCAAAAATCTCCCTGCATGAGTTGGAGTTACAAAACTTCAAAATGCAATTGTGGATAGGAGCTTGTCACAAAAGCACTCATATGTGAGTAGCAACGTCATGTTTAGATAAATGGTTGCAATCGTATTGTTTCTAGCTGAGTTTGCAAATGAGATATGTTCAGGCGAATATCGCGCGCTTGTCGGTGTGCATGCGTGCATGTATGCGTGTGTGTGTGTGTGTGTGTGTGTGTGTGTGTGTGTGTGTGTGTGTGTGTGTGTGTGTGTGTGTGTGTGTGTGTGTGTGTGTGTGAGTGTGTGTGTGTGTGTGTGTGTGTGTGTGTGTGTGTGCGCGTGTGTGTGTGTGTGTGTGTGTGTGTGTGTGTGTGTGTGTGTGTGTGTGTGTGTGTGTGAATGTGTGTGTGTGTGTGTGTGTGTTTTGAACTCGCCTCACTCCACGCAAGCGGACTGAAGTGCTGCCAGTTTCCCAGTCCTGCGCTGCTCCCTGTGAAAACACGTGAGACGAGACTCTGCTCAGAGCGGGTGCACTTCGTTAGTGAAGAGCTGCCTGCTATTATTAAAACCCTAGACACGCACCAATTATGCCCACTGCCTCTGAAAACTCAACTTTGAGTTTGACTTTGAATTTGCAGAGGCTGCCAGGTTCATGTTGCTGTTGTTGTTGTTGTTGTTGTTGTTGTTGTTGTTGTGTCCCCCCTGCTCGAGCTACCAAACGTTGGCGCCTTTCTCTGCGGGTGCACCTGCTCTCTAATTTGTACCTGGGTCCCCGGAGGCCCATCATTTTATTATTTAATTCGCGAGACGCAGGCACATTCCACCACAAAAACAAACGATGAAGATGAGATGAAAAGTGTTCAAGATTACGTGACCACTAGATGCCTATCTTTTTTAAGTTTCATCTTGAAACTTGCCAGAGCTTCTGGAGCGAAGGCAAAAGTTAGTAATTAGAAGCCACCTTCCGGGCTCCTGGAAAGGGTAAAAGAAAGAAGATATATTGGATATTCAAGAGGATGTTAAAGTGCCAAATGACCGAAGCTATAACACGCTCCACAGTTGTTCTATGGTATTGCCGTCCTTGAGCTGCTCGACCGCCAGACCCAGGTGGTTGCAGTACACAGGCTCCCGGTCCTTGCCCTGCAGGATGCAGATCATTAAATTTCAAATGCAAACTTGAGCTTCTCTTCGTTTGGGCAAGCAAGTTCGGTAATAACTGGGAGCAGAAAATGTAGGTAAACGTGTATTAAGATGCAGTCTTGTGAAGTCCTAACCAATTAGGAATTAGGAATGTGGAAACAAGGACAATCTACGATCTACAATGAAGTCCTGTTTGCTCTCAGATCTGTGGACGTGCCACCCCAGTACTGTTTTCGCCGAATGATCTTCATAGTACGCATCCTCAACACTTGCTTAAACGAGGCACACAGGCTCAGCATCCGCCCCGGACCTCAATCAAATATTTGTACTGGTGGTCATTGGATGGCCATTAGCGGCTGGCACCTGAGCACTTCTTTGCATGATCATGCGGGGTGCATAGCCAGTAAACAAGGGTATTTCTATCTTTTCTTTTTGGGTGCATCTCGCGTGCACCTATGCTGTCCTGCAATGTATGCAGCCAACACGTACCTTGTTCGCATCTGCATAGTATGCCGCCAGAACGTCCCCCCGATCACCATCCACGACCTCCACGTCTTCTTCCCTGCACGGATGATTGAGAGGCATACATAAAGTCAGGTTGCAATGGGCATGAAGACAAGTTATTGTGAGAAACAAGTGTGGCCTCACCATCTTTGCACATGCACCAGTTCAATAAACCGTACTTCACAGACATGGGGTAGCTGAGTGCACACATTGTCCACACATGATGCCAGCTCATGAAACAAGCGTGTTTTATGGAATGAATAAAGGGTCGGCTTGATTGGGCATCCGAGCAAAATTTCCTGAACTCAGCACTTGCTGTAACTTGTGACCTGCACTCACAGTAAATTGTGACCTACACCCACAGTAAGAAGGAGGGGAATGCAACGATATATATACCCTCCAATGTCCAGACTGGTATCTCAGACAAAGACGTCTATTTTTACACTGAATTGCTGAGTTACTAGTTTTCTATGGTCAAGGCTACGACTGACGACCGCTGCTGTGACCACTTACTGTAACGTGTGACCACTTCTTATGAATTTGTGCCCTAGTTAAGGCTACAACTTGTGAACAGTTCCTTTGACCACTTACTTATTGCAACTTGTGGCCAGTTCCTGTGACCATTTACTGTGACTTGTGACCACTTCCTGTGACTACTTACTGTAACTTGTGCCCTGGTTAAGGCTACAACCTGTGACCACTTCCTTTGACCACTTACTTATTGCAACTTGTGGCCAATTCTTGTGACCATTTACTGTGACTTGTGACCACTTCCTGTCACTACTTACTGTAACTTGTGCCCTGGTTAAGGCTACAACTTGTGACCACTTCCTTTGACCACTTACTTATTGCAACTTGTGGCTACTTCTTGTGACCATTTACTGTGACTTGTGACCATTTTCTATGACTACTTACTGTACCTTGTGGCCTGGCTAAGGCTACAACTTGTGACCACTTCCTTCGATCACTTACTTATTGCAACTTGTGGCCACTTCCTGTGGCCATTTACTGTGACTTGTGACCATTTTCTATGACTACTTACTGTAACTTGTGCCCTGGTTAAGGCTACAACTTGTGACCACTTCCTTCGATCACTTACTTATTGCAACTTGTGGCCACTTCCTGTGGCCATTAACTGTGACTTGTGACCACTTCCTATGACTACTTACTGTAACTTGTGGCCTGGCTAAGGCTACAACTTGTGACCACTTCCTTTGACCACTTACTTATTGCAACTTGTGGCCACTTCCTGTGACCATTTACTGTGACTTGTGACCACTTCCTATGACTACTTACTGTAACTTGTGCCCTGGTCAAGGCTACAGCTTGCGACCACTTCCTTCGATCACTTACTTATTGCAACTTGTGGCCACTTCCTGTGACCATTTACTGTGACTTATGACCACTTCCTATGACTACTTACTGTAACTTGTGCCCTGGTCAAGGCTACAGCTTGTGACCACTTCCTTTGACCAATTACTGATTGCAACTTGTGGCCACTTCCTGTGACCATTTACTGTGACTTGTGACCATTTCCTGTGGCTACTTACTGTAACTTGTGGCCTGGCTAAGGCTACGACCCGTGACCACTTACTGTGACCCAATATGCTGAGAAGCCAGAGCTCCTGCGCATGCTATGGCTAAGGCATCGCAATCCATGCCCACGAAGGGTGCTTGGCAGTAGCCCTTCCACAGGCTCATGATCTCTCTGTGCACGTAGTCCAAGGTCTCCTGCATTGGGAGGAGGGGCACAGCTGCCGTCGCTTTGGATGAAAATCAAGTTGCACATGGACACGTGCTTGCAACCTCTCTGTATTATGCACTCTGGAGGGGCAGGGGCACGGCTGCCATCATTTCTATGGTTGACCAGAACCATATATAAACGGTGTACATACGTTTTTTTTCTGCAGGGAAATTACCAAATATACGGTCATATACAGTGCATATATACAAATCTGGCCAACCCTGGTCATTTCCTAAAAATAGTTGACTGTGCAGGGACACACATGCTTACAGCATCCTATTGCACAATATTCAGGACCTCTTAAATTGGGTGGAGGGGCATAGCTGTCTGGTATTTTTGAAATAAAACCAATTTGAACAGGCACACACGCTTGCAACTTCTCTGCATACGTAAGTAAAGGTCTCATGCATCGAGTGGAGGAGGGGCATGGCTGTAATAAAATTCTACAGACACATTGCTCCTAAGGTGGTGCAATTTAAATGATATGGACTGCATGATTGACAAGCAAGGACAATTGCAAGCAAACTTCCAATCGTTTGTTACTGTTGAGCATGAAGGAGATGAACCTTGTCCATATTATCCAAGCACACACATTTTGTGTATGCTTTGCTTTAGAAGTGCTTGGCCATTTTATTACAGCACGCAGCGCCTACTAGCGCTCTGCCTTGAAGGGTTGATGGGATGGAAGGGGAGCACACAAAGAAACTGCAAAGGGGACGGTGGTGCATAGGCTTGGGCAGAATGACACACACGGTTCTTTTGCAGGAAAACCTTGAGGGCTCAATCTTGTAGCAGGCTGCCGTTGCCATGCTAGGAGTGCCTATACGTAGGGTTGGCCAGAACTGTACATACATACACCGTATATTTGACGGTTTCCCTGCCAGAATACCGTATTCCTATACATCGTATATAACTGGTCCTGGCCAACCCTACTTACACGTCTTGGAGCTGCCGCAGGTTCTGGTGCTGCTAGGACGGCGCTGACCCTGTTCCACTGGTTTCTGGCCGACCTCCTTATCTCAGAAATCACAAACAAAATTCAACATGCCCCCAAACACCCAGATATAATAAAGATGGACAAGAAAGGGAAGCATGCACTATTGTTTGCAAAAAAGCATCACGCAAGTCGCTCGCCTGCAAGAACTGGTGTTCTTCTGCAAGGAGGGAACTCAGCAATTATAGCTAGGGTCGGTCTGCATTGTATATACACACCAGGTATCCTGAGCATGGAAGCTTTCCTGCTGAAAATACCTAGGGTTGGCCAGAACCATACATTTGTAGGTATATACGGTGTACATACGGTATTTTTAGCAGGGAAATCACCATACATACGGTCATATACGGTGCAGATATACGGTTCTGGCCAACCTTTATGATACCGTGTACATACAACGCTTACCGGGTACATACAACGCTTGCCCAAATGCCTAAATTACACACCTACCGTACCTTACCTATAACACCCCACATAAAAATCGTTTTTTTGCCCTGCAAGGTGACTGCGGTAAGCTTTCAATATTCATCTTTTTTGACCCTGTGGGGTTGTGCTGGATTTGTGTAAACTAAGTGACCATCCAGCCAGCCAGCTCTTCTGCCACCGCTTTTAACATTGATCGTGCAAGCAATTGTAAGATACAGTATACCTAGGACTGGTCAGAACCGTGTGTATACGGCGTGCTAATGATCGCATGCTTGATTTAAAAACCTGCCATTGTGTGAGCATGTGTAAGATACAGTATACCTAGGATTGGCCAGAACCGTATGTATGTATACGGCGTGTGTAAATGACCGCATAATTGATTTAAAAACCTGCCAAAAACATCGCATTAACACTGTATATATGGTTATGGCCAACCCTGAGTAAATTCTTTACATGTAAGGTGGAGTAGGCATGAAAGGTGTAGTAAGCATGCCACGCTCCATGTAAGGTGCAGTAGGCATGCCACGCACCTTGAGATCCTTAGACCAACCTTTAAGTCCTTGGACACACCTCAAATCCACCAAAAAAGTCTAGGACATATCTGGATGCTATGCCACATATTTTGGATCCTCGAGGGCAAGACTGAACACACCTTTGGATCCACCTTGAAACCCAGGGCGTAGTTGCCACTGCTCTCACTGCTTTCCAGCACCAACGCCGGCCCAAACTTTGAATTGCGGACTCTAACGTTTTTGATCTGCGGTCAAGGCAGCAAAGATGCTAATGAGATGTCAGCAAACATTATAGAATTCCTTGGTTCCAATGTGCTTGGATGCATGGTTCTCGACAGTGACACATTTGTTTTCCATTTAGAAACCTCTCACCACGACCAGAAATAAAAACCAGAGCGCTCGCACCTGAATGTATGGAATTGACACGTTGTAGTTGGGTGACAGGTTGGAGTACCAGACAATGCGGACGTTTGAAATGAAGAAAGACCCCAAGTTGCCCTGCGTTTTGAGATGCAGAGTAGGACGCGACGTCATGCTCAGCAAAACTAGGGTCAGGGTGGGCACGAGCTATTCACATTAAGATGTGTAGAAGCTTGTTTTAGTTTGTCTGCTTCCAGGAAAGAAGGAGCTAGACAGCCAGCCACCCCTAAATTGCTCCTAGCATACCTCTTCACTGCGCAGGTTCCACACGCCATTGACTTTGCTGTAGGTTTGCTCATAAGGGAGCATGTTGAGCTCACCCTCTGTGAGAAGGGCACCTGGCATATGGAAGCCGCGTGTGTACGTGCGTGTGTGCATGTTGCACATAAGTGTGGATTTGAGCGGGTTGAGTCTACTGCACTTCACAAACATATGACCGCTAGACACTCGGTTTGCATATTGGATTAGGCAGGAGGAGAGGGTCAGGAGGGCTGGTGCTGGTGCTGAAGGGGCATGTTCCCAATCCTCACGCAGGCAGAAATACCTCGGGATTGTGTTTGTAAGAATCAGCTCCTCTGTGCAGTCTCATTCTGTGGGAGTTGCAAAGTTACACTACAGACCATAAATGAGGATAAATTTTTAAGGGACAGACCGAAGGAACACACCTCTTAACTTGAGGTCTCGATACAACCGTGTCTTTTCATAGGCAGCGAAGACACGCGCAACCCCGCTGTAAACTTGCTGTGTGCTCTTCCCCAGGCAGGTGAACACGAACTCAAAACGGTTGTTGTCATGCTTGGCTAGCACGTACAGGGATTCAGTGTCACCTGCAGGTCGTGCAGAGGAATGCTTTCAAATGCACAAAACCTACCCGCCAGCAAGAGCATTATTTCAAGTCAGCGATAGTACCTTTTAACCTTGAGGTGCTTGCCTTAGTAGTCAGCGTGAGAAAGCAGCCGAAACCGATGGAGATGTTGCTCCTCTTTGACTTCTTTGACCACCACAGGAGGCGCATGTTAGTGACTGCGTGCAAATAATGAAGGAATGACCATGTGTTGAGGTGGTTGTGGGCGGGTTTGGCTGCCAAGAGCCAAACTTTGAAGTACTCTTGCTGGACAAAAGACCCACTGTGAAACTCTCCCGCCGTGCCATTGTTGCCTTTCGTGTCCTCCACGTTGTCCTGTGAGAAAAAGATAGGCCAGAAACAGAAGGAGCGGTGTGAGTGGCACGTGTGCTTAATGACTCCCAGGAACTTAAAGAAACATTGACTCTTGTCGCTATGTCGTGCAGTCAAGCTTGCAGGTCTCTCTACTGACTGCATAAATCCTCTTTCCTCACACTCACAATAACCTCTATGATGGACTCCCCAGGCCGCAGCTCCAGCTCCTTCTTTGAGACATCAAATCTGATTTCCCTATCGGCCCACAGCTCATCGAAAGCAATGCCTCTAGTGCCAACCAGGGAATCTATGATATCCATGCTTGCCGGTTGAGGCCTCAAGTGCTACATTTTGCAAGTGACGATTTCCTTAATATCTGCGAGGAGGCCTGAAGTGTAAAAATAATAAAATATGAATTTGCAAGGGAGTGTTTGCCACAGTCACCAGTGGAACCAATGTCAGTCCCGGAAGGGATTCTCAATTCCTACACCTCGGCGGGCCCACTTCTCTGCAGCATGGTGGGAACTGTGGTGTGAACCAGTGCATGCTCACAGATGAGATGTGTGAGACCAGGCATCTGCCTCAAATCAATCTTCCTTATTATGGAAACTCCTTTGCCTGTCCTGCTAGGGCACGCCCTAGGACAGCAGTGGAGGTTCTAGCACCTGCAAGGGAAGTGGACACGCCCAGCATCCCCGTCCAGACGGACAGAGATTTGAACCAACTGATTCGGGAGGGCCACTACGAGAGCAGCCTGGTCCATGCACAGGTGAGGCTCATGCAGGACATTGCAAAGTGAGTAGCTAGTTGCAAGATGTGACGTCATTCACGTTTGTACACGTTTGCCGTGCAAGCACTTGTGCATGCAAGCACTTGCGCAATGGTCGAGGATCTTTTTGCCTGACCTTTCTGCATCTCAGCAGACCTGCATGCTGATCCAGTGAGTTGTGTGTGTTTAACCTTCCTCCAGATTGTGTGTGTCTGTTGTTATTGTGTAAACAGAAACAGAGAGTTGCTCCTGTGGGTATGGTCAGGCCGACTGTAGGAAACACATGAAAGACGTGTTTTCCGATCGGATCCGGCCCGTACATGCAACACCCTCCGCTACCTGCATTTCCACTACTTTAACACACAAACAAGCACGCGCGTGCACACACACATACATTAATACACACACACACACACAAATACACGCGCACGCAAGCAGGCCAGCAAAAGGGACCGTGTGCAGCCCAGCATCACCTCTGCTCTAGAGCCGGCCAACCCCTCCTGCCTGTACGATGTAGTGGTGGTTGGCGCGGGGCCTGCAGGCATGTGTTTGGCAGCGGAGCTCGCCAATAGAGGCTTGCGCACCGTTATCGTTGGTGGGTGTTACGGTGCTAGCTGTGGGTGATCATGCTTTGGCTTGATGAGGGTATATGCTGGATATGTGGGGTATTGTGGGTTTATGTAAAAAATTGGGTGCAGGAGGACATTAGAATGCTGTGAGTGAGAGTAACTACACGACAATTTCCTTCAAGCTCTGAATTTATTGGCTGGGAAAGGAAAGCAGCAATTCCTTGGTCTTCCAACGACGTTGAAAGATGGTGGAAGGGATCGGGAAACAATTCTGGTGTTCTGCTGACTTTGTGCATTTACAACCGCTACTGGCTGTGTTGAAACATAGTCTTTGACGTTTAAAAAAATATGCGCACAACTTTTTGTGTGACCTGCGCAGGCCATGAGGAAACCCCTAGTCCAATAGTCATTGCCTTTTTTTACGAGGCGTGTAAGAAAGTGTAGCGTCCGGGCAATACGCAATGTAGCTTAGAACGTTTTTTTTTAGCAAGCACAGCAAGCACTGAATCTATCTGATGAGGCACGCGTGCGTTGTTCCAAGCGAGCACAACACTCGTTGCCTTATATCTGATGAGGCATGCGTGAAGGGTAACCTTGAACAAGTGGAACCTCGACGCGCTCACGTCTCTTTGCATGTTGGGCATACCTACAGGCCACGACGCCCCCTTGGTCAACAACTACGGCGTTTGGATCGACGAGGCTCGCAGCCTTGGCCTGGAGCACACGCTAGACAAGTCCTGGGATGATGCTGCGTGCTACTTTGAGGAGGGAAACAAGGTGAGTGAGTGTGTGTGTGTGCGTGCACGTGTGTGTGTATGTGTGTGTTTGCGTGTGTGTGCGTATGTGTGCGTGTGTGTGTGCGCGTGCGTGCGCGCGATGGGTGTGTGTATGTGCGTGAACCTATGTTGCATGGACTTGCTTGCAAGTGCTCAAAGTTTTGCGTTTCTATTTACAACTATCGTCACAGAAAGGGCCACTCGTGAACTCCCTTGAACCGAATCAGAACATCACAACCATCATCATAACCCACTTTTGAGGCATGAACCTGGCATTGGCTGCACATTTTTCTCACGTGCATGCATGCATGACAAACACGCATACTCTCCATGTGCACCATGCTTCCGTCACAGCACACACAAATCCATATGTAGGGTTGGCCGTAACCGTATACCTATCACCTATCTACACCGTATATGACTACGTGACCACGTATATGTAAACTTCCCTGCTGAAAGTGCTGTATACCCACACCGTATTATATACGTATGCATGTGTGATTCTGGCCCTCCCTACTCGTGCACCATGACATATCTATATGTATGAACAGGGACCCTCTCCTACATGTACACACAACACGCACACACACTTTACAACACACACACACCTTACTGACGCTGCAAGGTCATGCTTGGGCGGGGCTATGGACGTGTCAGCCGCCGGAAGCTCAGGGAGCACCTGCTGAAGCTGACCAAAGAAGCAGGTGCGCGCGCTGGTGTGGCTCTATCTAAATTACTCTTAGACCAAAGAAGCAGGTGCGCGCGCTGGTGAGGTTCTATCTAAATTACTCTTAAACTAAAGAAGCAGGTGCGCGCGCTGGTGTGGTTCTATCTAAATTACTCTTAAATTAAAGAAGCAGATGCGCGTACTGGTGTGGTTCTATCTAATGTTCTCTTAAATTTAAAGAAGCAGGTGCGCGTGCTGGTGTGGTTCTATCTAATTTTTTCTTAAAATGAAGAAGCAGGTGCGCGCGCTGGTGTGGTTCTTTCTAAGGAAATGACTTGGACTCAAACAGCAGGTGCACGTGCTGATGAGGTTCTTTGGATAGAACTGATTCTAACAGAAGAAGCAGGTGTGCATGCTGGCGAGGTTCTTTAGATGGAACTAACTCTCAACAAAAGAAACAGGTGCGCATGCTCGCATGGAACTTGCGATGAAACTGACATGACTTCCACTTGAGAGCGTGGTCCATCTGTTTAGATTGAGATGTCTTTATAGATGTGTGAGATGTCTTCATAGATGTGGGTGATTCATCTGTGTGATTGAGCTGTCTTTAGATGCAGCTGTGTTAATAATTAGGGTTGAGGTTGGCCAGAACCGTATATGTACTTATGTACACCGTGCATGACGGTATATTTGGTGATTTCCCTGTCAAAAAAAATGTATATACACCGTATATGTAAGGTAGTGGCCAACCCTAGTGATGAGGCATTGTCTCAATACCTAGAAGAGTTAGCATAAGATGCAGCAAAGCATGCTGACGGTGTTGACTATGACGAGACTTCGTTCTGCAGCCAACTGGTTGTTTAGGGTCTTCAATTGTTTCACTTGAATTGCGCCACTGAATTTGTCATTTGTAGTGTACATAATCTAGCTTACAATGCACCTTTGCTGGTGATACCTACCACTATGATAAGAAATGTTCACAATTACTCATTCACATTCATTCACACTCATTCACACATTTGCTGGTGATGCCTACCACGATGATATGAAATTGCTTTACGCCTTATTTTTTTAAAGTGATGACGGAACCTGGAAGAAGGACCCAAACGCATTTACAAGGGCTGTAATTCTCCCTCCTCTTGTGCAGGCGTACAGTACTTGGCAGGGGAGGTATCGCACATGGAGCTCTCGGCAGATGGGACCCAAACGCAATTACAGATACTGGACGGACCGATCATGCAAGCCAGGTCAGGGTGGTGGTGTGTGCATGCATGCAAGCATGTGTAAACAAACATACGGTGCATTCCTGAGAACACGGGCGTGAGTGTTCAAGGGTGTGTGCATGGAT
>Ga0307951_1001559_pt1 | contig 14044 bp, 15 predicted proteins | sample OrgLakmetagen374_FD_201842 | JGI IMG/M metagenome (GOLD analysis project Ga0307951, IMG submission 201842) | Saline water microbial communities from Organic Lake, Antarctica - #374 | ecosystem: Environmental > Aquatic > Non-marine Saline and Alkaline > Saline | place: Antarctica: Organic Lake... | reverse complement strand
ATGTCACCCAGTGCCGACTCCTGTTGGCACCCATAGAAGTACCAACCCATGTTCGCACCCATTGCCAAACATGGCACCCAGTGCCGACCCCTGTTCGCACCCATAGAAGTACCAACCCATGTTTGCACCCATTGCCGAACATGGCACCCAGTGCCGACCCCTGTTTGCACCCATAGAAGTACCAACCCATGTTCGCACCCATTGCCGAACATGTCACCCAGTGCCGACTCCTGTTCGCACCCATAGAAGTACCAACCCATGTTCGCACCCATTGCCAAACATGGCACCCAGTGCCGACTCCTGTTTGCACCCATAGAAGTACCAACCCATGTTCGCACCCATTAAGTGCCGACACATGTTTGCACCCAGTGCCGACCCATGTCCGCACCCATAGAAGTGCCGACTCATGTTCGCAGAGCTCCCCCAAACTACCGCGGACCTGGCAAACAGACATGCGCACCAAGCATGCTTGCAACACTACAACTTTACCTGGCTTCAAGTGACGCAACACCGGGTTACCTGTATTATACTTTCAAGGCAGCTATCCCAAAGCCTAGTGGTCTGTTGTCTATACTGTGATTCCAGGGCAGATGTCAAGGTCGCAAATTTGAATTTGCCTATTGACAGAAATACCAGGCTTGTGCGACTACGCTGTACTAGAGCGATTTTGACCGTATTTACAAAACCGTACCGTAATACGCCAAACCGTATTGAACTAATACGGTAAAGTCAACTGGTACGGTCTCGAACCGAACAGGACGGTGGCCACTGTACAGTGCGATTTCGTTTTAACTTGGCCGTTTTGCTCCAATTTCGGCCCAAAACAATAGTTTTCTTTTCGCAACAATTGTTCACGTATGAAACGCTAATTGTTAACCAGGAACCAGGAATCAAGTACTGCGTTCGACTTTGAGTTTCCATGCAAGCCACTGCTGGGCCCTTCCCCCGAGCTGATGCAGCCCCAACCCAGCCTCAGGGTTGTTCAGGGAAGCAATCTGTGGCGTCAACACATGAGAGGAGCATGCGGGATGTGGAAATGGGAAGTGTTGGGGCGGAAAGGCCATTCTGAGGCCAAATTTGCACTGGCAGTGCCAGCTCGGCACCGTAGCGTACACCGTACTGTATTTTAACGTCTAGACAGTCTGTATCATAATCATAGTCATACGGTCGCTAAAATTTTGAAATACGCCCTCTTTTACAAAAAGACGGACTGTACCGTACTCATAGTACCGTACCGTCTGATTGTCTGAGCACAAGCCTGAGAATTACATAGCTGCCTGGCAATGGCAACCTTTTCCCTTCATCAATGCTTGAAATGTAACCATCGCCAGCGTATAAATTGCAATTAGCCCTCGACCTGAACTCTCGCACTCAGTGACCTTTACCTCATGCAGGAGTGCAATAGACTGTTTATAGACTTAAGGTTTGTACACACCTGAGATTGTTTGTAAACCTCTGTGCAACTCAACTGTGCTAACTGGGTTTGACCTCGATGGCGTGGCTGACCTGATCTGTCATAGCCCACAGACGTCTCGAACAATCTTCTAGTGAAGTGAGTGCATACCTAACTTAGTAAGTGACAATATATCACGCCGCAAAATTATTGTTTTGGGGGGGTGCGGCCTACTCATTTCCCCAAATAATTAAATACTTGAGGGGGTCGGATTGGGTTCTAATAATTATTTTGAGTTTTTGACGGGTCATGAGTGGGGAAGAGCCCCCAAGTCAGAACCACCATTCCCAGCCAAATTTTGTCCCTAAAACAAACCTCATCGTTTTTTGACTTTTAATAGTTCGTGGTAGTAAGAAACAACTTATGAAACACTTCTGCGCCAAGAATAAGGGTGTGGGGTCCACTGTGTGCGTCGGGGGCTGGATTTGTGCCATTTCCCTGCCGAAAAGGAGGTTGTACCCATGCATGGGTACAGAAATGTGATTCCAAATCCAAATTTCACCATTGTTTTGTTCCCAGACACGTTTTGGGTTAAACCATACCCGTTGCAGCAAAAAAAAGGGGGGGTGAAAATTCGCCCCCATTGGACTTGATGCGTGGGCCTGTTTGCTGGGCAAAAATTGTGCCTTTCTGGAAACCCTGCAAATACGCTTTCTGGCCACCACCTGGGTGTCGGGAGTCCTTCAGTATGCTCCCAGGGCATGCCCTGCCAAGTAATATGGTCTGGAATGCTGGGGTTGGGCCGTGGTGGGCAGCAACAGCTGAATCCAAATCCAAGCAATATTCACACAGATCTCAAACATTTGTTTCAATGGGACCAGCTAATAGTGTGCCAAACACACTCAAAGTCTGTGAAGCCACACCTGCAGTGCAGATGCCCCAGCTTGTAGCAGAGGGTCTCACTGCATAGTTTTAATAATTATGTAATTCATCGAAGAAATCGGTTTGCCCCGACTTGGGCCGTGCACTTTTTCAATAGCTTCGCCATTTCCCCTGCCAAAAGGGGGTCCAAAATTGGACCTTGACCCCAGACCCCCCTAAACCCTAAACCCTAACCCTAACCCTAACCCTAACCCTAACCCTAACCCTAACCCTAACCCCCTATACCCTAACCCTAACCCTAACCCTAAACCCTATACCCTAACCCTAACCCTAAACCCTAACCCTAACCGGACCTTCACCAAAATGTCCCCAATATTATTGCAAACACCCCTGGTAAGTTGATGGCACCGGGGAGAAGCTTTTGCAAATTAATTTTCTGGCAGGGATTTCCACCCTGCCCACCTGGGCACTCTTCTGCACAAACTGAGTGTGCAGGGGTGCTTAGATATGTCTAAGGCTCCTGACTACTTAAAAGTGGAAAAGCGTGCAGATTCGTTATATCAAACAGGAATGGTGGGTCTGACCCCAAGGAACCTATGGGGCGTGTTGAGACAGGGATGGCCAGCTTCTGCAAGGCCCCCCCATCCACCGAGCAGCTTGAGCAGCAACAAGAGGACAGGCTAAAGTTGAAGCAGTACGTGCAGAAGCAGCGTGCAGACAAGCAGAAGCGTGCAGCGGAGACAGCCAAGCGAGGGAAGTGAGGAGGAGGGGAGTAAGGAGGAGGGAAGTGAGGAGGAGGGGAGTGAGGAGAGCAAGGAAGCCAGCAGGAGGAAAGATGAGGAGGACTTGAGTTTGGAAAGACTAGAAGGCAAAATCAGTTGCCAGCTGACACAGATTGGATGACTGAGCAGAACCAGGCTCATTTTGACTTCTCAGTGCTTTTGGACGTATTATTGTGTTATGGAATGCACCTCTGAGTCTCTTGGTGCCTTTCTAATCTCTCGGTGCAGTCCTGAGGGCATTTTGCCCCTGCGGATTGGTGCGGCAAGCACTAAAATATATATTGAGAGAAGTGCGGATTGGTGCGGACAGGGTAAAAATGACCCTTTTTTTGGAGGGGTGCAGATTGAGTACACGTTACTACGGTATGCACATAATTGTGAGGAACCACCAACCATCACACCATCGCACCACAACACCACACAACACCAACAACACCTGTAGTACTCCCACAGGATGCCCTGCCGGGCTTCAGGTGCCTGTGCATCCTGTTGGGCGGGCCCAGCAGCAGCCTGACTTAGTCGCCACTTATGATCCTCTGTTATTGGGCATCCTGTGTGAGTTGCATATATGAGTGTGTGTGTTAGTGTGTGTGTGTGTATGTGTGCATGTGTGTTTATTATCTTTTTAAAGGGGACACACCATGATTGTTGGTCACACACACACACACACACACACACACACACACGCACACACACACACACACACAGCGAGAAACGAGTGATTCTTCTTCCTCCAGCAGCTCATGATTTGAGCACTGCTTTATTTAAGGCAAATGTCCCTTTGCTTACTTCAGGCTCACATTGCAAATACACATAAGCGTCCTTCAGAAGCGCAGTTGCGCCGAACTTGCTGAGGCAAAGGCACTGATCTCACAAAGTATGCAGTCTGGCAATCTTGGCAACTCTTCAAACAAGGTGTGCTGATATGGCTGTCTTTCACGCAGGCAGTATTATACCTGTCTGCAACTCACTGCCGGGATAGAAGATACGCCCCCCTGAGAATGATCACACAAGAATGACCGGTAAAAGCAAATCAATAAGTTTTCGGCTAGGTTTTTTGGTGTCTGCTTCAAAAAAATGATTACTGAATCTGAGCACTAAGTGCATCCAGCGCCTACCCAAACTGGGCTGCCCTTGGCCCCTAAAGAAATCCTTTGCAAAGTTAAGCATAGGTACTACTTACAAACATACTAAGATGCTATTAGAGCCACCTCCACCTCCTCCCCCTGTACAAACACACGCATACACATGTACACACATGCACACACAAACACGCACACGCACACCCACCCACACACCCACATATACAAACACACACATGCACGAACACATGCACACATACACACACGCAACACATGAAACGTAAAGTACAACCGTAACCACTCACCATTTTCACACACTAGTGCATCAGCGTACGGTAGGTAAGGTAAGCGCATGAGTAACGTGGACAGCCGTGCGCCCGTGACTGCACACAAAATCGGAGAAAGCAATGCATTGGTGCAAGAGGCACTCACCACACATTATCACCACACATCATCACCACACATTATCACCACACATTATCACCACACATTATCACCACACATCATCAATTGTATTGGCACCTACTTTTGCTTAAAGCATGGGCAGATAAAAATGCACCCGCATCAATACATCAAAGGACTTCAGGACCTCTTTCCTCTTGTGTCGTTCATTGTTTGTGTACGTATTTAAGCCTACACAGAATTGCATTAACTTGCACCCATGCCTTCACATGTGAGGGCTGCAACAGCGAACAAAGTCAAAAAGGGTGCGCTGGAACGACAAAGGTAAAAAAGGCTCCAAAGCCACCAGAGAGGATTTTTGAACACAAAAAAGTCAAAAAGGGTGCGCTGGAACGACTAAGGTAAAAAAGGCTCCAAAGCCACCAGAGAGGATTTTTGAACACAAAAAAGTCAAAAAGGGTGCGCTGGAACGACAAAAAGGGTGCGCTGGAACGACTAAGGTAAAAAAGGCTCCAAAGCCACCAGAGAGGATCTTTGAACACGCTGTTTCACGCTGGAACGACTAAGGTGAAAAAGGCTCCAAAGCCACCAAAGAGGATCTTTGAACACGCTGTTCACGCTGGAACGACAAAGGTAACAAAGGCTCCAAAGCCACCAGAGAGGATCTTTGAACACGCTGTTCATAATGTAAGCGTTGCCGTCTGAGGCCTCAGTGTGGACCCTCAGAGGTGTCATGGTTCTCCACATCAAGTTTTCTCTCAGTGTGGTGTTTTATGATTTCCCGTATTAAAGTGGCTCATCTTGGTCAGTTAACGTGGGGAGCAAATTCCACTGCCTGCGTGGTTGTTTTTGTTCGTTTTCTCTTTACAACGCACCACGCACCTAAAACAAACTTCAAACCCTTCGCTCTATGGCCTGCTACAAGGTTGATTGTTGCCGAGGAGATGACTCCCTGAATAATTTGTTAAGTAGATAGCAATTTGCGTGATAAGTTGCATTATATCCGTAGTTAAGACTGAGACCCAGTACACATAGAAGTTGAGCCCTGGTCAGGTGGAGCAGTGTTGTTTATACTGTCGTAAGCATCCATTGTAAGCTGAGACTGAGGTCCAGTACACAAAGCGCCTAGGAGGTGACTCCTTGGTTGAAACAGTTATGTGTGCTGAAAGTGAGGTATTTTGAGACCAGCGCCCATTGCACGCACACACATGTAGCGCGCGTACATGCAAAGCATGTACAGCAACAAGAATGGTGCAGGATACAAAACAGTATTGCCTAGAGAGTATGCTGAGTCGTGCCCGTCGCCAGCAGAGATTGAGGTTAGACAAGACCTAAACACTAGGAGAATGAGATTCAACATTGAAATGTAAGAGGTGCCCCTAGGGGAATAATGGGTCAAAGATGGGTGCAATCTACTCTGCTATAGAGTTTAAGGACTAGCTCTAGTTTAAATGGTAGACCGGATGCTTGCAAGGTAGCAGGGTGCCTTGAGATCCATGTCCAGCATAGACAGCATACGTGGGACTAGTACAGGAAACATTTGCACCAATAGGTGACCCTCGGCATGGAGAGCTCAGGGTTCAGATGCAAATGGCTGATGTTAGCACATATAGAGCGCGTACATGCAAAGCATGTTCAGCAACAATGACGTTAGCACATGATGAAAGAAACTTCCACAGGCACGCTCTGGTGCACTGTGGCGGACGAGGATTACTTAGTAAATAACCAACAACGCAAACAAATGGCTTCCCCTCAATTTGTAGGAGAAAAAGCAGTCCCACGGCCCAAATTTTGAATTGAGAAAGATAATGTGCAACAATGTGGAGGGTCAGCATCCCGCTTCTTTCCTTTACCTGCCGCCCGCTTGCAGAGGGAGGAGTGACGTGAAGCTCATTTCCCTGTACACGTAAGTATGTGACATTAACACAGTAAGCACGTAATTGTACAATTGTGGCATGGTGTGTGCACAGCAATGTACAAGTATGTTACAGGTGCATAATGTTTTATGTGTCTTGTCAGATTTGTACTTACCGGGAGGAGGGAACGATCTTGCTCTTCAACTGGATCGTGCATTAAAGTCCCATCTATGTCAGAAAAGAGGATCCTGCAAAACCAGGTGTAGATAAATGTGTGCGCACGAGTGTGTGTGTGTGTATGTGTGTGTGTGTGTGTGTGTGTGTGTGTGTGAGTGTGTGTGTGTGCGTGTGTTTGTTGTGCGTGTGTGTGTGAGTGTGAGTGTGTGTGTGTGAGTGTGTGTGTGTGTATGTGTGTGTGTGTGTGTGTGTGTGCACGCGTGTACGAGTGTGTGTGTGTGTGTGTTTGCATGTGTGCATGTGTGTGTGTGTGTGTGTGTGTGTGTGTGTGTGTGTGTGTGTGTGTGTGTGTGTGTGTGTGCGCACCCTATTTGCATTTGAGGTGTGTAAATTCAGTCAAAATAATAAAATGAATTTATTAGTATTGTCCGGCTTGAGAGCACGAGGCTCCATCCTGCCTTGCCTCAGTGCTTTTTCCTCTGCCCAAGTCCACAGTTTTGCAATGTGAGTAGATTTCATGTAACTGGAAGTAGGGCAGAAAGTGCACACGCGCACACACACACACACACATAATTACACACATATACACACACACACAAACACACACACACACACACACACCACACACACACACACACACGCAAACACACGCAAACACACACACACTCACACACACGCACGCACGCTCGCACGTATACACACGCGCACACACACACACAAACACACACATGCACTCTCATACACTCACACAAACACACACACACACATGCACATACACGCACACACGCATTTACACACACACGTGCACACACACACACACACACACACACACACACACACACACACACACACACACACACACACACACACACACACACACAGACACACACACGCAAACACACACACGCATCACAACCATGTTGAACATCCCAACTAACGCAGGCCCAATACGCCCCAGCCTGGGCGGCCGTCCATTCACTCTGCAGCTGCTTTCGCTGCCCCATCCTCCACAGGCTGTTCATTAGGCAACATACCCCTGTCAGAAATCGCCAGCTTAGCCACATACCGTCGCAGCTTATTAGTGCAGCATGCCCTAGGTGAGTGCCTCTTTAATTTCTTGCGCCAAGCGAGAATCTATTTGGTATTTCAGAATCTACTTGTGGGCATTGCCCAGTTTCTTTCTCACAGCTGATTGAAAACATGCAAATGCAGATGACGGAGACGATTTATGAAGTGAAACCCGCAAGCTTGCTTTCGAGTGAGCGAGTAGTGGATGTGCATGCCATGAATGTTGCATCCATTTAACGGATTCAGCAACACTGTAGCATTTGCAGAATTTTTACCCTTTTCCCTTAGCTTTACTTTTTAACTTGCAAGCCTTTAACTTCTCCTTATGCTTTCCATGACGTGTCTCTTGAATTGCCTCGGTCACAACTTAAAGTTATCCCTGGAACAGTTTTGGAATCATTTCCAAATTTTTTGTATCGATACATATACTCTCCAAATGTCCAGACCGGTATCTCGGACTTGGACGTCTATTTTTACTCTTTTTCAAGGGACTCCGTCAGGCTTTTAGGCCTTAGTTGCAGTGCGGTTGAAACGGTTGAAATCAACTGCGGTTGAAGTGCGGTAGAAAGTTTATCAATCAGCCGCACGGTCGAAACATCTACCAAAGCTTTTCAGCTGCCTACAACCCTCAAACGGATGGCCAGCCTGAAAGAATGAATGGAACCCTAGAAGGCATGTCACGCCCAATCGTTGGCAGCGACGAATTGTGTGACAGAGCAGTTAAGTTGGTTGTCTTGTTCAATGAGCTGGAGTCTTATTAATAACCTTCTCTTCTGGATAGTATTGGTACTAATCAGTTGACAACATGTGAACATTCTAAGAGGTAACATTAGAAGGGATCCTCAAGAGACCCTGTACCGTGTAAGGTCTCCGATTCTATTAGCTCGTTTAGTCATAAATAAGTAAAAGTCTACACTGGAAGTCACCAGCGTGCATATTATTGTGTAAAAAAGGGAAAAAACTACGCATTGAAAACCACTCCCAACACGTCACTAATTAAGGAAAAGGAGCCAATTTGGTACCAAGTACCGTATAGCTCCTCCACCGCGAAAAGGAAAGGAAAATCAATGGGGATAAAGAAAAGAAAAGAAACGACTCCGCTGGGAGTGATGACACAGCCAGCATGATTAAGGGAGGGGTTTACTTGCTTAGGTGCCCGCACCAGGCAACCCCCCACCGCGCAAACAATCTAAAAGAAATTAATGTGGGTCAGGAGGGTTGTGTGCCGTAGCACCCGGACCCAATCCTTGAGTGTTGTTGCTTGTGTTATATTGCCTTGCATGCCTTGTTTTTAGGGTTACAAGGGTTACAAGGACTCTCTCTCTCTCTCTTGTTTTTATGAGTGCAGATGCATGTCTGATGGAGTGTTCGTTCAGCTTGTGTGTCAATTTTTTTATCTTATGGTAATCCAGATTAAGGTCTGCCAGAGGTTTGTCTGTATAGTCTTTGTGGATAGTCCCCATAGCTCCAACAAGGATCACGTGAAGCTTGACTTCCCTATATCCTTGTCTGTTTAGGTTGGCAATAAGCATGCTGTGCTGTGCTTTTGCTTTTTGGAGTTGGGGATCAGGCCTAGTAGTGTCTTTACAAAATTTTAACTCTATCATCAGGTGAACCTCCCACTGGTTTAAATTCAATTTCTTGTCTTTAGCAAGCTGTTGAAAGTTTGGGTTGCAAATTGTTACGCGAGAGGAGCACACAGTGCTAGATAGAAATAGGATGGCGTCAGGACGAGAAGAGGCTTTTAAAGCATGTGCTGTTAGTTTTGGAAGCAACCAAGAGGGCAGTGTTTTGTTGGCAGTGTTTCTCAGATCTAGGCCTTGCACTGATACTTTATCTGTGCTGCCTACGTCAGTGTAGGCAATTAGGTTGGCACCGCATGGTCCCTTTTGTAGGGCTTGGACAATCAGCACGCTTACCGTGGGAAGGAAAATCAATGAGGATCAAGAGGGTTGCACGCTTGGCCTGAAACCGGCTCCTGATGAGAGTTGATAGCAGTACTGGAAAGGGCACGTCTGGTATGGACAAGTTTAGCAGCAAATTTCACAGAGTGCACTTGAAGCTAGGAGGCAATCTTCTTAAATCTTTGAGAATCAAGACCCAGTTCCTTGAAAGGCTTCAGGGTGTGAGAGTAACTACAATGAGGCCGAGAGGTCTGTTTGAGCGAGTCAGTTGTCCCAGTTTCGGGAAGGAACAGCAGTGTGGACCCAATCAAAGATGAGTGGGACAAGGAGACACACACGTGTGTGCAGAGACCGCAAGAAGGGCATGAGCCAGAGAACTGGAGGAAGCATTAGTGACCATGGCTATGCAAACCCACTCCTCTGCTGGATGGTTTTTCCACCTTGGAGTCCTTTCTTGGTCCGAAGGCAAATCTATATTAGTAGATGTGCTGAGTCTTGTACTTTGCAGTGACGGTGATCTGATCTGACAAGCAACCACCTTGAGAGGCCCTTTGTTGCTCCTCACAACACAGACTGGGATGACCGCATAGCTATGGCAGAGCTCAAAGTTTGCTAACTCAAACCAAGAGTCTATAATACAACACTCTCCCGCCTCGACAATTTCAAGAAATCGCCTACACATGATTCACAGAGGGCTCACAAGACCGCCCTTAAATTACATGCTCACTCTGTGCATTCGCACTTACAAAACTAATTGCTCTCAAGGCCTCGGTCTGGAGCAGGGGGTTGCCAGCCACCCTCCATACCCCCACTAGTTTTTTTTTCCCTTTGTCGGGGGATACTTACGGCACTTCGGGCCAATGTGCCTCCTTTTCTTTAATTGATGCAGGGAGTGTTTTGCTGCCTGCATAGTTTTCGTTTTCTTTTCTACACCTCTTCGCATATAACAAGGGTGAAAGGTTCCCGCTGCACAAGCCTTTGCTAATAAAATGCAAGAAGCAAGCTCTCTTATATGCTAAGAAGGCAAGCTCTAATAACCCCAGGCTTACAAATCCTGGTAGCTTAATAATCCTGGCGGCACACCCCAAGCTTTTACCTCGGTGGGTTGGCACTTTTACCATCATAAACCGTGCTAGCCGTCAGAGGCCTAACACGGGTGAATCAGGCTACTCCGTACCGGTGGCGTTTAAGCTAGACCTCCAGGAAATCATGCAGGTGCATAATGTTTTTCATGTGTCTTTACTTAAGCCATACTTACGAGAGAGGAAATTGCAACAGCCACCACTTTCCATTGTGGTTGATGGCGAGAAATGGTTTGATGTGTAAAAAATTTTGAACCACCGTGATCTTGTAATCACTGTACACCGTGCGACAAAGCACACGCCAAAGAAAACCAAAGTACTAATGGAGTGCTACATCAAATGGAAAGGATACACTGATGATCACATCTACTGGGAGCCTCATATTGTTTCAACTGAACTTGACGCTCCGAAAGACTACTGGGCTTACAGCAACCACACCCCCAGATGTTAAATCCAAGAAAACCGTCTGGACCACGTTTTTTTATAAGCCTCATTATATTGCTACAAATATTGGTCTTTAACGTGTGCCTCGGCATGTTCCCAGAGGTAGGCTTTGTCCAGGCTGGGGGGTTGTAACGATGTATGAACAGTGTTGCTACTTTCATTCTTTATGTAACATCTACTATGCTCATGAGTGATTGACCATCTCATTTAAACGCATGGAGGCTTCTCTACTCACACACGCACACACCCCTACAACTTCGAGGTAAGGCACCACCTGGCGCCTTCACAAGTTGTTCCTCACGCTTTTTATAAGCAGAACTGTCAACCAGGCAAGTACCAGCACTAAAAGGAACAATTGCGGTTGCAGAGGGTGGTGACTTGTATTACCAGCTGGGAAGTGGCCAAATACTTCACTCTTTCCCTAAGGTTTGGCTTTCCTGCTTTTTTGTCACGTGCGCAGCTTATTGCCTCACTTTGCAGCAGACACCCTCATGTTCAGTGGTTTGAAGCTGGTGTTACATATTAGATTAATAAGCCATCTTTCAAATAGTGTGACTGCTAGGCTGCGTATGTAAGTTGTGAGAAGAGTTTGTTGTAGCAGAGTGTGTTAAAGCTGATGGACTAGCAGTAGGAAAGTAGGTGCATTCACACGTCATACCTAGTATACTCCTTGCAGACCACCTGCCATGCCGCGGGAGAGAGACGATTCAGCTCGTATTTTACACTAAAAAAAATTCCATTGTTTACACTACAAGCTCTGCTATTGGCATGGCTGTGTTTCTCTTTTTAAATTCTCCTTTGTATTCATACTAAAACACTTCCTTCTTCCACAGAGCGCAAACTCTGCATACTAGTTTGGGGGAGTGAACATGCTCCTGCTCAACTTCCTCCTCAAGTCCGCATCATCAGACCAAGGCCAACAAATGATCTTGATTCCGCCCACGTTTTTGCCTGATTTCCCCGGGTTTTGAAACGAGATTGATCCTTCATAATTTCATCTTCATGCAGATGTATCCTTTCCAGCACTATTATGACTATCAACTCTCATCACGAGACGGTTTCAGGTCAAGCCTGTAGCCCTCCTGATCCCCATTGATTTTCTTTTTTTTTCTTTAGGTGGAGGAGTTTTACGGTATTCGGTATCAATGTTCGGTACCAAAGTTTCAGGTCAAGCCTGTAGCCCTCCTGATCCCCATTGATCTTTTTCTCAAGGTGGAGGAGTTATACGGTACCGGTAGTACCAAAGTGGCTCCTTTTCCACATTGTGTGGAGTGTTTTCACTGTCCAGTCACTGCCTGCGCAGTTTTTCCCCGCCATAATTGGTGATGTTCAAAATCACAGTATTTAATCATCAACGTTCCGTGCGGGAAGAGGGACTAAATGTAATCCAATGTATCTTCCAGCCCTAGCAGCAGCCTTATCGGACGTCAAATTAGCAGCCTAATTTTGATTATATGTATTTGTGGCATACTGATCAGGCTTACTGCATGCTTCTTAGGCTGGCTTGCTGCCGCTTGTTTGTCAGCCTTACTGACCAGGCTTACTGTCGCTTGTTTGTCAGCCTTACAGTGGCTTCCTTGACCGCTTATTGTGGCTTATTTCTGCTTGCTGATCTCTGTGGGTTACCTGGGCTTGCCAAGCCTGCTTCCTTGGATTCTTGCTCCAATAGAACCCCCTGCTTTATAGCTGGATTGCTAACGTACTTGTGGCTTACTTGACATCAGCGTGTTACATGAAAGCAGACCACAGGCCAGTGTTCGTTACCACACATTGATCTACGGCTTCCAGGTCAGAGATTGTGAGGAGAGGGAAAGGAACACATATGGTTTGGAGGAGTGAACACAAAGCCGCATTTGTTACACAAGTGCTTGAAAACGAGGCTGTCCTACAACCTTTTCGGGACTCTGTACGCAATCAAGAGCATCAATCTTGCTACCAACTCTTCTTGGATCTCATTACACATGCTGCTGATGCCACTGGTATGACAGCAAGACAAATGTCGCGCAGAATGCAGCTGGGCCTTCCCATGGCTCCTTGGTATGACGCAACGTGCCGTGATTACAAAGGACGTATCAGATGGAAAAGACAACACAACCAACCTTTTGCTGAGCTGCAACAACAATACACCACCTACTGCAGGCTGAGGAAAAAACAATCTAAAAAAGAGAAGGCAGATGAGATGGTTGGACTCATTGACACTAGCAGCCCAAAGGTGTACGAACTAATGACTGCAATTAAACATACTGACATCTCTCCCATTTCTGCTGAGTCATGGACTGAGCACCTTCAATCACATTTTGTGCAACCCCAAGAAGTGCTCCTGACTTACTACCTGGACAATTTAATTTACCTGCACGGCATCAGTTACTCAGAGGCCAATTGCGGTCTGGACAAATTCTTCCTTCTGACATTGTAGTCCCAGCCACCCGGTCCTGGCGGAAGGTACAGAAACATGAACATTACCTTTCAACGTAGCAATGAGCGAGCACCTGTGTACGAGCTACCCCCCTTAGGTTTAGTTTGTAAACATACTCTGGCTACCACATTAAAAAAACATTTCAAACATGAACACGCAGTCCAGCCCAGGTTTTGACCCTTTCTCTGCTTCTTTCATCAAACATGCAGAGGAAACGGTTCGGGATTATCGTGGTAAGTGTCACTGAAAATGTGTTGCTTCCCCTTCTTACTGGCTTGTTCCATCTGCTTCTGTCAGACGGTGTCACCCCACATCTTTGAGGTGAACAAAGTTAAAATCACGCCTCTACAAAAGAAAGGTCCAATTACATCCCCACAGAATTATCGCTTGCTAGCAATCAATGGCTGTATCTACAGACTTTTTGCAAATGTGGTCAGGGACTTGTTGATGGACTGGGCTCTTGCTGAACACCAAATACCAGACTCACAATTTGGTTTCTGCCCCACAAGGAACACCAACCAACCCCTCTTTATTCTGCGACACATTCTCGCTACTG
>Ga0307951_1001556_pt1:7500-14052 | contig 14052 bp, 14 predicted proteins | sample OrgLakmetagen374_FD_201842 | JGI IMG/M metagenome (GOLD analysis project Ga0307951, IMG submission 201842) | Saline water microbial communities from Organic Lake, Antarctica - #374 | ecosystem: Environmental > Aquatic > Non-marine Saline and Alkaline > Saline | place: Antarctica... | reverse complement strand
CCTCCAAAAATTTACTGGGCCATACGAAATTTTAAATATATCGTCGGAACCCTCAGCTCAAGCCCAGTCGATTGGCACCCTTTTGGGGTTAAGGGGGGGGTCTGTGGACATGACCAAAAGTCAGTGGCACACGCGCTCGGGTGCAGGTCGCAAAGTGAGCCAAGCCAATGAAGCAGCAATTAACCCCTAACTTACAGGATTGTGCCAGCATGAGATAGTCAGTGGAATTCTGAAGAAATGGAAGCAATGTGGGACTGTGCAAGCCAGTTATGGGTGCCTGGTAGGTCACGTGTGCATGGGCGTCTGTCACGTGTGCATGGGCGTCTGTCACGTGTGCATGGGCGTCTGTATCTCAATTTTTGCCCCAATGCTGCAACACTTCAGTTTCAGGTCTGGATGCCTATTTGAAAAAGGAGCAGATAGATACTTTTTTGTCCTGGTGGGGGCACCGGAGGGGGGTTTGGGGGGGGGTGCAGGGGGTCCACCCCAAAGTATACGTGCCTTTCCAAAAAAACAAAACTGTCTCATGGGTGGCCTCAAACTTTTCGGACCAAATCTATTCTTCTTTACAACTCCACGAATATCAAAATTGGGAAAAAACAAGCCGAAGTGTTGCCACATTTAAAATTGACCTCTTCGTTCTCGGGCCTGTACCCACCAGTTTTTTTATTTCAGACATCTTACACATCGAACAGAAATAAATGGCAGAAGTACAGGGGGTCCACATAAATGGCCTCGGATTCTCGTACCCCGGCCAGACTGGTCCCCCAGGGGAGGCCTTCATCCAGGGGTGCAACCTTGAAATCCCCCGTGGCTCCAGATGCCTGCTCGTGGGTGCCAATGGAGCAGGGAAGACAACTCTTTTACATGTAGGTGATGCCTGTTTTGTGTGGTGCAAAGCCACTGCACAGGCGCGAAAGAAAATGAGATTGGATAGTGGTTATGCCGTTGCACCACATGCAATGCAACATTAGAGTCTTGTGTGTTAGCACTAATTGTGATGAGGGCGAAAGAACAACATGCCTTGGATACCTGCGGCAATTCCTGGCCTCCAGTTTCTCATTCTTTCCTCATAACAGGTGTTAGCTGGGAAGTACATGGTGCACCCTGACCAAGTGCGGGTACTGGGGCGTCCTCCCTTTCATGTGAGCAGGGTTAGCCCTTGACGAGTTTTGCTATTGGACATGCACATCAATTTGCATAATATTGTCCTGTCTGTCGATGCAAAGAGGGTCGACCTTTACCTGTTTGGAAATTCTGTACAGCAGCGAAGTTACCCACCTGACATGTCTGACACCTTGGTACAGAAGACACATCTTACCTTCTCAATTTCACAGGACATGGATTTGACCTGCTCAGGGCAACTGAGCTACCTTGGCAACTCCTGGCGAAAGGATGTGTCTTTTGCAGGATATGGCGTTCCATTGCAGGTAAGCACAGCAAAAATGCAGGACCTATGACACAGTGAAGTATCGTAATTCTAATCTGAATCTCGGAGTCAATGCAATTACCTCCTCCCAGGTCAGGCTCCCATGATGCACAAAACTGTGACGCTTGGCATACCAGTCTCTAACCCCTTCCATACATGTAGGCAGATATCAGTGCAGGCAAGATGATCTTCAATGTAGAGGGGGTTGATCCTGCCAGACGCGCGCACCTCATTCGGATGCTGGACATTGATATATACCAGCGCTTGACCACGATGTCCGATGGCCAGCGACGACGTGTCCAGATCTGCATGGGGCTGCTAAAACCGTACGATGTGAGTGTGCAGGGGGGTGGGGTTGTGTGTTGTGTGTAACGCTGTTCTTTTTTTGCCAATAGCTATCCTAAAGGATCAAATGAGCCTTGAAAATTTCATCAGTCACACGTGTTCATGCCAGACATACATAAGTTTCACGGCATAGCTGCAGTAGCTGCAGTAGAAAGAGGAAAATGAGGAGGCTGCAGAAATTGATCGCGGTGGCTTACTCCCCAGGTTTTGCTGTTGGACGAGATCACTGTAGATTTGGACGTGGTGGGGCGGCTGAAATTGCTGGCTTTTTTCAAAGAGGAGTGTGACCTGAGGAAGGCCACCATTGTGTACGCCACGCACATCTTTGACGGCTTGGAAAGCTGGGTCACTCACCTAGCTTACATGGAGAATGGTCGCTTTGTCAAGGGTGAGTGGGGCATGTGTGATGCAGCCCTTACGATAACAGGCTGCATTTGTACATTTTGCCCTCGTCCATCTTGTTGCACCTCTCTGCAAAGGGAACGCACGAGCCTAGCTGTTGCTCACATTGCAATTTTCTGCTTCGGCATAATCGTGACCTGAAAATGAAGAATTGTGACCATTTCATAGGGTCTACGCTTTCATGCTTGCTTTCTGTGTCTTGAATCTGCAAGCTTGCATAGCGTAAGAAGGCCCCCTCCCCTGTTCTGTTTTTGATCACGCAAGGAAGGCTGCCTCTTCCCTCGGCGTTCTGTCTTTGCTGCTGCGATATCATTCACTTCACCACCTCCTGCACTGCTCTTGTGCAGCTGGCCCTGCCCCCTCCATGCCAGAGCTTGAACAAGCCCGTGCCTCAGGTACCAAGCTGCTGACCGTGTTTGAGGGATGGCTTAGAAATGAGCGTGAAACGAGGCGCACCAAGCAGCAAGCCCAGAAAGATTCGGGCAACGAGCCAGCTGTCAAGCCTCAGCGCACTCCTTTCATGCCTAGCAAACATATGGCATTTTTCAGATAGGCTCAAACCATTGAATGCCTCTCAATGGGGGGGATTAGGTTTGTTCGTTTCCTGATGTCTGTGTGTAAAATATATGATGCAAAGCATTGCAAACTATGTTTCAAATGAGATCCCTTTGATATTTGACCCGAACACATGCTTAATGATATATATCAGTCTCTTTCTACTTCAGAAACCACTATTGTTTCTTTCAAAAATGATGAGTGCTCCTGTCGAATTACAATGTTTGTGAATTACAAGAAAGAACAAGTGAAAGAGTGTCGGTAGCGTCGCTGAAAAATGGCGAAGCCCATCATGCGCGCAACGTGTGCATGCATGCATGTGTGAGTGTGAATGTGTGTGTGTACGTGTGTGCGCGTGTGTGTGCCTTTCTTTTGTGTTTGGGCGTTTGTATGTGTGCGCACACTATGTGTGTGTGTGTGCGTGTGCATGTGAACGTGCGTGTGCGCGCCTGTGAGTATTTACGTGTGTCTGTGCTTGTATGTGAGTGTGCCTGTGTGTGCCTGTGCTGCCCCACAGTTGCTGCAGTGGTGTTCATGATGCATGCTGTGCTGGAGCAGCCTTTGTTGAAGCAGGCGCGAGGATGAGCTGCTGCTGCTGTTCCCTTTCTGTTAAGAGGGCAGGTGTGAGCACCCAGGGCCCCTGACGCAGCAGCTGGGGAAGTGTTCTGATGGATGCTGCACCATCAGGAAGTGGTCCGGGGGCCTGACTGAGGAATCCTGGGCAGCTTCCTGGAGCTTCCAAACATAAAACGTGTCTCTAAAACTTCACAAACGGCACTCCAGGTTCCCAGAGTCCGTCTGCCCCGGTAAAGGTTTTGGTTATGAGCCCGTGTCAAGTCTCAGTCCGGGAGGTGCCATGGATGGGCCTGGGGAGGAGGGCTGGACCCCCCCAAAACAAAACTTGTCTTTAACACTCCTCCACACACCGCACCCCAGGTTCCCATAATTCATCTGGTGCGGTAGAAATTGATTAGGAGCCTGTGTCAAGTTTCAGCCCGTGGGGTGGCCTGGGTGAGCCTGGTGAGGCCTGCGTGGAGTGTGGTGGGATGTAGACAAGGGCTAGGGGCTCACACCCCCACGAGAGAGGCTTTGCCAAAAAAAGTCTGCTGGAGATAGTGACTCCCAGTACTCACGCTATTCCTCTGATCACATTAGATGTGTTCTTGCTTACCTAGGTCAACTTGTCTTGCTTGCCCAGGCTGACTTGTTTGCGTGAACATATAATTGGGGGCTGGAGAGTGCTTGACAATTTGACACCACATAAGACTCACCATTTTAGCAGAATTATGAGGACTCATCACACACATTTGGCCAAAATGGTGTACCTGTGGGGATTGTCTATGGCTGGTGGGACGACAGAAAAAGAAATCACAAGCCTGTATTGCCTCTCTACTAGGATATTTCCAACGATCTCAGCCGTGCACTGCAAAGAAGTGGCACTTTCTTGCCTTCGCCTTTCTGGCCATAACTCTGGTCCAAAGAATGCGTCATAACAGGAACAGAAGGCTTTATGAGGAGCTCAGGATCTGTGACAAATGTGACTGGCACACTGTTCAGGAGGATGAGGAACACAATTTGCTGGACTGTCCGCATGAACATCTTGTCAGCCTTCGCATACGGCACCACAGCTTGTCTTTCCACCTCAGTATGAGGATAGCCCAACTAGTTTGAGGACCTTTTTGAATTAGCCAGATATGTATGGTGTATGGTGTGGCCTTTATTGTGGCTGAGTTCCTAGCCCATTTCCCTTGATGTTTTCTAGCGCCTTTTTAGCTTGGTTACAGGCTTTTCCCAAGCTTCCGCTCAGATGCCCCCCAGAGGCATATAAAGCGATGTAGCCTTAATTTGTCTGGTTGTTGAGTGCAATATTTGGGTAAGGCATTCAATATAAACACCGACGAAGGTAAGGTAGAATGTATTTAGGGCGTGCGTAGCTCCTGAGCTTTCATAGTTTTTAACTTATCTTTGAAAGCCCTAAGCTTCCTGGAGACAGAGCTCAGCTCCATATTGAAATTTGAATACTTAAGCTCAAACAATCCAGCTCTCTGTGTGTTCTTCAGGCTTTGCTATTGCATTTGTAAAGGCAATTTGCACTGAGGGAATTGCAATCATATCTCATTTTTGTGTGCCGTGGCAGAGCAAATGATGCCAGAAGTTCGAGGAAAACAACACTAAGGCAAATTTGAGACACTTTTTAAATCAGCCTGACCATCAAGCTGCCGTCCTTTCCAACCTGCAGCGAACACGGTTGCAGCAAGAGAATTTTTCAGAGAAGCAGTTCAGGTAACAGGGCATTTTTTCCTAACGAATACTGGAAAGAGTTCTTGCTGCTGGATGATGGAACAAGCATATGAGCATATGATTACAAAAGGCCTTGAGTTGTGCATATACGAGCTCTGCAGTTCTATTGTCTTTGCAGTTAACATCACAAGGATCCTGCAAGCAAAAACTCCCATACTGAGTCAGACATGTGTATGCTCAGTGTGTAGGATGACAGGCCATAAGCGACAGAGCAGCCATCCCGGTGCACTGCAGAATGAAAATTTTGCCTAGGCGATTTTCTTTTAAGCACTGCCATGGAAGGTTGCTCCAATACCCTACCTTCCTCGCGGTGGAGTAGTTGTATGTAACCCTGTAGCTAAACGGCTCCATGCCGGCATGAAAAACCCTACCCCCCCTTTTACCTGGGTTGGATAGACTGCAAGCGGCCGAGCATCTTGGGCCTTTTTAACATTGTTCAAAAAACTGCGCACTGGGTTCCCGCCTCCCGGGGCCCATTCCAATACATCACCGTTTCGGAGGTCATATTTTGTGCCTGTAGAAATTGTGTGTATGTGTGTGTATGTGTTGTGTGTGCATGTTTGTGTGTGTCTGGGTGTGTGCGTGTGTGTGGATACAGGAGACAGGTAAATGGATACAAGTGGAACAGGCTGTCCTGTTCTGAGACTCAGATAAACCATGCTCGTTCAAGGTGGAAGAGCAAACACCAACACCCACGGACTCACACCAGAACACTGGTTCATCTACCACTCTTAAGCCTTCAATGAAATTAGAAGCAGCACCCTTTTTTCATGTGGGAAACAACAATTAATGCAAGCATGTGGGTGCGACGGCATCGTGTGTACGGATCGATGCATTTAAGCCTGCAAATACAGAGCCAGCAGCGGGGACCAAGCGCACTTTAGCTTAAGCAACTTGTAAAGCCGGATCTTTCGTGCGCAACACACTTTTGTGCACTGGAGGAATTGAATGTGGTCTCTGAACTCACGACATACCATCTAGGGGAACTTCGACAACAGGGCCCCCATCAGCGCCGTCCATCAGTTTTGCATCCACCATTGGAAATTTAAACTGGGAGCATGGAAAAGATCACTACTAGAACTCAGAGCTATGAAAAACAGGGAATGATGACACAGAGCGAGGGGGGGTTGTGCGGCATGTGTGGCAAAGGACAACAAATGCTGTGAGATGACAGCAGAGAGGCTCCTAGAAATGGAATTTTAAGGTATTACCAATCATCACGGTAGTCTGCTCATAAAATTAAGAGTAGAGTGACAAATCATTCGTCCGGTATGACTTAGTAATAACGCACAGCACCTAAAGTAATAACACAAAACCTATATTAATAACACACAACACCTATAGTAATAACACAGAACACCTATACGCGCTCACCGCAGTCGATTCTACGTCCGAGCAGTAGACTGTGCCCTTGTGTTGGTATAGCACAATCGTGCGCCCCGCGGATAATGTCTTTGCTTTCACGTCTTTCCCGGCTTGCTTGAAGAACTGCACATGCATCGAGGAGGTGGACAGGTGTG
>Ga0307951_1001556_pt1:0-2500 | contig 14052 bp, 14 predicted proteins | sample OrgLakmetagen374_FD_201842 | JGI IMG/M metagenome (GOLD analysis project Ga0307951, IMG submission 201842) | Saline water microbial communities from Organic Lake, Antarctica - #374 | ecosystem: Environmental > Aquatic > Non-marine Saline and Alkaline > Saline | place: Antarctica: Organic... | reverse complement strand
ATAAAATTCTTCAGCCTTGTGGAGCCAAGTACACGCAAGTGCATGATTTAAAACAGATGAGCCATTGCTTACAAATTGATTTGAAAGATGGCTGCAAGCAGGAAGGTTGTTAGGATCATACGATGTATATAGGTTCTTTCTGAAACAGTTTCCAAGTTGGGACACTATGACATAAGGCTATCTATCTAATGCCCAAAAAGTGGACGCCTCAATTTTCTTGACCAGGCCACATTGGATTACCTGGTGATTTTTGTCAACACACGTCAGGTGGCCGAGCAGCAGCAGCAGCAGCAGCAGCAGCGCATGCAGCTGCAGCCAGCAAAAGTGGATTGCACCACCTACAGCAGGTGGGTGCATGCAACTGCGTCACTGTTCGACGTGGCTGTTGTGGTAATTTGTGCATTTTTCAAGCCCTGTTCTTGTCTGTGGCCACTGCTTTGGTAAGTGAAGTTGCAATCATGGTCATGTGGTATATGCTTTGCAGCACATATGAATGGAATTGGAATGTTGGCGCAGTGTGCCAAATTCTAAAAAGTTGTTCACCAACTATATGTAGGTAGAAGTAGGAGTATAAGTTTGAGGACTTTGTTTGGGAACTCATACTTATAATGATCAATACATTTTATTGCAATGCCAATTTTGCTGCATCGCCCTCCTTTCCCTCCTCCCTCCCTCCCTCCCTCTCCCCAGGAACTGATCAGGGTTGGCCAGAACTGTACTTGTACACATGTACACCGTATATGACCGAATACTTGGTGATTTCTCTGCCAGAAATACCGTACACCGTATACCTACGGTTATGGCCAACCCTAGAAATTATGTTTGCTTGCAACTAGGTGTGGCACTGATCCGTCAATGTACACTACTCTCCTCGCAGAGCGGATCGAGCAAGGGCGTTTCACGTGTGTTGCAAACCCTAATGGCCATTGTCAGGGCCGAAGGAATGCGAGGCTTGTACGCGGGCCTAGGTCCAAACATTTTGCAGGTATGAGTGAGGCATGTGCTGTAAAATCTGAAAAACATAGTTATGCAAAGTGTCCAGTGGACAGCACACTTTCATTTGTCACCGCTATTGACATACGCATATGCGTCCTTGTTTTATGCAGCCTCTTCTCCAGCAAAATCATGATCTGGTGCTGCATCTTGTGAGGGATCTGTGGTCTAGGGTCTTATGCACTCCTTTTTGCACGATCCATGACATGTGCATAAACAGTAGCAAGTCACACTTGTGTACATGCCATACCAGCCAGTAATGACCCTGTCTGTACTTGCAGGTGCTCCCTAGTGCAGCGCTCAGCTATTATACGTACGATACGATAAAGCAGCTCCTTGAAGCACAGGCTTAGTGGTAAAAGTGCAAAGTTGGGTATACTCGCCAACCTGGTCTGATTTATTTTGGTTGCGAGGAGATTCAGCTGCGCGAGCTGACAGCATAGGGGGCGATGTGCTGACTGCTAGAAGACATCTCTTCAGGTTATATGTATAGTATCGCAGGTTTAGTAAATATTTCGCGGGAATTGATCTGGCTGCTCCTCTGCAAGACTGCTGCACTTATGTTGTCAGACGTGATCCGAAGGACAATAAGCCACAAAATTAGAGATATAGATCCAGGTCTTGCTGGGGTCTTATCTTGGTTTAAAAGAAGTATAGATTTGCTCTCATGTCAAGTCACTTCATCATTTTCTATAAAATGGCACCTTCAATTTCAATTGGGAACTTTTGTTGAATTAAAATTTCCTGATGGCAGTCTGCTTGAAGTCCAAAGTTAATCTTCAGGGCAGCGTTCTGCGTGGTGAGCGCAATTGGGGGACAGTTGTCGTGTTTCCGGTGCGTGTCTGTACACAAGGTTTACAAGGAGAAAAGAGAGCTTACAGAGTTTACAAGTTTCCTTGTAAAGGCCTTCAGTCAGGAAGTATGACTGCTCGCCTTGATCATAAAATAAGTTCATGAACGAAAAGATGGAGTTTGTTGTTTTCCTGGTGCAAGAAACTTTAAACCCCCCTTGAAACAAACATTTGTGCCCGACATGCCTTGCCCTGAAATTTACATTCGTGCTTTAGAGCCTTGCTTGGATGTGAATGGCCAAATGATGCACACAATTGGTTATATTGCCCCCATATAGCATACACGAGATTTGGCTGCAAACAGACAATATCCTGGTTAGGCCTGTTTTCAGGCCTATTTGTGGGAGCCTTTAAACCCCCCTTTTGTGACAATAATGTGTGCACAAAACAAGCCTTGCAATGAATTTTACATTTGTGCTCAGCAGCCTTGCGCATGCCTGACAAAACGATGCACATATTTGGCTGTGTTGCCCCCATATAAGATCATACCAAAATTTGGCTTGTGCGTGCGTGTGTGTGTGTGTGTGTGGCTGTGGCTGTGTGTGTGTGTGGCTGTGTGTGTGTGTGTGTGGCTGTGTGTGTGTGTGTGTGTGTTTGTGTGTGTGTGTGTGTGTGTGTGTGTGTGTGGCTGTGTGTGTGTGTGTGTGTGTGTGTGT
>Ga0307951_1001548_pt1:12500-14081 | contig 14081 bp, 15 predicted proteins | sample OrgLakmetagen374_FD_201842 | JGI IMG/M metagenome (GOLD analysis project Ga0307951, IMG submission 201842) | Saline water microbial communities from Organic Lake, Antarctica - #374 | ecosystem: Environmental > Aquatic > Non-marine Saline and Alkaline > Saline | place: Antarctica... | reverse complement strand
CTGCTGCTTTTGCTGTGAAGTGCAGATGCAAGCGCACCTGATGCTCCCCCCCACTCCACCTGAGTTGCAGCTGTGCCCACACATGCCTCTCTCCTGGAGGGGCTTGCACCCCCAATGGTGCAAGCACTTTGGGCCTCCCCACAGGCCTCTTAACTGGGGCAGGGCGGGATGCAATGCTGGCTGCAATGGCTGCATCCCTGCTACTGCCTGTTGCACATCAGGCCTGAGGCGGATGATGAGCTCCCGAGCGGGACCATCGTCCTCTGTGCGCTTCCGTTTGGTGCAACCTAGGTCATATAGTGATGCTTGCCCCTTAGGGCGATGGGGTTCCATTGGGGAGACCCAGAAACTACCGCATTAAAAAGTCTTAGTATTGCAAGGTTTGAATAAACTTTATTTATTTTCGACTTGACTTATTGCGAGGGGCCTCAATAATTATTTAATTACTCGCAAAATAACCAAGCGCAGTACGGTAATATTAATATTTCTCAGCGCGATCTCATCACAAGACATCCTACCTTGCCAGTCCACAGCCCATTCTCACGCAATTCCTGCCAGTTTTCCAGCTGCAAAAGGGCGTGTATGTGTATGTGTGTGTGCATGTGTGTATGTATGTATCTGCGTGTGTGCCTCTACAGGCCTGTACTTGTGATTCATGTAAGCACGTACTGGCTGGAGTTACAAGTGCATTGTGAAAATGATCAAGAGAACATAACTCTAGTTACTACTTAGACTACACACACATACACACACACACATACACACACACACACAAAACGCACAAACAAGAAAAAAATTATGCAGAACAGTGCATGGTGATTATGTTGCATTTCATGTGCGCTGGTTACATGTAATCAATTCTTAATAACCAAGCACACATAAACACACACACAGAACTGCAGGCCAACAGAAACACAGCTCCAACCGCACCTTCAAATCACTCCAAACAACATGTGTTATGGGAGGGCACACAAACTTGCAGAGCACAAATACATGCAACACACCATTTTTGACACCCATTTGCACGAGTGATGTGCACATACACACCCCCTTCAACCCACATAGAACTGCAGGCCAACAGACACACACCTCCAACCGCAATTTGCTTGAATGTGCACAACTCCTACAACTGCACATGCGTCCAGTCACAGGTCCATTGTACTACTTAAGAGCAGCTGTTCCTTTACAAAGCCTATTTGTCGAGTGTAACTCAGACTGACATGTACTTGAAAGCCTGGTTTGTGCATATCTATATCAAAGGCTAGTCATCATAACCCATCTGACAGAGCACTGACAGCCTTGCGCAAACAATGGCAAGGTGTCTGAACCCATGGTCTTAACATTTAACACGCAAACTGACCATCAGGCACCACCACTTAGATCATTATCGCAGCTCCTTTCTTAGCTTGTGCATCTCACCCTGGAGGTCGGCCAAGAATGCTACGCCCAGACAACACCATGGCCTATACCCCCCGGATACCCTTCCTTTTCTAACCTTTCGTGCCTGTACCATTAGCTTTTGAAGTGTGTGAATTCATGAATTCGGCGCATCTTGTTAGTTGTGTTTTAACTCCCTTATCC
>Ga0307951_1001548_pt1:0-7500 | contig 14081 bp, 15 predicted proteins | sample OrgLakmetagen374_FD_201842 | JGI IMG/M metagenome (GOLD analysis project Ga0307951, IMG submission 201842) | Saline water microbial communities from Organic Lake, Antarctica - #374 | ecosystem: Environmental > Aquatic > Non-marine Saline and Alkaline > Saline | place: Antarctica: Organic... | reverse complement strand
CGAGGTGGGGCTTTGTTTGCAAAGCAAATGTGTTATCCATTTCTAATGAACGGTATAAGTAGGGTTGGCCAGAGCCATACTTACATACGTTTACACGGTGTTTACACGGTATTTTTAGTTCGGGAATGACCATACGCACGGTCATATACGGTGTAGCTTTACGGTTCTGGCCAACCCTAGATATAACCTGTACAAGTGACTGTAGCTGCTCCATTACGGTCCGCTTCACAATTTCATTTATGACTGCAGTATCATTCGTCATTCGTCATTTCAATTTCATTCAATGTGCTACGTAGTTTCAAACTTGCCTCGTGCTCACGGTACGCTCGTATGCACGTACCACACACAGCATCACACGCTTGTGCATGCTGCCACACGCACAGGTGCCACCTTGTTTCTGACTCCATACACACGCATGACGCACATGCATGCATGATGCTTGTCATACGCAAACACTAATCAATTTCACAACCTCGCCCTTTGCACGCATGCACACGTGCACCTCCCCCTCCCCACCCTCACACACACACACAACATAAATACATGCACGCAGATACACACATAAACATACACGCGAACACATGTACACCTAAAAGTACATGCATGCACACACACAAAACCACATACATACATGTACAGATGTACACAAACACACTGTCACAGACAACATTACATGCATGCACACACACAAAACCACACCACACTTGCATACAGACGTACACAAACACCACTGTGTCACAGACAAAATCACATACGTGCACACATGCACAAAATACATGCACACACGTACATATGTACACAAACACACTGTGTCACAGGTCACAGCCCGGCTCCTCATCCACGACATGGGTCTGAATCCTGACGTGATCTGTGCTGTACCTATGTACACACCCATCACCGTTGAGGGGTACGTGTATGCGTTCCCTAATTAGAAAATCACTCAGGCAGTGGAAACTAATCCCTTTTGTACACACCCATCACCGTTGAGGGGTACGTATGTGTGTTCCCGAACAAGAAAACCAGACAGGCAATGGATGTACACACCCATCACCGTTGAGGGGTACGTGTATGCGTTCCCTAATTAGAAAATCACTCAGGCAGTGGAAATTAATCCCTTTAGTACGAACCCATCACCATCTCGGAGTACTTGCATGTCTGATTGTTGACAGATGTGGGTGGGAATGGAAGGAAAGAGAAACAGGTCACAAGCAAGGTATGCTTCATTGCAATACATGCGTCAGCACGCACCACCGGGAATGTTGCATGAAAGCTACATATTAATATAACCACTCTGCCCGGCCAAGTCCAGATCAATCAGGAGGATGGCACTGCCCAGCGTGCCATGATCTCTCTGAGGAGCAAATGAAAAGTTTGGCAGAAGCGGACAGGGAAGAAATGTGGCTGGTGAATTGGGAGCCAACATGGGAACAAAAGTGATCATGTCCGACCCTAACTATATAGGATTGGCTGAAGAGTATGAGGCAAGCACTATGTCCACCTCTAGCAAGAACTGTCCCGCAGACAAATATTTGGACAACCTGGCCGGTTAAGGATTGGAGGACCCCAACAAGCCCCCCAGTAAAAATTTATGCAAAATCCTTCAAGACACTGGCTGCTGATGATCATATAGCAGCTCCCTCGTTTCTCGCCGGAACTCTCTCTGCTCCTTTGAATCCTGGAAGTATGTCAAACTTACATTCAATATAAAAAAGACGACGTCGTCAGCTGGACATTGAAGTAATGGCATCAGACACAACAGTCCCCACTAATGTGAATTTCCCAGAAATAAGAGCGGAGCTCCTTCGTTACTGAGATCTATCCCCAAGGTCTGGAGCATAACATGTCTTGCTCTGGAGCACTGCAGATGGGATAAGAAGTAAACCAAGCAGTACCACAGCCAGCTCCCTGTCCATACTAATTGTGGGGAGGGTTTTTACTGCCTGCTCTTCTATTCGTTTAATTGCCTTTGAAATGACAAAAATGTATGAAAGGGTGTCAGAAAAGGTCGGCACGCTGACACGCACCCCTGGAGGATCTTCTTATCCCTCGAGACAAGAGACACACTCTGTATACGCTTCAGGCAATTGTGAGCTTATTTTCAAATGTTTAAGTGTTTGTCATGCCTCTGACGAGAACACACACATGCACACACGCACACACAAACCATGCCATACAAAAAATAAGTGCGCAAGCCATGAAAGCCCAACCCCACATAGGTTGAGGAAAAAGAGCTACTGCAAAGATGCGTTCCTGCATTGGTCGGCACTGTTTGCCTGCATTGGTCGGCAACGTTTGCCTGCATTGGTCAGCAGTGTTTGCCTGCATTGGTCGGCAATTTTTGCCTGCATTGGTCGGCACTGTTTGCCTGCATCGGTCGGCACTGTTTGCCTGCATTGGTCGGCAATGTTTGCCTGCATTGGTCGGCAAAGGCCTTTCGGATCACACCCACTTTTCCTTGCCTGTGCATAATTCAACCCATGTTCCTTGTAAGGCTGGGAAGTGCCACTCTTGGTGTGTGCCTTGGTGCCACCAACAGGCTATCTCTAAGCTAAAACACAGGATTATATTGTCAAAGTGATTGGCTGCAGTAGCAGGCACTACAAATGGTTTGTTGTATGGCAATGGGTAGCACTCTTGGTTTGTGCCTCAACCTTGCCACCTACGGCCTTTTTCTAACTCAGAATAAAAGATACTGTGTCAAAGCAAATGGCTGCAGTAGCAGGCACTACAAATGCTGACCCTCCCGTCTTGTATATGGTAGGGTTGGCTAGAACCGTAGGTTTGTACGATTTTCCGCAATATTGCCTTAAGGAAAGTCATTCAAAACCGTATAATTATACGGTTCTGGCCAACCCTGTGTATTTGCCCACGTGCCATTGCCTGCAGAGGCAATTTGCCGTGCATGATGCTTTGGTAGGGATAGTACTTTGTGCCAGTGTCAGCAGCAGGTGCAAGGCCATTCATTCACTTTGAAAAACAGGTGTCGTAATGTTAAAGTACTGTGTAGGCTGCAGGTGCAAGGCCACTTGTTCACAGTAAAAAAGGTGTTGTGTCATTGTGATGGTGTTGTGTCATTGTGATGGTGTGCTGGCTGCAGGTACAAGGCCACTCGCTCAGCTTAAATAAAACAGGTGTCGTAATGTTTCTAGTTTAGTTTGGATTACAAAGGCCTCCAGCCTGGCATGGCTGCTCAACCTATAGGTCCCAACAAATTAATAAATCAAAAAGATCGACATCTGCACTAATAAAAAACAGGTGTCATAACGATTCAACACTGTGTTGTCTGCAGGTGTAGGGTTACGTTCTTGCATGCCAACCATTGTCCAGGAGCTGTAATGCTGCTGGTGCGTGTGGCAAGTGTGAAGTGTGTGTGGCAAATGTGCCAGTGTGAAGTTGGGCTATTTTGTTTGGTTGTTTGGATTACAAAGGCCTCCAGACTGGCATGGCTGCTTTACCTGTAGGTCCCAAAGATTGGGCCAGGAGTGAGTTCATAAAGGGCGCTCAATTACTAGGAGCAACATAATGACATGTCTCATAGTGACGCTGCCCTTGATAGCAACTGAAATGCTCGAGAAGTAGTGAGTTCATAAGCAATGTATGCTGTGCGCATTCCTGTCACGAATACATTGACGCTCTGGCATCACTTGCTTGTCCTGAGTCCTGGGGGTCTTTCAGGGGGGCATTAACAAAAGAAAGTACGCATCCTGACTTACTTCACAGCGCGTCCTTGTTCTCACGTTCTCACACAGGTGGAGGTCTTTCCAGGGGGGGCCACAAAAAAAACAAAGGTGCTCCTCCACACTGGAGATTGCAGGTGCGTGTTTTGTGCAGTGACTACGAAGGGTGATCACTGCATTGCTTGGTGCGTGTTGGTGAGTGTTGTTGAGGCTTCCAAGGGAAGCACAGGTGCTCCACATTGGAGATTGCAGGTGCGTTTATTATGGTGTATTATGTGCGTTTTATAATGTTTCATATTGTGCAGCTGCTACAAAGGATGATCACTGCATTGTGCTGTGCATACATGTTGGCGAGTCGTTGAGGCTTCAAAATGAACACAACGTGCTCCTCCACATTGGAGATTGCAGGTGCGTATTTTGAGCAGGTGCGAGTGGTGCAGCGATTTGCAGGGTGCTCACAGTTTTGTGCTGTGCGTAGTCTTTCATGGGATCTGCTACGGTGTAGGTGCTCCTCCAGTATAGCAAGGCTGAGTATTCTATACTGTGTGGTGGTTATGTTTGTTATAGTGCACTGTGTGTACTCTATCCTGTGTGGTGGTTATGTTTGTTATAGTGCACTGTGTGTACTCTATACTGTGTGGTGGTTATGTTTGTTATAGTGTACTGTGTGTACTCTACTGTGTGTACTCTAGTGTACTGTGTGCACTCTATGCTGTGTGGTGGTCATGCATGCACGTGCTGGTGAGCTAGTGATCAGGCGGCCTGTGGATGCCAGTTTCATGCCCTTCCGTGGAATTACATAGTTTTTTATAACTGGAATTGCATAGTTTTTTATAACTGTTTACATGTTCATCCTGTGCGCTACAGCTTTAATCATTCCTTACCTTCCCATAACATACGAGGCTTCCTCTTCTGCTGGGAGATAAGGTGGAACACACAGAACTGGTAAGCACGTGCGCATGCCTCGCAGTTTCCAACAAAGAGGTACAGGCCCAGCGCCTGCACCAGTGGCCTCCCAGAGAGCTCTTGACGCCCCTCAATTATCATTTTCCTTGCCCCTTTTTTTTTTTTTTTGTGCTTCAACTGGGACCCGTGCTGGATTGCTGCCCTCAATGTACTTGGCCTGCATGTTGGAATGAAGAATTCCTGAGACACCTATCCTTTCTCTCCCCTTCCACTTTGTGTGTGTGTGTGTTCCCTGTGCTTGTGATGCAGGTGGGACCCTACCTGGATGGCCTCTCAGATCCCACCTGGTTTACATGTCGATGAGATCTTCCTTGACACCACCTACTGCATCCCTAGACACACTTTCCCTGCTCAGGTGTGTGTTTATGTGTGTGTGTGTTTGTGTGTGTGTGTGCATGTCTGTCTGTATGTGTGTCTAGGCTCAGACACTCTGTATCCAAGAATGGAATGTGAAGAAAAAAACAGCAGCACTGATCCACGAGAAGCAGCTAGCTGTAGGCACGCTGACTTGCATGTGATGAGAGTGTGTTGAGAGTGTTATGCAGGGATGGGTCATACGGCGTAGGCGCATTATACGCCGTATCGTATTTATCGCGTATTTAACCGTATTTGTCAAATTGCTCCGTATAATACGATTTTTGGGCACTTAGTGAAGTTTGCAGCCCCATGCCCCCCAGAGCCCTCTAGAGGGACTCCCAAGCCCTCTAGAGTCCATTTTCAGCTGTGTAGATGCTGCTGCTTCTGATGCTGCTGACATGCTTGCTGTGTTCCTGTCCAGCTGCCTCTTCTTTGTTGCATGCTGCTCTTTCTCCTTCTGAGCGTTGTCGATTGCTGCCATTGCTACGTCCTCGATTTCTGCCGGGTCAGCTTTGCATGCTGCTACACCTACGCTGGGATTCTGCCTCATGAAGTGCTCGCGGATGCGGGGGGCACCGCCGCTGAATTTCAGCTTGCAGTACTTACACTCCATCTTGTAGTTCTGCCCCTTCTGTCCCAAAATAACAACATGTTCCCACTCAGGGCCTTTAAAAGGAGGCATTTCAAAGTTCTGGAGGCTTTGGGAACAATGTGTGGTGGTTGGGGGTGGTTGGTGCAAGCCCAGGGTACCCCACACAATAGCAAAAATACGTTTTCGTATTATACGCTTATGTCGTAATAATAGCGTATTATACCGTATGGGACGTCTCAAAAGTCCGTATGACCCATCCCTGGTGTTATGTTATGGACACCGCCTTCTGCGCACCGTGTTCCCCTGCTGGGTGTGGGCACACCGTTTCCCCTGCCGGGCGTGGACACACCGTGTTCGCCTGCTGATTGGACACACCGTGTTCCCCTGCTGGGCGTGGGCACATTGTGTTCCCCTGCTGGGCGTGGGCACACCGTGTTCCCATGCTGGGCATGGGCACACCGTGTTCCCATGCTGGGCGTGGGCACCTCGTGTTCCCCTGCTGGGCGTTTACACCACCTTTGCGCACCGTGCTCCCCTGCTGGGCGTGGACACCGCCTTCTGCACATTGTGTTCCCCTGCTGGGTGTGGGTACCTCGTGCTCCCCTGCTGGGCGTGGACACCGCCTTCTGCACACCGTGCTCCCCTGCTGGGCGTGGACACAAGAGAGCAAAAAAGGGTCACAAGGCACAATGATCGTAACTTGTGCAACAAACACAGCCAGAGTGTACTTCTCAATTCAGAACCACAAAAGCCAGGAATTTGCTACTCTTTGCTTGCGTGTACAGCAAATCAAAAGAAGAGCGATCGAATTTCATAGGCAGCAAACGCACACACACACACCCCTCACAGCAATAAAAAGCAAACAGATGGTGACAAAAAACGCCTTGTCAGTTCCTTTTAACAAACATCAACAAATGATGATTACTTTTAAGCTTTCCCCTGATCTCCAGACTCACAGCCTTGGCGACTGCTTTAATCACTGCTTCATCCTGCTGGAAGAATATTTATTACGTTCGACCTCTTTGGGGGGAGGGGGGAGAGGGGGGAGTATTGCTTCCTTTCTGCTTGTTGCGTTTCTTCCCCTTTCCGCTATACTGCATCACCCACCACAGCAATCCTAGGTCTCTGACATGCTACTTAAAGTCTGGTCGTACAGGAACCCTCATTTTCAATTTCAATTTCATTATTTAGCACCACAACAATCCTATAGGCCTCTCACATGCTACTAACAGTCTGGTCATACAGGAACCCTTACTTTCAATTGCGATATCTCCATTTCATTATATAGCACCTAAACAAGTGCTTCACTTTGCTGTTTGTGTCTACAGGAACCCTCACTTTCAATCGCGATATCATCATTCAACCTTAAATTAGTGCATTCCTTTGCTTCCTGTGTCTTCAGGGCCACGTCATCCATACTTTGCGTCATCCATATTTTCTGTCTGCAGGACCTTGTCATTCGTAATTTAGTGCATCCCTTTGCTTCCTGTGTCTACAGGACCATGTCATCCAAGGGCTTGTGCAGGAAGTGCAGAAACTGGACCGTGAAAAGCAGCAGCAGCAGCAGCAGTTCCAGCATCTTCTGCCCCGACAGCAGCGGAACCAACAGCATACGCAACCATTGTTGCAGCAGCAGCAGCAGCAGCGGAACCAGCAGCATACGCAACCGTTGTTGCAGCAGCAGCAGCAGCAGCAGCAGCAGCAGCAGCGGCAGCAGCAACAGCAGCAGCAGGAAACAGGACTGCCAGTGCAGCAGTACCTTCAGCAGCAGGCGCAGACGCAACAGGTTGTTCATCAACTTCAGCAGCAGCAGCAGCAGCAGCAGGAGCAGCTGTCACAGCAACAGCTGTCACAGCAGCAGCAGAGCTTACCAGCACTTCTGGCCACTCCTTGTAGCACCAGTTCTTG
>Ga0307951_1001545_pt1 | contig 14086 bp, 12 predicted proteins | sample OrgLakmetagen374_FD_201842 | JGI IMG/M metagenome (GOLD analysis project Ga0307951, IMG submission 201842) | Saline water microbial communities from Organic Lake, Antarctica - #374 | ecosystem: Environmental > Aquatic > Non-marine Saline and Alkaline > Saline | place: Antarctica: Organic Lake... | reverse complement strand
AACTCAAAAACTAATTCCCGACAGGGCCCTCCCGAAGTGCCCTCGAACTCAAAATATAATCCCCAGACTCCCTCACGAACTGAAATCGAAAATTTAATTAATTATTTGAAAGTGTGGTCACGAACTGATCGTGAACGAACGGTATATGGTTTTAGCCAACCCTAGTCGTGTCTGTTTCCACGTGACAAAAAAAAAGTATGTACCTGTTAAGCCCTGTTGCATGGCTGAAGTCTGGCAGTAGCCTTGTGACACAAGAAATGTTTAGGTGGTTTGTGCACAAAACTTGGGCAACCGATTGCTTGCCTTTCGTGCGCCCTCTTGCGCACACACTAAATCTGGGCAACCGATTGCTTGCCTTCGTGCGCCCTCTTGCGCACACACTAAATCTGGGCAACTGATTGCTTGCCTTTCGTGCGCCCTCTTGCGCACACACTAAATTTGGGCAGCCAATTGCTTGCCTTCGTGCGCCCTCTTGCGCACACACTAAACTTGGGCAGCCGATTGCTTGCCTTTTGTACGCCCTCTTGCGCACACACTGCACACCTCACGCGCTGCAGCCATGCCCACTGTGTGAAGTGCACTCTCGTGCTTTAGCGCACTGCGTATAGTGCACACACGTACAAACTTAACTGCCCGCAAGTTCGTGTGCTGTGTAGGGTTGTCCATAACGGTACATATATGTACGCTGTATATGACTGTATATTTGGTCATTTTCATTTTTAATACTGTAATTACACCGTATATAAATGGTTATGGCCAACCCTAGTGCTGTGAGGTCTGCACGTACCATAGGGACTGCCTGCAATTACACAGTCGCCTGCTGAGTGTCCTGCATATAATACTGGAACCGAGACTAGGTCAATAGCTGCACACACGTGCGTCCTCGATCCTTCAGGTGGACTACGAGACCGTGTCTGGCTGGCAGTGTGACATCAGCAACGTGCGCAAATGGGAGGACCTGCCCCAACAAGCAAGGGACTACGTGCAGCGCATTGAGGACCTCACAGGCATCTGGTGCAGGTGGGTTTGTAATTCAGTGTCTGCATTGTTGCTCTCTCTCGCTCTTCTTTCCTGCGTGTCGAGGGATGTGAGTGAGTCGAAGAGTTCTTTTTGCCTTGAATTCTCTGAAACTTTTGTAAACAAGGTTTGTAAGCAAGGCAATGGGCAGAGCTAACCATGTACATGCATCTCTGCATATTTTTGCATGTACTTTATGTTATACGGTGCACGTACGGCATTTGTAGCAGAAAATTGATGTGAACAATGTATATTTGCGGCTCTGTTTGACTTAAGCTGTGTTCTTTTGTTGGCACACATGGACCTTGCTGGTGTGTTGCAGCTGTAAGCTGTATTGGTTTTTGGAGAGGAAATTAAACATCCAAGATCTAAGCACCTTTCTCGCTATGGCCCTAAAACACCTGTAAGCCCGTGATTTCGTATGTTTTCTCCTCTGGCTGACTTGACTATTCTTGTCTTTCTCGAACAGGTGGATTGGTGTGGGTCCTGGCAGGGATGCCATCGTCATCAAGCCCCAGAAAGGCAAATGCTGATAGCTTGCGCAACGTGTGTGAGACTGTCAGTAGGGCAAACACTGACAAGCTCGCGCAGCATGTGTGTGTGTTTGTGTGTGTGACTGTGTCAATAGGCTGCTTTCGCCATTGGTTTTGTGGTAGCTTTTAGGAGATGGGGTCTAGTATGAAACTGCCCAGTGGTGGGCTTTCCTGAAAGGATTGTGGGTGTAGAAGTGTTTCAGTTGGTCTGACGTTAACAGGAGTAGGGTGTTTGTGCTTACTCATGTACACTAAAAACTCCAACGCTCGTGCTTGCGCCTTCCCTTTCGCTGTGTGATGAGAATGGTGATTTATTTATCCAAAGTGTGTGCAGACGCACTTGGAGGCCTCGCGTACAAATCCAACATATGTTTTGACAACTTGGAGGCCTCGCGATAAAATTCAGGTATTGATGTTTTAGACGGCTTCAGCACCTTTCATACCATCGTGATTCATTGGATTATGGAACTGAAGGAAAACAGCTAGCATGCCTCGTCGTACCATATGAGGAACGAGGCACAACCTCCTGGGACTGGATTTGTGAACAATTTGTGTGGGCTTCATCTGAGGTTATTTTGAAGCCTTCAAGATCATTTACATTACTCAGTGCTGAAGGTGCTGCTCTCAACGCGCATCATTGGCGGAAAGTAAGCAAATGCTCTGACCTGGCAACTGCCGCGTCCCAATATGAACCTAGCAAGGCTTACAAGGTTTACAAAGAAAGGCCTTCAGTCAAGAAGTCCGACTGCTAGCCTGCTCATGAAACGCGATTAGTTCATGGAGAAAAAATTAAAGCTTGTCATTGTTCTGGCTTAAGAAAGTAAACACATCATAAGCTCCTGTTGGGGGAAACAGAGGTGCATATTTCCTGCAGAGAGAAATCATGTGGGGATTGGCACGCACAGTGGAAAAGGACATGCAGCTCATCTTGGATATCATCAGCACCACACAGGTCACAGGTGGGGGAATTACTTTGATTTCGCGTCGCTCTCAAAACGTAGGGTGTGAAGGAGCAACGGGCACATTTTACAGGAGCCGTTTAACTAACCCACTGCATAGCTTAAGAGTTCAAGGTCTACCATGACACTCATGAAAAAGAAAAGAAAAGAATTATGCAGATAGTAAAAACCATTCCCCACATCAATCAAGAAAAAGGACGCACTGTAACTAAGCGTATATGCATGCATTCAAATTCACAACGAAAATCACTCAATCCAGATGCGACATTGAAAGCAATTCCCCATAATATCTGAGCAATTATCACGGTGCAATGCAGATCTCTGCACAGGCAACCGATCCCCATTGAAATGAGCTTCTTCTTTCTCAGCCTCTAGGTGGGGGGGAAAACGCAGTTAGTATCTATACACTAGCTACCGGTATGGATTAGGAAAGGATGTCTGCACCACCCAATAAATGTAAAGACAAACAATCCCACCTGGAGAAAAAAAATAAGAGAACCTTTTCAGTGGTAATCGGGTGGTTGGGAGGCAGAAGCCTGCACACCACCAGGAGTATTGCTCAGATATTTGTGGGGAGTGTGTTCCAGTGTCTTTTCTCATCTGTATGATTTTTGTTGCGTATCTGATTGCCTGTAGGCTTTATTGGAACCCTAGGACACGAAGTGTCTAGGGCTTATGGATTGCCAGAGAAACTGAGAGTTTTATGGCTTAAAAAAGTGGCCCTTTTAGCTTTTAGCGTACAATGCTTGAGTCACCAAATCGAGTAAGAAGCTCATGCTGAGAAGGATGGTGCTTTCCGATTGTTGAACAGTGTTTTATAATGAGTGCTATGTCATGTAGACCAGTAACTCCGAGGCTGTGGAGTGGGTTTCTTGTGAGGCTGCTGTAGATGGTGCCTGTTGCTCCTAGCAGGATGGTGTAGAGGGTTTTACGATATCCGAGTAAGCGAGGCATTAGCAGCTTATGTTGTTCTCATGCCTTTCCTGCATGTTAAGTAGGGGAAGTATCTACTCAGTACTTATTTTGATTATTATTCGCGTTTGTTTGATAGTACGGTATGTCTTTTAATTTCATAGCCAGGGGGGATTGGCAGCGCCATCTGCTAGGTTATCACGGGCATGTCACGCCCAATCGTTGGCAGCGACGTGTGACAGAGCAGTAGATGTGCTGAGTCTTATACTTTGCAAAGACCGTAATTTGATCTGACAGGCAACTCTTCTTGCATTATTGGCAGATCTATTTTAATCCGTGTTTGTTGGGTTTCGTTTGGGGCATGGTTGCTGGATCGGAGCAACTATGTTTGCATTTGGCATGCTAAACTTCGGCCGCTGTTGCGCGTTGAAACTGGAAGGTAAGAGCCAGGTTGAAAACATTCTTATCTGTGTCTCCTCAGAAGGGTGTATAATGCCTCATTATACTGTTGTTGCACGACTGGAGTGCAGTGCCTAGCAACGTCTGCTCGTGCTAGCAGGGAGGCATCTAGTTGGATCGCTTCTATGATCATTTGTCCAGCAAAAGCGTTGTGCCTGTTTTTTAGTACTATTTTTGTTAAATTGGGATGGCTGCAACCTGACAGCATGTGGCAGGTGCCGTCTAGAATTTGGTAGATGGGGCAGGTTGGTGGGCCTTCTCTATATGGTTGCACTGAACGGCACGATTTTGGTTGTCTATCAATTCTGTGTGGCAGAGCATGACATTCTCTTTTCTCCAGAAATCATTCTTGCACTTCTCCAAAATGTGTTACCCATGTCTTTCTCGACATTGTCTTCCTTGATCATTTCTGGTATTTTGTTTTGCATCTTGTGGACTGATGATTTGAAACCTTATTTGATTTAGGACCTAGTTTGTGTTGGACGTGCATGTGTGCTTGCACAACATCGAAATCTGGGAAAATGGAGGACCTTTCTGCTGGAGGCCTTGGTTGGCAGGTGCCAAAAGTATCTGGTATGCAAGCCGAGGGAGGGTCTTACCCCTTCAAAAGTGCTCAAAAGTGCTTAAAAACGTTCTAACCACTGTAACCACGGTATTTCAACCACTGACTTCCTCTCTTCACTTGTTTCCAGAGCAATCATGCTACAGCCAGCAAAGTCCTCAGCTGCTACAGATGCTGTGGTGAGTTTGAAGGAGTGGCTGCGATCAGATGCGCACGCTGCATTGCTTCACTGCTGTGCTGTGGGTGCCTATGAACTGGAAGCTGCTCACTTGCAGCCGTCAGCAGCACATGCTTCTGGTGTTGCTGTCGGATCCGCACTGCAGCACATTTCCCCGAGGGAATGTCCTTGGGTGTTGAAGGGGGCAAAGGAAGCTGTTGGTCCTGCGGTATGCTCATATTTCGAGTTGAGCGTTCCTTGGGTATTGGCAAGGTTGGCGTTCCTGCTAGCTTGGGTGCTGGTCTGGAAGCTTCAGGAAGAATGCCTCTTTTAATCCAGCTTCTGGCAGCGGCAGAGTCTAGGATGGAGCGGGCAGAGGGCCTGCGGCAGCAGAAATGTTTAAAGAAGCAAAGGTGTTTCAAAGCTGTGAGGCTCAGAAAAGGCGCTGCATTGGCGAGTCACACACACACACACACACACACACACACACACACACACCAGTCTATACGCGACTTGTTTGCTTTGAAGATGCAGGTATCTAAATTATATAAAGCATCTTACAGCATTGTACATTGTACAGCAGGCAAACTGTGATTTCAGTCACCACATGCCTGGGAGAGGTTGGTTATTACGCTAATCACGCTAATACATAACACTCAGTTGAGGTTGTTTTAACTAGTCTGGTTTAATGAGCTTGAGGATCCCGTTTATTTAGGAACGTGTCAAGCAGGGTACCTTTGCGCTTGATCGATGGATGCGCTTTGTCATACACTTTGTAGTATGATATCAATATCATCTAACATACTAAATTATATCTCATTGCTCATTCAAAAAAAATACGTTGACCAGCTGGTGTATTCAATTTCGATTTGCCTAACCCTGAGCAACTTTCACAGAGTTTACAGAGTTTACAGAGTGAACCATCAGTCAAAACGTGCGGCTGCTAACCCTAACCCTACACTGACTAACCCACCACTGCTAGGACTAACTAACTGCACTAACCCTAACCCTACACTGCTAGGACTAACCCTGAGCACGTCTCACCGCTTCAAAGGGTCCACAGACAGCAACCTCATGCACACAGACACCAGCTCACGGCTGTAACGATCAGAAGGAGGTGGATGAATCACAGCACCTTGTGACATCTTTGTTTTGAGCTCCTGCACAGATGGCCATAGGTATCAAGGTGTGCACGGATGTTTGATCCAAGTCTTGCAGACGTGCCTGCAATATTGGATCTGGAAATTGTTAGTCTCGCTTATTGCCAAAATCCACACCCAAACTGCTGGGCCTAATAAGGGAATCCAAAGTTCTTCAGACTATGGTCTAAGCGATTGGAGTGTGTTGCATCCCTCAAGCACACTTTGTGCTGCATCGCTCTTAGTTCCTAGGTGCCCTAGCTGAGCATTATGCGTGAGTCAATTCATGATGCTTAGTGAAACGAAGTGAGCGCCTTGCACAGTGGGGACTAAGGGATGGGAACAGAGGGAGGAAGACAAGCACGGCTCAACCTCGATGCATCGTATTGGGATGCTGGTGCCTCTATAGAGATAAAGTAAGCAAGCACCTTGGAATGGCATATCGACCTAAACAGGGACGCACACGCACAGATGGAGACGCAATGTCCTTTTTGTGTAGTACCTGTAAACCTAATAATCATTGAATAGCGTATGCACAACTCTTTGTTCCCTTACTGTTGCACAACGCGCCTTCCTCTTGCACCACAACGCACCTGCACAGAGCTGCACTTGCACAGAGCACAGCACTTGCACAGATAGAGCACTAGCACTTGCACAGAGCACTTGCACAGATCACAGAGCACTTGCACTTGCACAGAGCACTTGCACAGAGCACAGAGCTACACTTGCACAGAACACAGAGCTGCACTTGCACAGACAGAGCACAGAGCACTTGCACAGAGCACTTGCACAGAGCACTTGCACAGAGCACTGCACAGAGCACAGAGCTGCACTTGCACAGATGGAGCACTTGCACAGATAGAGCACTTGCACAGAGCACTGCACAGAGCACTGCACAGAGCACAGAGCTGCACTTGCACAACACACCTGCAAAGAGCTGCACTGCACCGGGGATCTGAACGTCATGAGCTCGTAAAGGCATGCACCTAATGACCAGTAGTCACTGCTGAAGGTGTATGAGCGTCCTGCAAGCACCTGCGGATGCGAGTTGCGCTTACAGGGGTGGAGCTAGCTGCACAATGCATGCTTGCAAGGAACAAGAGCACAGCCCATTTATTACAAATAATCCCGCAAGCACTTTAATTCAGCAGCACTGCTATATTGTGCCCTGGGCTCTCTCTTTAAATAGGCACAAGCACAAAGGGCAATGACTGAAGCAGGTTTTATCTTTACAGTAAGACGGCTCAAGCTTCCATTGAATCATGTCATCATGTCTGTAGGAGCTGCGCTAATTACCTCAGGGGACATGTATGTTGGGGTGCCCACTTGAGTGGTACAAGTCGCAGCTGTCAGTGCTTTAGCCACACCTGCACATACACAGTACGCAGCTGTCATACAGGTCGCAGCTGTCAGTGCTGTAGCCTTGCCTAACTTTTCCAAACATAGTGGAGACGGCATGAAAGGAAAGCTCACGTGAAAATACTACGTCGATCAGTCCCAGGTTACATCAGCATGCGAGTGGGATCATCCTGGTTTTGTAACTATATGTGACTGCTGCCAATGTTAGTGCGTGGTCAAAGTGTAGAGCATTTTGCAGTGCAGTCAGACACAAGGTGGTGTAGCACCCTGGCTGTCCCTGTGTGGGATGTGGTGGCGGTGAGTAGCACAACTGGACAACAACAAACAACAGTAGTTGAAAAAGCACGTTGGAAGAATCGACCGCAAAACTTTTGGCAGCACAGACATCCGCCCCAAAAGCCTCTTCTGTTTTCCTCTCACCCAGGTCTCCGATCTTGAGCAGGTCACCCTCGCACATAAAAATGTTTGCTGGCTTCAAGTCACGATGTATAATGTGCTTGTCGTGCAGTGCTGACAAGCCCCTGGAGCAGGTGCAATTGAGCAGTGGATATACTCTTTGTCCTTATGCAAGCAAAAGGCAACGGTTAAATGCAAGAGAGATGCAAGATATACAAAGCGCTGATGAAAAGCCATTTTTTGCATCAGGGCACGCACACGCAGGTTTTAGAAAATTCCACTTCTTCCAGCCATTATAGTCCTTTATAATACGCTACTCACTGGCACATTTGTAACAACAGCCTCCAGCAGCAATCTTCAGGGATGGAAGAGATCTTGCCCTGTGCCCCCCGCGTGATGTAGTACCGCAGATCCCTTTTGGGGCAGTACTCCATGATGATGTTAAGCCGCGAGCCGGACAAAAACGCTTCCTCATACTTCACCTGGTAAACATGAAAGCGATGATGATTTGCTGTCTTGTCTTTAAATAGATGTTGGGGAAGAGTTAAAAACAAGTGTTGTTTGTTGCGTTTGTTCCCCCTCTGTTTTCTCAGGGTCGTTTGAAAGAGGCAATCCGCCAAGGAGCATGCTTGTTTTCCTTGACTCTCGCCTTCCTGATACAAAAATGCTAAAGCTTGAGGATAGGTGCAACCTTCGTAGTTTTCCCAAGTTTAACTGCACTGCAAGGAATATTTCACGTATTGATCTGGTAGTGGTTGCATCTAGAATAACTCAGCATGTCCACGCTCTTTAGAGGTCATGACTTGTCATGATACAACATCATTTGTTTCTATTATGGAAGGGCGTGCTTGGAGCAATGACAGGGCTCTACGAACCTTTGGAAAGATGGACTGCAGCATCTTATCGAGTGACACAATACTACAGGAGAGCTCAAAATAAATGTACATACCACGTTAGGATGTCTCACGGCCAACATCAGCCTGTGCGGAAAGAAAAGAGGGTTTCTGTAACATATCACATGTGATCGATGCAAAATCCCATTCACGAACGTATTAGTAGATTGCATGCCGCTAATATATTGATCCTTTCAGCCTTCCTGGAGCTCAGTTTGTCCGTATTCCGGACCCCTGACTGGTCGTTGTTTAGCTGAAGTGCGACACCTTGATTGATATGCATCCCATATCATTTCTTCCACCTGCCTTGTTGTATGTGCATCCACCAAATAGATGATGGTCTGTACCACCGAGGTAGCTGTACAGAGACAAAATCGGAATGTCCATTACCTGATTTCGTTCAAGACGCTTTCAGCTTCCTCCCGAGTTTTAACTTTTTGTGTTTTGCAGGCATACTCTATGCCATCTCGGGTAACACGCAGCACGTGGCCAGACGAACGTGGACAGTATCCTAAAATGCTTAGGACCTGCGTTTTGGGGGATGCAACGGGGGGTTCAACACTAGTGAGTACTCGTCCGAGGCACTCACTATTGAAGAGCGAAAGTTTTGCAGTTGATGGCTCACCTCAAACCTCTCAGGCATAGTGTTGTGCTTCAATCTTTGATGGCTGACATCAAGCAGGGTGGACAGCGGGAAAGAGGGTCGACGAGGCAGGTTGGTTCTTGTACAAATCTTTGATGTGGATCGACTAGCTGAAAAATATTGTATTCATCGATTTGTGATTTGGTCTCTTTTTGCGCTGACAAATCTCAGAGTAATCTCAGAGTAAAATGCTCAAATTGCAGTTAATCTAGTCATGGCTATTTGGCTATTTATTACAGTATATTTTAAAAACCCTTGATTGCTACCGTAAAACTTGTCGAGTGGTAAAGACGTGTCCTCTCGTGTATACTTCGTAGAATGCATGTACGTTGAGTGAAAGCAGTTTGAAAAGCGAAAAGTGAAATGTGAATATGGTGCCACTTCAATAAAAATTAATACCAATAATGGCACATCAATGCATTTTGGCCTGCATTCCTTTTATGTTCATCAAAGGAATGCAGGCTAAAATGTCGGCCAATATTGCATCTTCGGTTCAGCAGAGGAGGGGTGCCAGACCGCGTCGTGCTGAGCGGAAGCTGCTTGACGCCCTCGTAAAAGTGCCTTTTGTGAAGGGTGTCTACTACAGCGCAAATGCGTGAGTTCATCCTAGGATGGATCAGGCCATTATATGCCCAATTGCTGTCTCGTGCATCGATGACATCATTCATGATTCATGATGCATTGCACCCTCCTCTCTCCTCCCGCAGTTGCATGCACCTCATACATTGGCAACCTAGAGTAGTAGTGTGCATGCCAGCAGCTCTCTCACCGCCAGCATCAATTACTCCAACTGTGTCATTCTGCATTGGAAGCACAAACCTGTGATGCATCGGAAGCACAACCTGAGTGCATGTGCGCACGCAACAGCTCCGCCTCGTACTTGTCACTTGCACAAAAATCAAGAACGCGCAAGCTCAATGCTATAATTCTGCATCACTTTATTTTCCTAACGCGCACACATACACTCCAATGAAAATAGAGACATTGGTATTTACCAATTGCGTACACACTGCTGTGCACATTGCAGGCTTGGTAACATCTTCCCTCCACACCCAGAGGCCAGCGAGGCACGGCCATAAATCTCAACAAGTGCAGGTGAGTGTAAAATGACTTTGATCTGGAGCTGTGGGTCCAGCTGAGGTTGAGTACTCAGGCGATGAATTAAATAGAAGATCTGGTTAAACTTTTGAGGTTGCTGCCCATACGTCAATAACGTTTGTTCCAATGAGCTGCACAGGCAGATGCTCACTCAAGCTGAGTTGAAATCCCCTGGATAACCATCAAGAGCAGAGTCAGATGAAAGCTTGTTTGAATTGATGCGCCCGACTATTTAATACTCCCAGGCCACTGCCCAGCACTTCGTCAACATTGTTTAAGATAGGGGCACGCCACGACGAAGACGCTGGCACATATGCGCATCTGCGGCAACGTCTTTGTCGTGAACCTCATATTTTTAAGTTTCCAAAAACGGTGAGTAGGGTAAGCAGGATTTGAGTGAGTGCTGCTGTTGGTACAGGGTTGTCATACAAAAAGTGCCATTCAAAAAGTGATACCTATACAAGAGATGTTCTTCAAGCCCTCAGCCCCAACTCTTCAACACCTTGAAGCATCACTTAGTGTTCCGAACTGTCTCCTTGCATGCAGGATGACAACCATCATTGGACAAGCTGTGAAAAGCATAATCTTTAAGTCCCCCAACACTCACAGTCCACATCTCACTGGCGCTTAGCCGCCGTGGATGGGGTGCTGTGGCACCCAGGTACTGTAGGCGGCAGAGCGCCCCAAAGCTTTTCCTTCTCCAGTACCTGGGCGCCACAGCAGTCCCCCTCCCCCTCATAAAAGTGTGCACAGAGCTGGAAACCATAGTGGATGGCTTCCAGTGAGATACCTTTTCCTAAGACCTACCCATCTCCTCAAGTCCCGGCCTTGGCCCCCAGGGATGGCTTGTGTCAGTGCTGACTCCAGGGTGTCCCACTCAGGCCGGGACTTGAGGAAGATGGGTAGGTCTTAGAGGGGGTCGTGTCTGCAGCACTTTGGATGAGAGCGTGCATACCATTCGATGGCCGTGTCCAAACTGCACAGTCTCGTAGTGCAAAGCGCAACTTCTTGACATTTTGAGTCCACTGCGCAGTGCATGCACTTGAGACTTTCATGTGGTCAGAGACGCTCCTATTTTATCATGTTTTATAAGCTGCTCCTGCTGCGCACGCCTTTGGCTGAGTGTCAGACTTTAAGGTGCTCCTGCCTTGATGTGCTTGGCTGAGTGCCAGAATTCATCAAGCTGCTCCTGCTGTGTGATTGACTGAGTGCCAGACTTTGAGATGCCTGCTTTGTGCTGCTCAGTGCCTGGCTTCAAAAGAAAGCATGTGGCAATCAATGTCATGACTCAGTTGTTCGGAAATTCTCGCCCTTACTGCGCAGGTACTGCTTGAGGCCGCGCGAACAAGTTCGCACAGGTTTCCCGGGAGGGTACTAGTTGTTTTTATGCGCCCTCGAAAACTACAAGTACCCTCCGTTCGCTCCATCAGGTCAGGTAGGTGGCAATGGCGGGGGGTTGGGATGATCACGCATGGCCGAGGAGTGGTCAGCAGCCCTGAGAGAGCCCAGAGAACCGCCTCTTGGCAAACGTTGTCACCCACAACATCTTCGGTGAGTCACCCTTACTTGAAAGTCGATAAAACTATGGTGCATGGAGTTGAGTGGCAGGTTCAGAAGTGTGAAACTGTAAATGTTGATGAGATAAGCTCTTTGATGTGCATCTATTTCAAGTGCTATCGGGTGCTGTATTTTGCCACACAGAGGACCCACCAGTGCCCTTGAGTTCCACGAAGACTGGTCGACCTGGTCGGTACCAGGTGATTGGGAAGTACCTGGTTGAGGCTTCAAGCCACATCCAGCCCTTGGGCTGGCTGTGGCTTGAGGCCTTTGGCCTAGTTGACTTTTATCCAGATGTGGGGCCGTTTTTGAAGCGCTGCCACCAGCAAGCGAATCTACATGCCTGAGAGGGTATGGTGCTGGTTGTGACTATCTTCTGGAGCTTTGACATGATTCACTGCCTGCAGTTTAATGCAACCGGGAGACCAATTGTGACAGTTTTTAGTTGAGATTGTTTGGTACAGTAACGCCCCACGGGCACTTGTGCATGCCGCCTCACAGCTATCTACAGGTACTTTCCTCAATTGAGGTTGCAACTAGGTGAAAACATTTATCATTATGCGTCCGCTTCTTTAATTAATGATGCACTGAGTTTATTTGTGTAAGGCTGACATCAAGCAGGGTGGACAGCAGGAACAGCGAGGGTCGACGAGGCAGGTTGGTTCTTGTACAACCTTTGATGTGGGTCGACTAGCTAAAAATTACTTTTTTGTGATTCTCTTTTTTTGCGCTGACAGATCTCAGAGTAAAATTGTTCCAAACGCGATCAAACTCAGTCATCCATTCAAATGATGTCCAACGTTGGAAAAAAAGCAAGCTTCCTTTCCTCAAAGGCAAGGACTTGCAGGCAGGCGGAATATTGAACGCATTATTTTTGTTCTTTTATGTATATAACTCTATAAATGCTTGAAACCAGCCTCTGAACCGCCTCATTATGTTTACCGAATGAGCGTCCAAATTTGAATTTGCACTCCAGCAAACGCTCTACTCATCACCAATGGCGTGCTCTTCCCACAAGAAGGGCTCTGGTCACTCATTCGCCTTATATCCTTCCCAAATACATGTTTCTCAACCTGCCTCGTGATGTCATCTGTATTACAGCTTGTTTCAGCACTTCGTGTCCACACCCGATGTTTTGAGACAGCGACAAGGAATCAAAGTAATTCCCCCACCTGTGACCTGTGTGATACTGATGATGTCTAAGATGAGCAGCATGCTCTTTTCCACTGCGCCAATCCCCATGTGATTTCTCTCCGCAGGAAATTTGCATCTCTGTTTCCCCCAACAGGAGCCCACGATGTGTTTACTTTCCTGAGCCAGAACAATAACAAGCTTTATTTTTTCCTCTATGAACTAATCGTTTTTTATGAGCAGGCTAGCAGTCGCACTTCTTGATTGAAGGCCTTTTTTTGTAAACCTTGTAAATGCACTCCAATATTCGAGTACTTAATTGTCTCATTCAAAAATGATAGAAACCTTGATCTGAATATTGCGGCTGACGCAGCTTTGCGACCATTAATGGCTGGTACTTTCAGAGTCAAGCAATTCTTCAAGGGCCATGATCTTGCTAACAAATTACACGCTCATATCTGGCTCCTCAAAAATTTCGCAATTCCTTCTTGCATATATGCGAGTAAGATGTGGGTTACTCCCTCCCTTACGGCAAGGCAGAGAAATGGATAACCCATTACATAATTGGCTTTTGGCAGTGCTGAAAAGGATTCTTGGAGTCAGAGACACCACTCCTTCTTAATGCGTTGTGCGAGAGTGTAGCCTGGAGCCTCTGCAATTCAACTGGTTTTGCGCTGAAATGCGTCTGTACAATTCCCTTACCCAGTGCAACAGTTCCACGATGAGGAAGTTTTTGCAAGTTGACATGCAATTGAGCTGCAGGTCACAAGCTCGCTGGCCTCCCTGCCACATTCTTTCAGCCATGGAACAGCCTTGACACAATCTAACGTGTTTAAACATAAGTTGTTGAACTGTGAGCCTATTGATCTCATCAGTTGGTTTGTCGTGGACCTCAGGGACAGACGTTTAGAGTTTTAGACACCTTTCTCTGATTGCCACCCTAGAGAACGCATCAGCAAAACACTTATCACCAGTGGTGCGCACTGCCTGCACAAAGATCTCTGGTTAACCATCCTCCCTGTAGGCTTCCCAGGTACATGCTTCTTGACCTTCCTCAAGATGTCATTCGCAGTGTGGCTCGTTTCAGGCTTCGCGTCCACACCCTTCGCGATGAAACCGCAACTTGGAATTCCACCTCTTCCCCTAAGCTGGGTCACAGTTACACATTTGGAATCGAAAGCACGCTATGCTCTGGCTCTTTCAAACCTTTGCGCTGTCTGCTGGTCTGTATGGCTGTCAAATCTGGGCTACTCCTTACCTCTCTTACACTG
>Ga0307951_1001540_pt1 | contig 14101 bp, 17 predicted proteins | sample OrgLakmetagen374_FD_201842 | JGI IMG/M metagenome (GOLD analysis project Ga0307951, IMG submission 201842) | Saline water microbial communities from Organic Lake, Antarctica - #374 | ecosystem: Environmental > Aquatic > Non-marine Saline and Alkaline > Saline | place: Antarctica: Organic Lake... | reverse complement strand
TCACATAACTGCCTCACTGATCACTGTGTCCACTGAGATACGAGTGCGGGCATGGGCATTACTATATTGCTTTATTACCAATTTCTATGATATGTATGTGTAATATGTAATATATATACGTAAAAAAAAAGGTCAGGATGATTGCCCATGATTAAGCTCAGAAAAAATTCTGAGTACAAGTGAAAAACCACACGCCTTGGCGTGAACTCCTGAAAGCTCTGACCGTCGGCCTGCAATGGCAAATGTTCAGATCCAGCAATGGCAAGGTAAATCCATCCCTATGACAGCAAAGCAGATCCCCTAAAGGTTCAAAGAAAACAGAGCTGAGATCAAGCCTGACATCACTGACCTTTATAAGAAAAACATGAGCTGCTGACACTACAAACGTGACTACAAGGAAACACGCAGGAATATAGCAGGAAAATGTGCGTTAGACTCACCTCAATGAGCTTGACACAGTTGACTGCGCGTGCACATGGGAAGGAATGGCGAGCCAAAAGGAACTGATCAAGCCTGCAGGATCAATGAAAGACTTGTACAAAGAAAGTTGTAAAGAGGAATCCTCAATGAACAAGCCTGCTACAACTGCAGCGACCACAAAACAAGGGGGCACAAGCACAAATGAGAAATCACCTTAAGGGCTTGACAGCACTCATGCTGCGTGCACAATGGAAAGTAAGCCTGCCCGACGTTACTACATTTTAAAAAATCCTGAGAAAGAACAGACTCCGAACTGACAGGGAAATGTGCGTGGCTCACCTCCAGCTCCAGCTCGCCTTACCTAAAGTTCGGAATAAATTTTTATAATTAGAGCGTCAGGAAGAAAATCCACCTTTCAAAACAAGAATATTCCATTGTAGGGACACGTGACCTTCCCAGAACAGAACATGAAACATGAAACACCGCAGCCCAGGAATGATTATTAGTGGCTTTTAGGTTCAAGCGGTATAATTTCCATAGCGGACCTGCATTCAGCAGTCCATTCAATTCTTTTGTGAAGTGAGTGCCAGAAGACTCCTGACCTGATTCCTATGCGTGCATTCGAGCACCAAGCTGACTCGGACACTGAGGACTTCCTCCTCTTCTTCGTGCAGGCGGGCAAGTAGCTACCGTGGGGCTGGACAGTGGAGCCGGCTCGAGTACACGTGAGTGTGGATTGGTAATGAGGAGTCAAGCTTGCGTGCGTGGTGGGATTGGTGGTGAGGGAACTTCCAGCTTGGCTCGAACTCAGTTCACGAATCCCTGCCTACCCCTTTGCTCTGCTCTTGCCTCGTCTTCCCCTCGAGCTCAAGGGTTCAGCTGGCCTATGAGCTCTGTGCTGTGGGTGGGTGGAGGAACCCCGAGCTCGAATCTTTTCCTGGGCAAGCTCATCTCACTGCTCATCACCTCCAAGCCTGACTCTCTTCTGCCTGCTGTTGTCTTCCCCTCAGCTGTGATCTGATCTCAAGCCTGTTCCTAGGTGGTCTCTGTTGATTGGTCTGCTGTACGTGCACCAAGCTGACTTCCTCCTCTTCTTGCAGGCAAGCAAGTAGCTCCCCTGGGCTGGGTTGGACTGTGGAGCCAGCTCGAGTACGCAGGTGAGTATGGATTGGTGGTGAAGAGGCAGGAGTAGACACAGGTGAGTGTGGGGAACAACCAGCTTGGCTTGTTGTGGTCAATTCACGGATCACTGCCTCTGCCTGATCTTGTCTTCCCCTCAAACTTGGGGGTGCTTCGAGCTGAGTATCATCAGAGACTCCTGTCCGAGGTGCTTCAAGTGGGAGGTGTTTTGGACCTTGGCTCCTGCTCTGGGTTGTGAATAATGGTGAAGATGAATTGAATACCACCATCCATATGTGCCTAAAATTAAGTAGCGGCTCCTGGTGTTTGATTTTTCATTGTAGGAAATGTCGTGGGAGAAAAGAACACTCCAGTACGTCATGGGAAATTGGCGTCTGCAACTCTATGCCATGAACACCCAGCCCGGCAACCAAGCCTATATCCAATATTACGACGATCAAGGTAATCCCACCCACTCCCAGACGAATGAGGCAAGGCTGCTGACAGCACCTGCAGGAGCAGGAGGAAAGCTTCTCCTTCCTACACATCAGGCTGAAATCCGTGCAAGCAGGGGGAACTTCACTTGGGCAGGCAATAAGGCAGGCTTCATGCAGCGAGTTGACGGCGGCAAGGAACTGAACAGTGGCTACTACGCGGTCACTGATGCATGGAGGCGGGCAACAGGTATCCAGCCTCCCTCCCTCCCGGCTTTAACCCCGATTCCTGAAGGCTTGCTGACGACAGCTCAAGGCAAAGATGAAGATGATGATGAAACTCCCCTGCGCCAAGTAGAAAGGTGAGAACAAAGCCCCACGGCTGGATGGTGATGTGAGGATGCTTTCATTTTAAGCTTTCCACAGTGATCGCCTAAACTCACGTCGAATGACACAAGCCATGCTGATGGTTCAATTGCACGTGTGTGCTTGTGTGTGAGTCGAATGCTTGCATGCATATGTATGTTTTTTCTCGAGGTTTTGCCTCATCAGAACGCTTTCCCTTCCTGGTTGCTCCAGTATTTGAAAAGGAGTACACTCCCTTTTTTTTGTTGCAGGCATGTCCAGGGATGGCTGAAGCAAGTGCTTGAATGTAAAGGCTTCAACGTGGAACGTGAGGTGAGCCTATTTCTAATAGGTTAGATATTGTCAAGTGTTAGCAATTGCCACCACCAAAAGAAATTTTAGTTTCATAAAACACTTTCACAGGTGCCTGCCCATGGGCCCCCACACCTGTTCGAAGAAACAGGCGGAATAGATCCTCACCCCAGGAAGACTGACTTGACTGCGAGGGACCATAATAACATCATGCAGTTTCACGTGGAGATCAAGCGCTGTGTCAAGTATCAGCACGCTCTTGGCCAGGTGCGTGACAATTGGCGCAACGACTAGTGGCGAAAGTTCTTTATGGGTGAAAGTGACAGTGCTTGGAATAGGCAAAGCATGCCATGAACGTATCTTATATGTGTGCACCAGGCAAGCGATATATATTCTGCTTGCAGTGGTGCAATCATTAATAGTGTACTTATACGCTATTGGCCAGGTTCGCGACAATGGGCGCAACTTGCGGCAGACGTTGAGCCAGCCATGCAACGACAAGATTTTCCTCTTCTTTTTGGGTGAAAGCGACAGGAAGTGCTTGAAAACGGCAAAGCATGCCATGGAGCAGGATGGGGTTTCCTACCTTGGCTATGTGGATTTGTGCACCATGGAATATGATCTTTCTCCCTTGCAGTGATGTGCAGTGAAATCAGGAAAACAATAGTAATAAAGTGGACCATGTTTGCAGCATCATGTTTGTGGCTTCTTCTCTGCCTCAGGAAAACAATAATAATGAAGCAGACCATGTTTGCAGCATCATGTGTGTGGCTTCTTCTCTGCCTCTTTTGACTTGTACTGCGGCTTCCTTCTTTTTTTTTAGATTATATAGAGTGAAATCTTGTGTGCACACTGCCGCTTTGTGTAGAAGAGAAATAAGTTTGAAATCGATTCATTAAGTGGAGAGCGGATGGAGAAGCACTTGCATTACACACATTCGTGCACACGCGCATGCATGCATGCATATGCACACATGCACATGCACACACACACACACACACACACACACACACACACACTGGAATTTGGGGCGGCGCGCGAGCGTCCTTACCAGTGTCCATGCAGACCTTGGACTGTGGCTTTTCACAGTTTCAAATCCTTTTTCAATACATGCTCTTGTGCGCGTACGGTCTGAGGAGACCCAAGCTGTGGAGCCGCAGCCACCCAAGCCGCTTCAGATGTTTGGACACAGTTTAAATCATTCTTCAGGATAAGGTTAGGTAAGGTAAGGTTACATCACTATATATGCCTTAAAGGGCATCTCAGCGGAAGTTTGGAAAAAGCTCGAAACTACACCTGGCTAAACAAAAGAAACGAAAGCTAGAGGAAACATGATACTGATGTATGTAGAAGAGAAAAGTGTATAGCGAAAGAGAATGTTTGTTTTGAAGAAGCTCGAAGAGAAAGCATCAAGGAGAACGAGAAAAAAGCTGTTGATATGTCTCAGGATGTGAGTATAAGGGTTACAAGGAGTTACAAGGATGGCCTACAGCCCGAGTCTCTGGCTGATGGCAATTGGCTGGTGAAACAAAATCAACCAGTGTCGAAAATTGAAACTAAATCTGACACAAACTTGAGGAGTCTGTATGAGTCTTGATTCAGGAATGCATTAATCTCAAAATCAGTGATACTGTGATGACAAGCCAAGAAAGGAATAAATTCAGAGCTCAAAGGCGCAAACGCACGCAGAGTCTTAAACATTCCTTCAAAAAGGTCCCTGTATCTCATGCGCAGCTCGCACACTTCAGCACACTTGCAAAAGAAAAGCACATGCTTCTCATCTTGAACTTCTCCACACTCACATTTATCACAAATGCTAGAACCCCCATGCCATTTGCAAGACTCCACTCACAAATGGTTTGCACGCAATCTGAACCTGCTGAAATTCCTCAACACATGTTTATCCAAATCCTTGTACAAGTAGGAGGGGATAGAAAAAGGAGAACCTCTAGGACCACCCTCAGAACTCCCACACCAGACCAGTAACTCTGAGGCTGTGGAGTGCGTTCCTTGTGTGACTGCTGTAGAAGGTGCCCGTTGCTCCTAGCAGGATGGTGTGAAGGGTTTTACAATGTCCGAGTACGCAAGGCATCAGGCATTATGTTTTCCTTTTTGCTTGTTGGGTAGGAGTATTTCAATCGCACCCTCTTCAGAAGTAGTCTAAAAGCATACTTAAGATAGCACACCGTAGTGGATATACTTTCTTGGCAGCCGTTGATGTCAAGCTCCCTGCCAACCTATCCTGCTCGCTGCAGCTAGTGTCGCTCAAAGAAGCAGGTTGTCTTTAACTTGGTTGTCCGAGTATGTCATTTTGAATCAGGTTGCACCCAGAAAGGGTTTTGTAGCCTGGGTATGCATGCTGATGACAAAAAACACAATGTACGCAAGGGGGCCCTGCCCTCGTCTGACAAATCACACGCAAAACATTCTCATCATCTGGATATAGCTGTGTAACCCTTACCCTTACCCTCTCATCATCTGACCTCCTCTTCTCTGGCTATTGCATTGGGTATTTGCAGGAGGATAACTTACAATAAAGCATGTATTAGGATTAAGAAATGCCCCATCCTTTTAAGAAGTGGAAGGCATAATACATTGAGTGTTAAAAGAGACATGGGGTTTGATTCTAAAGTCACAAATTCAGACGTGGCAACCAACAGTGACAAAGCTATCTAGCACCGGCTGCTGATGCTCCGCCACGTTTAGCAGCCTCGGCTGCCTCTTTCTCAGCCTCCACCTCTTTCACCACCACATCAACCTCCTCGTCTGTTAATATCCGCAGCCCTGTATCCCGCTCCATGACAGCCACCTGGTTGGGACAGCAAACAGGGACAGAAGTATCAGAAATCTGAACCTGCCTCATTCTTAGCTGAAACTCGAGGAATACGTGAAACATTGCTTTATTTGATAATTGTATTAGATCAAAAATTTTGCTGTGCAAATTTCGATGTGCAAAGCAGCATCGTGTGAATTGCTTAGAGCAAAAGGCCATGGTAGAGACAAAGTGCAGGAGAGGCTCCACACGCTAGCCAGAGCCCCGGAAATTTTTGCTTGTGTAAAGCTCAGTTTGCGCAGCACACCGTGCAGCATGGCGTGTGCGCAGCAATGAATGCAGCTAATAGTGCTCAGAAAGCAATGTATCCCTGCCGGAGATCCTATTCTAAGTATGGAGAGCTATTAGAAGAAAATTCAAGAGTTAAAGGGTTAAATACCACTTTAGTCACAAAAATTTCCTCCCTGGAGATAATCAAGGACTATGGTGAACAGGGGAGAGAGCAATTCATTTGCGGACCAGGCGCCTATTTTGTCATGGACGCATGCAATTCACACGTCCATCCTCAAGCATCGTGACAGTTTGCCGTAAACTGACACCAATTTCAATTATTAAATTAAATTCAGTGCTACCCGTACCAGAAAAGCACAAGATGGTGCCTACACAATTGTAATTGATCATATTCATTGAAATCTTTCAAGCTCACTTTCTCCCCTTCCTGTCCAACAAAGCACACAGGGAAAATCTCGCACCTCAATGCTTTTACTACCAGCCTCCACGGTCTCCATAAGGGCTTTGATGGCCAGCTTGACGGTTTCCTTGCCTGATGTTTCGACATAATGCTTCTCTAAAAATTCACGGGTCTGCACGCACACGCGAGTGTGTGTGTGTATGTGTGTGTGCGTGTGTGTGTGTGTGTGTGTGTGTGTTGGGTTTATCTGTAAATGCCTATGTACGTGTGCGTGTCTGCAAGTGGTGGTCATGCTTCTGTGTCAGTGTATGCTGGCATCTGCCAATCTGCAACAAAGTAATTGAAGAGAACAGAGTTAGGTATGATCAAAGAACACACACATTGTTGTTTATCCCTCCCAAGGAGAATTCAATCAAATCAGTGTGTTTGGTACCGTGAAGAACAGTTTTTCACAAACTACGGTATTCTCCCGATTTCAGAGACGTCGCTAGAGCGGTCGAGACTTGACCGTTAATCAGGCAATCAGGGAAGTGTCATACGGTATATTCGCATTATCATATTTAACACGTAATTACCGTTTTGAGCAATGGGGCTACATTCAAACATTTGCCCCATTTTTGACGAGCATTGGCCTATTTAGGATGTCTAAACATTTCCCAAAATCTGCCTTCCAGCGAGCCCCTCACGCATTATATAATATCTCAATAATATATGATACAATGAAAAAGAACTGTAAACGTTTTGGGCAGTTTTCGGGCGAATCAGGTCCATTTGGGTCAAAAATGGGCGCTCCCAATACTGCTTTAAAACAGTCATTTTTTACGTGAACTTAAAAACGCGCATTCTAATGCGTTGAATGTCCCAAATGACTATATACACATTACCTGCAGGCAACTAAAATAAAGGTTGGCGTATGCCCATGTGCAATAGAGAGCAACCCTTTAAAGAGGCTCAGCTACTTTCAAGGACTTCTGCAAGCTTCCTTTAGAAGCCAATCTCACACTCGCCTACCAACAAAATGTGCTAGACGGCCTTGTTGATATTGATTTTACCATATTTTGCTGTACATCATGCATGGAGAAAAAGACACGGAAGAAGAGGACATTAAGATGGAAGGAAAAGTGGTTTAAAAAGTGACCACCTGCAGCTTCTCTAGAAACACACCAAGAGCGAGCAGGTCTACAGGGACGGTCTGCAACACGTGCCCAAGAAAGGAGAGCAGCCTCACAATTATTGCCTCCATTGTTTTGCCTCCAATCATCTGCCTTCTTATCCACTTGCAAGGCGCTCATCTGCGTCAAAAGCTCACATTAGTAAATTTCCCCCCTTCCCCTCCCGCTCACAGGCGCTATGAAGTTAATTACAGACCCCTGACCTTGCACGGAGCAGCCCCTCACCGTCTTTGAGTTGCGGCCAATGGCGTTTGCTTTCCATGCAGAGTGGATGCCTGAGGGGTCAGTTTGGTACAGCTGGGGGGCGCCTAGAGGGTCAAAGCCCACAACAAGGGTGGAGATGCCAAAGGGCCGCACACCGCCACTCTGTGTGTACTTTTGCTGCACGCCAGCAATGTACTTGGTGATGTAGTCCACAGTGGCTTTCTCGTCAAGAGTCAATCGATAACTCTGCATTGGAGCGAAAGGTATAGGGCATGCCTGTATTTTAGCACAGAGACAGTTGTGACAAGGCGTACCGCGTCCATATATGCGAATGCAACTAAAAAATAGCAAATGGCAGCATATGCAGGCGCATTGTTAGGAATTTGCAATCGTGCATGTGCGTCTGCGTCTGCGTTTGTAAGAGTGCTCCTATGTGCTACAATGTCTGCATGCACATGATGCAGGCTTTGTTGTGTGTTCAATTGAAAGCACGTTTTGTGTGCTTGCTGGGCGAGCTATTGGTGTGTGCACGTGCATGTGCGTGTTTGTGCGTATGGGCATATGTTTTGTGTGTATGTGCATCTGAGCATGCGTGTGTGCGTGTACACACATGTCTGCATGTATGTGTGCGCGCGTGTGTGTATGTGTGCGTGTGTGTGTGTGTGTGTGTGCATGCGTACTTACGTAATGTAAATATGGTTGTGTACGTGTATATGTCTGTTTATGTGTTGTGCACAAGTATGAGTGTGTGTGTCTGTGTGTGTATGCATGCATACGTACTTGCGTGATGTAAGTATGGTGTGTGCTATGCGTCTACGTCGTGTGTGTTGCGCACTACTTCTCGTGTGCAATGCATGTGCGTGCTAGACCTGCGTGCCCCACAAAGCGCGCAAGCGCTGCAGCTCACACTCCCACTTACCATAGCCTCTACACGAGCCCTGTTGATGAGCACACGGGCATCTGCTGTGAGGCCTGCTGTGGCCAGACAGATGTGATCATCCACCTTGACGATCTTGCGCACCGTCCTTGCTTCCTGCAGCTTTGCTGTGGATTTCTTTTCTACCCCTGTGTGGGTGCAGAGTTGGAGTGCACTCTCGGGGGCGAGGCTTTTGTCTTTGTCGGGACAACATCGCCTGTTTTTGCTCTGAATCGCAGCGATTGTGGTCGGACAACGCCGCTTCATTTTACTCGAACCTGGGAGGGCATAAACTTACCAAGCACGACCGCTTCCTTCCCTCGCACTCCCACTGCCAGAGTCCCTTTGCGCACTGCTTCCAATGCATACTCAACCTGGAACCTGTGTTGGAAATTTCAAGGAGGAGGGCTTCATGAGTGCACAAATGGTGCATATGGTGCGTGGATTCATGCATGGGAGGTGCGCGAAGCAAGAGGGTGAGGGAAGCGCGTATTTTTTCACTCACAGGTGGCCATCAGGACTAAACACGGTGATAGCTCTATCATATCTAGCTGACATGTCTCCCTTGCTGCTATTCTACGCACAGGTTACAAACTAGAGATTGCAAACATTCAGAAAATATCTTTTATTAACAGTTATTTATATGGCGTGTTACCTATAGCTTCGAGTTGCACAAAAAAAATTGAATTGAGCAGGTCAGCAGGCACAGTTGTCTTTTATCCTGCCTATTCCTCAAGATGCAGATCCTGCCTGCCGTGCTGGAGGAAGGGCTTCTGATTCTGGGGACTAGGTGGTTGGGAGGCAGTGGCTGGAAGCAGGGTCCTACGCAACACCAAGAGCAGTGATCGCTGCTCAGATATTTTGTGGGTTACAATCTATGGATCTGGTTGCACGTCTTCGTTTTTCACAGGGGACAAGAGGAGGGATGTTTCGAGCTGTAAATACCAATTCTGACGGTGATATCAAAGGTTTTGTTTCCCAACATAGTAACACAGTTTACAGATTCATAAGTGTCGATCTTTTTGATTAATTTTTTGTTGGGACCTATAGATCAAGCAGTCATGCCAGGCTGAATGCCTTTGCAAGCCAATTAAACTAGGATGAACACTAGACGCCACCAACATGTTCGAAGTTTTGACACAGACTCAGTTCTAAGTGCCTTTTTGCTCTTATTCATTACCTGCAGGTGCGCCATCTACCAGACCTCGGTCGACACAGTATGTGGGGAGATGGTGGCACCACGATTCAGCAGTAGCAGCAGTTAATCCATGCTCAGTTTCAGTACCAGTGCAGTAGGTTATACAGACCAGCAGACCAGTCGGTTGTACAGACCAGTTTCAGTAGTCTCACACTTGTGTTCAAACTCCAGTTGTCCCTTCGTTTCCAACTTGTCCAACTTATTTGTGTGCAATGTTTGTGGGTTTTGACCTTTTGAAAGGTAACTATTTTTCAGTATGCGTCCACTTTGGTGAACCAACTTCTACACTTTGATGTGTTTTTGCCTACTTCTTCTCGTGTCTTTAAGGTTAGCATTTTCCAGTTGCGTTTCAGCCCTTTTTTTACTTGGTTTGTTTTGAGGTTTACCTCGTTCTCATAGGTTGAGCAGCCATTCCAGGTTGAATGCCTTTGTAATCCAAACTAAACTAAACTTACAGGTTTTAAACTCAATCAGGTGATCTTCCCACCGGTTTGGATTCAGTTTCTTGTCCTTATTTCGCTTGCGTGCGCATACTTTGAAGATTGAGGCAGCAGCGTGGCTTGAAGATGGTTCTCGCGCATGTGACCAATGTCCTGGTGAAGATGAACATGATCAGAACGGTTGCATGCTCTTTTGCCAAGACCATCGAGTTTGTGAGCTGAGGAAACATTTATTTTCCTTTCTGTTTACACCTTTTTTTAGGACTTCAGCAGCCCAACCCTTTTTGCTGCAACAGGTCAACAACCATTATGTTCATGATTGCCTTTCTCAACACTAGACTTTTTCTTTTTCTTTCTGAGCTTATGGGTTTATTTGTGGCTGACTGGGACCAGTCAGCAGCCGATCAGCCAAACAACCTGGCTGAAGGTCACTCCCCAATGTTACCATTGTAACCATTGTGTTTAGCAAGCTGTTGAATATCTGAGTTGCGGGTGGTCACCCGAGAAGAGCACACAGTGCTAGGTAAAAATAAGATATCGTCAGGACGAGAAGAGGCTTTCAAGCTATACAACCTGGCTGATGTTCGCCCCCTATTGTAACCATTGCAACCATGCATTGGCGTCTGCCTGTTGTTGACAAGAGGCAGGCAACCAGAACCAACCTATACAAAACCAGTTTTTGCTTTCCTCTTTTTGTTCGTTCTGGTCTGGGCGTCCACTAAACCTGCGGAGCGTGCAAACAGTGCTACAAAAAAGCCGTCTGTGCCATCCTTGAAGGCATCTGTGCGGACCAGTTTTTCAGATCCCGGGAATAGGGGCAAGCCGCGCCTTGGCCAAGAAGGAAAGGGGTCCTGCGTGCATAAATTGTGTGTTGTCAATTTAATTCATCCTCGCAGGCATCCAAGAAATGCACGGCAGCTCAGTTTAGCACTGGATGTGTGACCCGAGATGTGAAAGCAGGTTGCAATGTTCGCCTGTTTTGCAACAAGTCATTCATCCTATTTATCTACTAGGAAATACACGAAAGAGATCAGACTGTCGAAAGGACAAGTCCCCACTTCAATTGCCTCATCACAGCTATGCGAAGCACAGAGCACCAGCGAGTGACGCTTCTTACCGTTACTTCACGGCTGATTTTAATTTCTTTGCCTGCGACTGTTTCACTGATCTGCCCCAGTCTTTCAACACTGCACTTGTGCACCGAAGCAAGCAGAATCGGCTTAGCCAAAGGGCACCTCACCGCAAGGTCCAGCCCAGCCTCCCGAGCCTGGTCCAGCACCGCCATCACCACCTCCTCATTCTCCTGCTGGTGCACAGAACACGTCGAGTACACGAGGCGTTCCAGTGCAGGGAAACGCAGTGCATGGCGTAAAGCGCGCACCTGCGATAGTGAAATAAGCCTTATTCCGATTTGTTACATGGTTTGACGGGCAAAGCCAGTTGATGGGCTATGCCTACATGAAGCAGCAAGAGTTCCTTTTGAAGCTGCAATGACCAAAATTTCACACACGCGATTTATGATTCAACGCAAAAAAGAAACGATCCCGCACCTGAAAGTTTGCCAAATGTCGGATGCGACCAGCATCAGTATGCTCGTCCTCTGGCACTCCACTCCCACCGGCACCCTCAGCGATTTCGTCATGCTGTTGCTGGCGCCGCTGGACTGAGGGCAGGAAGTGATCCATGCGATTGAAGACCGTCCCTGATCCACTGCAGGATGGGTCCAAGATCACACCGCGCACCTGAGCAAATTTTAAAAAGACACGTGCAAGGCTACTAGTGAATATGGCTCGTGAAAATGAATATGTATGAATATGAGTATGAAATATGAATATGAATATGATTATGATTATGAAGGCATGTGCAAGGCCACTAGTGAATATGTCTAAATCTAAAACGGAAAGATCATCTTCTCTATGTTTGCTCTCATAAGTGCAGCATCAGAAGAGCAAAAGCGCCAAGAAATAAAACACCATTGATAGAGAGGTGCCTAGGAGCTGGCGCCTAGGTGCTTCATCCGCTGATTTTATTACCACAACCAACGTAGCCTTTTTATTCCTTGCGCCAATATCTTGTTTAATGTTGAGATTCACATTTATAACAAGGTACTTTACATCCCCTTTCAGACTGAGGCTCTAACCTCAGCATACTCTGGACCAGTAGGGTCCATGCTCAACATGTCCTGGCAGCGTGCATCAATGATGTCGGCTGCACCTGCACGCTTTGCTGTGTCCCTCAATCGCTCCAGTCGAGTAGCATCTTTATCAAAGGCGATGATACAGCCTTTACCCTGGGCAGGATGGACATTTGGGGGTAACTTTTCCAGGGCAATGAGGGCAAGGGCAATGCGGAAGTAATCATGAGGTAATTGTAAATTGACAGCAGGCTTAGCTACGTCAAGTAGATAAACATCTGCACCTTCCGCAACACATTCAATGCACACTGAGAACATGCACATAGGGTTCTATCAATGAGTTATCAGCCTCCGACTGCAAATCCAAACAGTACGGTCAGGGCTCATTGCAATGGAGATAGAGCCCTCAGGGCACCTTGCAGGTCTAAAAGCCAAGGCCTCTGCACCTGCATGAGAGCCGCCACGTGGGTGGTCTTGTTGCCTGGAGCAGCACAGCAATCAAGGCACGTCCAGCCTGGCTGGGGCTGCAGCGCGTGTGCTGGCATGCAGCTGGCACGACCCTGAATGTGGATGCAATTGCACGACAATGGCTTGTGTGTGGGCAATGTGTGTAGGGCTGGCCAGCACCATTAAACACGTGCATGCAAGTAATTTTTAGCAGGCAAAATTCCACATTTACAGCAAGCATACGGCCATACACAGTGCATATACACATACATGGACGACCCGAGAAGTGATCTATGCTGACATGAGTCATGATGATCCTTTGAAACCAAGCACTACTGCTCATACTTTTGATATTTCTAGGGTCTTTGCGGTGGAATGTCTGGGCTGCAGGGCTACCCAGGTTAATTGCAATAGCCAGAAGCAGTCATTAGGGTGTCGTGGGATCGGTAAGAAGTGACGTGAGTATACGCTCACGCAAGCTTGTGCACAATTCCAGGAATGTTCCACACATGATTTCACACATGAGCAAGCGTGTTCAGCTGTTTCGGTGCAACTGCTTGCGCTTGCAATGGCATCAGATGCGTAACAGCGACAGTAACAGTATCAACCAGCAACACGTAAGCGATGTAAACATGTAGTAGCTCCAGTGCCTAATGGTGAAGTGAGGGGCAGAGGACATTATGAGCTAATGTCATGCCCACCATTCCCAGCCAATTTTTGTCCCTAAAACGAACCTCATCTTTTTTGACTTATAATGGTTCAGGGTAATAAGGAAGAACACATGAAACACTTCTGCACCAAAAAAAAGGGTATGGGGTCCGCTGTGTGCGTCGGGGACTGAATTTGTGCCATTCCCCTGCCAAAAAGGGGGTTGTACCCATGCATGGGTACAGAAATGTGACACCTAAATCCAAAATTCATCATTTTCTTGTTCCCAGACACGTTTTGGGAACCATACCAATCACAGCAAAAAAAAGGGGGTGGAATTTTGCCCCAAAGGACTTGGTGCGTGGGCCTGTTTGCTGGGCAACAATAGTGCGTTTCTGGAAACCCTGGAAACACGCTTTCTGGCCACCACCTGGGTGTCGGGAGTCCTTCAGTATGCTCCCAGGGCATGCCCAGTCAAGTATTGTGGTCTGGAATGCTGGAGATGGGCCGTGGAGGGCAGCAAAAGCTGAGTTATTCAAATGCAATCTGCTCTCAACTTTCGTGGTTGACCTCTTCCAGGGACATGGCAAACGAACCCTTACGAACAAAATGCAAAGGAACTGAACTTTTTTTCATTTTGGTGGTCAGAGCGCCAACCAAAGCTCACTTATTTAAGACAATAAATAATAAATACCTTTGCATTTCGTAGTTTCCCTGCCAAAAGGGGCTACAAAACCGGACCTTCTCCTTAGACCCCCGGACCTTCACCAAAATGTCCCCAATATTATTGCAAGCACCCCTGGTAAGTGCATGGCACCAGGGAGAAGCTTTTGGAAATCCAATTTATG
>Ga0307951_1001538_pt1 | contig 14102 bp, 16 predicted proteins | sample OrgLakmetagen374_FD_201842 | JGI IMG/M metagenome (GOLD analysis project Ga0307951, IMG submission 201842) | Saline water microbial communities from Organic Lake, Antarctica - #374 | ecosystem: Environmental > Aquatic > Non-marine Saline and Alkaline > Saline | place: Antarctica: Organic Lake... | reverse complement strand
CACACTCACACACTCTCTCACACTCTCTCACACACTCTCTCACACACACACTCTCTCACACACACACACACACACACACACACACACACACACACACACACACACACACACACACACGCGCGCGCGCGCACACATACACACACACACACACACACACACACACGTACACACACATACAAATGCACACAACAAACAAACACACCCTCACACAAAAACACACGCACGCATACAAACACACACATACACACACACACACACACTCACACACACATTTTTACGATCACAAATACGCAAGCTCACACACACACATGTACACACGCACGCACGCACGCACACATACACACAGTGAAAGACACAGGAACCCCCACGCGGTGCAGCTTTTGATGGCAACAAAGAGCAATTGTTCCCATCTAGCGTAATGGACTGCTTGAATGGGTGCTTATGCTGCAAACCCAGAAAGTGGGAGGCGGAACTAAAAGTCAAGTTTGCCGTCAGCAAATATGCCTACTTTTTGGGTTTTCTCATCACAAGCGTTCTCACATGGGTCCTCAGGTAAAGCATCAGGGAACCACGTCCTTAATGTCTGTTGCTCACTCTCTTGACTGCCTAAAAAGCAGCTCTTACACATTCAACACACTATACACAACGCACACACACATACACACAAGCAAACACGCAAACATACACACATACACACACAAGCACGCACACTATGCCAACATGCAGGGATCATGCCAGTCTCTGGTTTGCACAAAATGCGGGTGCTGTGACGTTCTGTAGTGAGGGAGATGGTCAGACGGATGAGGCCCTAGCCAAGTCATGTGCTGGAGGGTAAGTGAACCAGACCCTGACCGCCTAAGTGTCTGTGCAGCTGGGGTTTAAACTGACCAACTCGTTATGCTTGTATGTACCCCTCTATGTGCTTTTGTGGGATTTTTAGCACGAATAGCAGCAAAGTGAACTGGTAACAAAGTTGTGTCTAGGCAGGAAAACCTGACTGACCTGTTTGTCTACCTGAGTGATCTAGGTGCCACAAGCGTGCACGTGATACTGTTGCTGCAGAGGCCTGCGCCCATAAATTCTTATTCCTGGTTCGGGCATTTCTGATCAGGACGCACAGTGGTTGAATGCAAGGCACCGCTTCTTCCAAAATATGTTGTGATTGCTGAGACAATCGGGTTATTGTGCGCTCGTGCTGCCGCTTGGGTATCCGGGCAAAGTTCCCAGCGGTTACTTTGTTCCCAAATTCGCCCTCCCACAAAATGTGTGTATGTGTGTGTTGTGTGTCATTACTCTACAGTAGATTGGAACCAGATAGGCTCTGCTGAGCTGGCCAGAACTGTACACACGAACGTGTGTTCAGGAATGTCAGATAAAATGGTGACATACCTATAGCCTACATCTATATGCCATATGACATAAATGTATTACTTAGTATCTTACCTGTACACCAGTCTACATACGGTAATTTTTGGCAGGGGCTCCCTACATGTACTTCCATTTAGGGTTTACATGCAAACAGGGATGTGTGTCATACGGTCTTGAGGGATGTGCCATGCAGTATATTACGTGATAAGTGCAGCACACCAGGTATTTCATTAGCAAATATGATTCACACATGGCGTCTTGACTGTTGGCCCCAAATGGGCTTGAATAAACCCCAAAATAACCTGAGAAACCCTCGCAAATCTTTCTGAATACTTTGTTTTGAGTCTGCAAGTGTCGACCTGGCGTTTGAAGCACGCTGAAACGTCACCTTCTTTGGGCAGAGATTTGCCGGAAACAATGCCAATCTTTGCTGATCATTCCTGCAGGCAAATCGCTCAAAGGATATCCTTTGCCAACTTTCTGTTCTTCGCGCTGCATGCTTTGGTGACGCTCCTTACGAGCAGCGAGTCAGATCCACGAATACATGTTCACACAAGCTTTTGGGCCTTTAAGCCACTTGTGTGGGTAGGTGCTCTCATAGGTGGGTCTGCTGGTGTGTGTGTTTTCACAGAATTTAAGCTTCCGTTGCCCACCACGGCCCACACCCAGCATTCCTAACCAGGCTTGGTAGGCACTTCTGGAAACAAGCAATGAGGCCCTGACACTCAAGTGGTGGTCACTCAGCTTGCCCCCGTTAGTGGTTCCCGAAAATACCAGAAATATGCCATATTTCTGTCAGGCCTACATTTCTGTCCTCATACCTTTATACTCAAGCTCAAGTTCTGACAGGATCACAGCACACTCACCCTGAAGCGCGCTCACTCAACCAACTCATGATATATGCAGAGGTGTTTTATGCATATTTTCCTCTGTTTGACCTTGGACGTGCATTTTGGGTTGTGCGTTGACTACCCATGCATTTGTCTTGGTCAACGGCCCTAACTTGTAGGCTCATATTCATACAGGTAAACAGCCTTGCACCAATAATAAGCGCAATTAACTTTCTTTTAAACCTTTCCTTACGTATGCCTATTCAAACATATCTTCTTTGCCGTGCATCCTTGTTAGGCGAAAACACACTCATATAATTATGTTGGCCTGTCACTGTGCCGCACTGCATACAGGCTTCTTTTTGGTGCCCACCCATGCCATACATGACTATGCTCGGGTTAAGGGGAGACTACTCATACAAATATGTTGGCTTGTCACTGTACCGCACTGCACACAGGATTCTTTTTTGTGCCCACCCCTGCCATTTATGGCTATGCTCAGGTGGGTACAGCAAGCACATGGTTGTGTGAAACTGTGTTACTCTTACAAAAAGGTCACCTCAGTAGGTGACTACAAATGCACAACTTTAAAGCGGAAATGACGTCCCTGTTTGAGCAAGTCCGACCTGCAGGCTCGTGTGCACTTGAAAAAACAATTTTACAAGCAGACCATACTTTCCTGATCTCTGACGTTGCTCGACTCATTTGTGTACATGTGTACTGATCTTCCTGTTCTGCAGTTTGCTCGGATTGCTTCGGGATTTTACTTGGTCCTTCAGGTATGAGTGCACACTTCCGTACTCAGCAAGACTGCGAATGTTACGCCTGCAGATGCGTTACTAAGTATCCGATGCTGCTGTTATCTCAAGCGTTAGGAACTGTCAGTGCCTCTTTCCCCTTGCATCAGACACATCAGACACCAATGAGGACACCTATCAATGTTTGTGTGTACATGTATCCGTGTGTGTGTATGTGTGTGTGCGTGTGTGTATGTGTTAGCATGAGTTATTTTTCCTTCTTCTGGTCCAGCCACAGGGTCCCCCTCCTCCCACCGCATGCACTTGATGCACTTTCGTCGCGCAATGCGTGATGCATTATTGTTACACATACACACATACACTTAACCATTTATAAAAACGGTGCACGCAGCCTAGATGTGTCTTGACCACCCGCTCCTGTGGCTGCTTGCAGAGTCTCTTTTTTTGCTTGCGTCGTTTTTTATTGCGATACTCCTACTACTCCTCACTTGTGACCTCACTTTTTGGTCCACTTGACCAAACCTATCCACAGATCGTCCTGCTGATCAATTTCATATACATGTTCAACGAGTTCTTGGTCGACAAGGACAACAAATTGGCTTGGACCCTCATCGTAATGGGAACAGTTGTGACCTTTGGCCTTGGATTGGTCCTCATCGGATTCTCATACCACCTGTATAGCCCTGAGTGAGTCTGGCACCGTATTAAAAGCAAAACTGTTCGATTTTATTGGAAAGACTGTCAAGGACACCCAATCGTGATTGCGTGCCGCAGTTGTTCCACATTCAAAGCCTTCTGCCTGCCTGTTTCCTCGCGTTTTGTCGCGGTGTATTATAAAACAAACAAGAAGCACCTGCTGCCAACTTGTGCCTTGACAAGGCAGGAAGTAGATGTCGTGAGGAAGGCATGCAAGCATGCGTCACACCCACAGCTACAAGCACAAGTATATAATTATACAACGACACAAATTATAAAACACACTCATGCAAAACTCATACACATACATACATATACCCACGATTTCTGCCAAACCGCTCTGCCTCTTGCAGTCCCAGCTGTCACCGCAATCTCTTCTTTAACACGTGGTCGCTTATTGTTGGCATCGCCCTCGTCACAATCCTTTTCCTCCCAAAAAGAGCACCGACTGCGGTACGTCTGTCGATGCAGCAGGAGGATAGATTGATGATAGACGCTTTTTGTGCTTCAGGAGTGCCAGGTTCTGCTCTGTACTTTGGGTTTAGTTCACCAGCAGTACCCATCCTGATGCAGATCAACTGGGCTTAGGAAGTTAGCCTGAAATGTGGCCTGCGTTTAGACCAGCTTCCTAAAGATTGCAAATTTTAGTCCGCTTCAGGCTGGTTTCAATGCCAGCAGGTAGCAGCGTTCTCTCTCAGACTTTTTGTAGTCAATGCTTGAAATTGTTGCGGTTTTAAACAGAAAGCAGAAAGGGGGCTTGCTTGCATGGCTAGATCGATTTTCTACTTTCTCTTTTCACACCCTCCTCCTCCGCTGGGCTTGCGTGCACGGCTAAATCTTTGCCTTTTTTCTCTCTCCACTCCCTCCTCTGCTAAACATACCTGCAGGGTCTCCTTACAAGCGGCTCTCTTTTCTTGTACACCTCCTACCTCCTCATCTCTAGCCTTACCTCGGACCCAGGGAGCTCTACATGCATACGTGGGGAAGGAACCAGCCCACGCTGGATTCAGGTGAGAGCTCAGATACCTGACTTTGCCTCATTTCTGTGTCAAGCAACAGGAAGCTCTACATGTATACGTGGGGAAGGAACCAGCCCACGGTGGATTCAGGTGAGAGCTCAGATACCTGACTTTGCCTCATTTCTGTGTCAAGCAAGAATGGCCGGCAGACTGAGAACCCATTAATGACGGAGAACTAAAAACGGAGAAGAAATTATGGTTGGAAAATCATTAATAATGGAGAAATAATGATGGAGAAGAATTCCTTGAAGACTGTTGCCTTCAGTAAAGTTGTACTGCACGGCTGACATGTATTCGGATTGGATTTTTGCCTAGAGGCAGCTTGAAAAGCAACTGTCCACACTCAGCATGTGCCAAGATGAAACTTGCACTGGCAAGAGCCCACCAAAAATACTTTATTGTAAGACATGGAGCAAAAAATTGCAACAAGTTATTGGCTATGGGCATGCCTGAGGTCCCTTTAAGTGTATTGCTCACTGTCATGACGCATTTTGATGCATCTGTAGGCTTGCTGAGATCAGAAGGTGCCTGCCAAAGTGGGGGGGCGTCTCCTTAATTGGCAATAAAACAGAGATAAGAGGTTATAGAAATGCATTAGGTCGCTTTCCCAGGAAAGACTCCTTGCCGAATCATTGCCGCCTTCCCTTAAGGTCGGCTGCCTACATTTTGGGAGCGAGTACAGCGGCACGGCAAAGCTCATAAATGGTGTAGGCAGCTGACTCCCCCTTGGCCAAGGCATGGGTTGGATTGCTCATTCATCTCTCTGGCAACTTAAAGCCCCTGAACTAGCTTGTACTTTTACGCACGCGTGTGTGTACTTGTGTGCGAAGAGAAAAGAATGAGAAGAGGCTTACCCATCAATGGACAAAAGACAAGTCCCAAGAAAGGATGCCACTTCCCAACCCTACCAAGACTGCCACTTCCCAACCCTACGCAAGCTCTGTTGCCACTTGCTTGTTACTGCTCATCAGGTTGTGGGCTTCTTCATTTCCCTTGCCGCTGTGATGTACAGCACCCAGTCAGCCGGGACTTCGGGCAAAAGCATGTTTAGCGGGACAGATAAATTGGAAACAGAGCTGCCCTACAGGTCTGTCTTCTTTGCCTTCTTCGGTGCTAGCTTCTTTCTTCAGTGTGTGCGCTGAGGATTGGATTGTGCCTGAGCGCAAAAGCAAGACTGCACTCGTTGCTGAGTGACACTTTTCTCGTAGAATCACTAATATTGACAACAGTCTTTGGACAGCACTTTGCGCTTTAAAACTCTCAACAATCGGCATAAAAATGAAGTCCAATCATCAGGAGGGAGCTAACAGAGTGTTTGGCCCCAGAAAACCAGCATGCTTTTTTAGGTCTGCTTTACAAGTCGTAAATTTGGAGAATGCTAATTGGAAAACGGCAGCCAAAGGGCATGCCCAAGAGCTTCAATCAATCCACCTTTTTCTGCCTATTAATCAATGAAAGTTAAAACCATTTCAAATTGCAGAGTCGACTTTTTCCATCTCGTTTTTGCACTGGCCTCAACCTACATAGCCATGTTATTCTCAAATTGGGAGGTGCGGGCGTGCGCGTGCAGTGCATTGTTGAGCACCTTGAATTTTTGGCACACCAGCTGTTCAATATTTTCAGCCCCCTCATGCGTAGGACTGCAAATTTAAATGCAGCATGCACCAGCTAACTTATGTAATCCACAGGTAGTTCATTATTTGCTACACTTTCTGCATGTCACACGTTTCTTGAAGCAATCGGCTTCTTGGCGCTCCCGTTCAACTGATCACTATGCATGCAGGTCTCACCCAACACTTCCCAATATGAAATAGATGTCGGCACCATCTCAGCTTGGGTGAAGATCGCTTCCAAGTGGATTGCTGAGGCAATATACATCTGGACCGTAATTGCGCCTGGAATTTTTCCTGGCCGAGACTTTGGATACGGGGTTTAATTTCGAAAAACTCTTTGCGTCTAAGGGATCCTCCTGCTGCCTCGAATACATACTTTATACTTTCCTACTCTGGCTGACATCAACGTACGGTGCCACATATTATTTGATGACATTTTCCCAGGTCGGCTCGATCTGTTTTATCCTCTTCTGTACATATTTGCTGGTGTATGGTGTACGGTGTACGCCTTCCCACTGTATGTTGTTGAACATTCTTCAACTTCAAATTTCCCCCCTGAACAAGCAGGTTTTGGCAGGTTTGCAGCAGTTGGCCTGAGCTCATTCTTGCATAAATAATCAGACCCCCCTGAAAAGTCGGTATGCTGTGCGATGCTCTTTGACCACTTTCGCAGTCCGGGCAATAAAATGCCTTTACATTAACGTTCCAAACTATTGTGGGGTCAATAAAATTTCAGTGGCCCGGACTGCGAACACAACGAAGTAGGCGCCTGGAAATGAGGCGTCAAAACAGATCGTTTGAACCCGTTGCTGTGCCGTTTGGTCTGATTTTTGTTGCACTGTATAGCTTGTATTAGTTTAGTTTGGATTATAGATTGCTGCGTTGTGTAGCTTGCATAATCCATGACATATTGCGTTAAAATGATAGCAATCCGTGTTCTGATTGGTGAGATATCAGTGGAGAAAGATCAATGCTTGCTTTGGTGCATCGATTAAGCTGCATTCCGAGCCCTGATGATCTGACAAAGCATGCCCCCTTTTCAAGCAATCAGGAGGGATGATCTTCCTCTTTCTGAAGCTGTGAAGCGGTAGGAGCACGGGAAGCAGGAATCTTGACCGGCCATCACAAGTAAGAGACCTCACTCTTTCACTCCATTGCGGCCCACAGAGTCCAAGTTAGAAGCTGAAATTTCACTCTGTTGTAGTTTTATGTTTAAATAAATACGTGTCGAATGTCAGGGCAATTTGGTGCAGTGTGCAGTGTGCGAGCCATAGTAGCATCTCACAGGTCAACGGTCACTTTTTTCGGCCTCCATTTTTCCTATCAGAGGGGGCTGATAAATAATCGAGGCTTTGCGGACTGGATTTGCATGTCAAAGGATACATGTAGGCACCACACTAATTTGGCAAATTGAGGCAAGTGACAGGACACGCCAGTGAAACCAATAATTGTAAAATTGTTTGTGTTCACTAAGAGAAATGCGGTTCACCAGCTTCGAATATTATGCAAAAATAAGCTGTGAAGTGCTCCCCTCCCACTTCAAGTAAAGGATGAGCACAGTTCTTTCCCTCCTAGCAGTTAACGGGAGGTGGGTGCTTATGCATTGCACATGCACATGCACACGCACACGCACACGTACACACACACACACACATACACACACACACAAACACACACACACACACACACACACACATGCACACGCACACGTAGACACACACACACACACACACACACACACACACACACACACATGTAGATGCACGCACATGTTGACACAGGCATACATCATGCACACACACAATTGTGCTTAAAGTGCATGTATGTATGTGCACACACATACGCAGGCCTGCTTCCTCCTCCGGGCACGTTTGCTCATCAGCCTTCCTGTCGTCCGAGCAACAGCAAGGAGAGAGGTTTGCCACCTCTGACCAGCTGTTGCAGCGGCTACGTGGGGATCGCTCTCCTCTTTTTGGCCCACCTGTCATAGCATCAGCACATACAAGGCCGCAAACAGAGTACGGGCGCCACTTCAACAGGTGGGTGTGTGTGCGTGTGTGTGCGCGTGTGCGTGTGCGTGTGCTTGTGTGTTGTGCAACCATGTCTGGGTACGTGCGTACACATGTGCGTTTATGTGTGTGTGACTGTGCATTTTGGCTTCGTGTGGCAGGACAGGTTCTATCTCCTGGACTGCTTGTAAGGAAGGGTCCTCTTTCCCTCATGAATAATTACTCCCTGAAAAACCTCAAAAATTGCAGATCTATCACCGGCCCTTCTCCAATCCATGCTCAAGACAATCCACGTCACACACTCTCATCTAGAGCCAGATCGCCACACACTCCTCCCCCCCCCTCTCCCCACGACAATTTTGGACACATGCGTGCCACCAGCGCTCAACCTCGTGTGCGTCCCCACGCGTGCAAGCCCCACCGCCCAGGGTCGATCCTAGTGCCTTCCACCGCACCCTCTTTGACTCAAGCCCCTGCACCCCAGCCCTGGTCTAGCGTGACAAGCCGCCGTGCAGCTGCAACAAGCCATGACAACCTCTCTAGGTCCAGTATTCCAAACTCCTCCAAGCCTCGGGATCTGCCACCTGATGTTCAACTTGTTCGTGGGGCTGCAGGTTCGTTCATTTAGGAAATGATAAGGTCAGGGCAAAAGGTTTAGGGTATTAATGCTATTTGGTTCTTGTTTCTTTGTTCCTTACTTCTCTCTGTCAGAGACCCGGGCAGCTTATGATATTGTGCTTGTGATCTTGTTGTGGCTTTTTCTCTCGCGACTTGGAGTGTGCATGTTTATTGACTTTCCATAGAGATATAGTGGCTTAGCCTCTTTTGGTGAGCATACATCTCAAAAGTGCCTAACTAGCAATTTGCTCAACAACCTGATGGAATTGATATCATTGCAGTCAAAATGCGCATTTTTGGACCCCATTGACAAAGTATCATACACACACACGCACACGACTTACACGCACATACACACGAGTGCGCGCACACACACACACACACACACACACACGCGCAGGAGTGTTGTTGCCCAGTAGAAGCTATGTTGGCGCACGGCGCCCTGCCACACCTCTAGCAGGGGCGAACATAAGCAAGCCCATGACGGCGCACAGCCCCATCACGCACTCCCTTCTTGAGTACGTGCCATCAGCTGCCGTGGTGAGTTATTTGTAGAGGAAGCCCTATGAGCATCCAGCAGTTAAAACGTTACCGTAACCTAGAATGCTGTCATGGAACCTAGAATCAATAAGGAAGACTCCACCTCATAGAGTGCTTTCTGGTACATCTATACCAAGCTAAGATTTTAACCAAGTATAAAATGTTGAAGGGATACTTGACCATGGTAATCTCAATATCTTTGTGAACAACTTTCAGGCTACAACCTGTACGCCTTTCTTGTCAGTTCCTGCTGCTTTCCTCTCAGTTTCTAATCCCATTCTGGATATACGGTTGTTATAGTTGTTAAAAGGTTTGCCAGAACATAAATGCACACCGCTTATGACCATATCTATAATGGTTTTTCTGCCAGAAATATTGTATACATCAAATATGCATGTATGGCCTTGGTCGATCACATTTTTATTGCGTGGAACAAGCCTTCTATCCTGCACTGTCCAAACCAACGCCATCCCTCAGCTTAACGCCTTGTCACACCTCATGCCATTTGTGCAGCCAAGCCCACAACAGCCCGGCAGCACTGTCCCCCTTGCGCCCTCTCGTACCTCATCCAGCAGCACAAACAGAGGTCCAGTCTTGCGTAGCACAAGCACCTACAGAACGGCCGGGCAAGGGCCCCAGGGCGCTGCCCACCTACCAAGCCGTGACAGCATGAGGAAGAGGGCAGTCACTGCTGCGGCGAGTGTCATAGGATCAGCTGCTGCAGCTGCAGTACCGACGCAATTGCACCACCACTACCAGGTGCAGCAAGCAGGGGGAGGGGATGAGGGCCGCAGTGCTCCTGCGACCAAGGTCAATCGGCATCAGCACCACCACTACCAGAGCCAGCAGCAGCTGCAGTGCCATGAGGACCAGCACGACAACCTACACCAACAGCAGCAGCAGCAGCATGACCGGCCGGATCATGAGGACCAGCAACCACATACACAGCAGTTTGTGCACAGCAGTGTGGCTCCCTCCCAAGCTTGCACTCAGTCTGGTAGCACAGCGCCAATGCACTATGCTTCATCAAAGTCCTCGCCAGACGTGTCTCAAGCACCTGCACCAATAGTGCTGCTGCCCCCACCCCATCAGCATGCCACAGCATCATACCAAACTCATGAGCCTCCACCCTTACCACAAGAGCAACCAGTAGGACCGCATGATGCACGCTGCAAATTACAGCAGCCGCCTCTTCTGTCACCCCAGCGTGCACATGGGGCAGCAAATTTTAGCTCAAGGCCTGCGAGCACAGCGAGCTCAACGTGGTCAACAGCTGTTAAGGTACGGTACAGACGTAGGCACGATTTGCGGTGTGCATGGTAGTAGTGCATCACTGTACTCAGCACCTTGTGTGTAAGTGTGTGTATGTGTGTAAGTGTGTGTGTCTGTGTGTGTGTTGCCACAGCAAGCGCAGTGGCTGACACCTGCCCTGAAAAGGTAGGATGTCTTGGCTCATAGCATGCAATCTGTACCAACTCACTTAAGCACACTGGCCCATGAGTACCAGCTAGCTTGTTACGGTCAACAGCTGCTTGTGTGAAGCTGTAATTTGAGCTCAGGCAAATGAGGAATGTATTCATGACCAGAGCTACAGTCTGTTGGCATTATTAGCCTAGACAAGCTTAGAAGAACACAGTTACCTAACAAATTGAATCCTTGAGCTTACAAACTAGTGCATGTGCAACCTAGACAGAGCAACATCAACGTGTGACGGTCACTAAGCTGATTCTTGGATTTCTTCATATTGACCCCTTGGTCCAAGAGGTGAGGTCCAAGAGGTGAGGTTATTATTTACAGCCTTAGCTTGTTCTTGTCCTCTCAACAGAGGGGGGCTGGTCCTGCGCACTGACTTTTTTTTTGGCAGCTCGAGAGCTACCAAGAAACGCAAGTCAGCCTGAGTCGCACACACATAAACGCCTAACGCAGTTTTGTCCCTGCTTGTAACCTGAATTTGTACTGTAGTGTAAAGAGGGGGCTGCTCTGCGCACCAGTTTGGCAGCGCAGGAGGCCGCTGCGCAAAGTCAGCTTGATGGAATGCTGCAGCTCAGGGGGGAAGGCAGCAATCATGGACTGCAGCAACCCAGCAAGTGCACGGAATCCCGTCCTGAGACTCCTTGGATGTTTCAGGTGTGTGTCACACTAGTATTATGCAAGCGGGCGCTGTTTTGCCTGTACACTAGTATGTGCATGCCGTTTTTGGGAACAAACCGCTCTTTCTCATACATACATTTGTTTGGACCCATTGCTATGCAGGACGACAATCAGAGCAATGGAGACTCCATCGATATCGTGAACACATCTGCATCTTCTTCGCGGCTTGGCACGCCTCTGTCCGTTTGCCTTGCCCCACAACCACGCTCCCCTCAGGGAGGCAGTAGACCATGGACGCCACTGCATTGTTTAAGTGGTGGCAGTAGTGCTGGTGATCAAGAATCTAAATTAACTATCAATCATGAGTTTTGGCCAAGTCATACTCCTTTCACGAGGCAAGCTGCCCCTATGGTGTTAAGTATTGATGATCCGACGCAGTCGACTGATGTGGTTTTGGGTTTGGAGCTTCAGAAGATGTCTCTGGAGCAATTAAGGCAATTGAACTCTATGTTGTAGTAACACTGTTCTTAAATATGATTTGTGCCACCTGCAGCGAGACTGCCAAATGATGCCTAATGAAACAGATATGCAAACTTCTCTTGCTTAATGACTTTGTCCCTACAAAAAGACAGTTTGATGCATGGAAAACTGTAAACAAAAAAGCTCTGCAGGCAGTGGAAACCACCCCCCACTTTAATGATTGGAAGGGTTATTAAAAACAAGCACAACCTCGGGCGCAGCACTCTAACGACCGTGATTCGTTATTGTGTACATAACTTAGGATTAGGCGCCCCCTCCATCTACGTATGTAGAATACCACAGACGCTTAGCAGTGGCACTTGTAACTAGCCTAGAGGACCCATCTGATCGTCACCGATCCATGACAATCAATCTCCTCACCGCCCACCAGATTTCCCACTTAAAACACCTTACCACCACATTCCTGTCCACAAGAGAAGAAGGAACGTTATTACCAATTAAGAGGCAACTCAACCTTCATATGCGAACGCGCCAACTAGCCTGCCTGCATCCACGCCAGTGACCTACACCTAGTTCTGAAAGGAAATTGTGTATTATCTCAGAAAAAGTCACTTCTGCCCGAACCCCCCCCCCAAAGATTGCCCTCACGCACTTACTGCATTACCAAACCGCTAATGAGCCTAAGCATTAATGGTTTTCACGATCTCACGTCAGCAAACGAAGGCCTCATCATCTTTGGAAAACGGCTTAAAAATAAGTATTCGCAAGTTTCCAAAAAGCACATTGTAGCACTGAACAGGCTTGCAGCCATTGCCAACATGCCAGAAACACAAGAGCTTAGCACTGCTGCCTCCATTACACAATTCCTTCTAGACATAAATACAAGTCAAAACACCCTGCTTGTCCACCGTAAAATAAGAAATTCCTCCTTCACAGGCCTCAGGATCCTGGACACATATATCAATACATTGGCTCATCATATGACGTGCCCCCTGATTTTGCAGGCACTCAACCTGCTCAACAGAGCGTGCCCACCCACGCAACACCTGCAACACAACCACGCTCAGCAACACACTATAGGCATCCTATAACTAATAACCTCATTAGACGGCCACCTCCCACACTCACAGATCTACTGACAGATACTAGGCAATTTAACCAGACTCCGTTCTGTGTTTGAATCTTGCTAGAACCACATACGTCCCTTTTTCGCGCTACAATAGCAGCCGTGTGTCTATCAGAACTCCAAAGACGTGCCACTCAAAACGCATTGACACCTTCGTCAATACAAACATTCCCTCCAGACGCCAATGCTCGGCCCAGAAAACGCACAGCATGCAACAACATACCCCACACGGGGCCCTCTCAGACACAACATCATCCCACCATAATGATGCCAGCTGCCCCTCCCATTACGAACCCCACGCTCACAACGCTACTCACAAACAAGCTCCAACCTAACAAAAAGAAGCCACTCTGTATGCTCAACGTCTATACCTACCATCCCCCAATCTGCCCAAACTACAGCCATTGAATGCCTGCCCTACTACCCAGCTTGCCGCTCCCTCACAAACCAGCCAGCAAAACGTGCACGGCAGACACAATCTGCTCCCCCAAATACCACGAGAAAGAGAAAACGCAGCCAGATAGTAAGCCAGCAACATCTCCCCCTCACGCAAAACTTAATCCCCTTTGCAGAACAACCAACCGATAGCCAACCCAACAAACGTGTAATACGTTCACATACCGCTCTCCACAATCAACCCGTAACACAGATGCTTTCACAGACAACTAACTCCTCCATCTTGCAAGACGATAGTACCAACCCGTTCACACAGCAGATAAATAACATGAACTCAATCTACCACATCCACAATAACTTAATCTCCATGTACAGCACAGACCCCAGAGATAAAGAAGATGTGAGCTCCTTGATGTAACCCAATGTCTACCTTGTCACGCCCAATCGTTGGCAGCGACGAATCGTGTGACAGAGCAGTTAAGTTGGTTGGCAGTTGAGAGTTTCTTTATGTCTTGTTCAATAAGCTGGATGGCCAGTCTTATTGATAACCTTTATCTT
>Ga0307951_1001535_pt1 | contig 14121 bp, 19 predicted proteins | sample OrgLakmetagen374_FD_201842 | JGI IMG/M metagenome (GOLD analysis project Ga0307951, IMG submission 201842) | Saline water microbial communities from Organic Lake, Antarctica - #374 | ecosystem: Environmental > Aquatic > Non-marine Saline and Alkaline > Saline | place: Antarctica: Organic Lake... | reverse complement strand
TATATTGTGAGACACACACACACACACACACACACACACACACGCGCGCACGCACACACACACACACACACACACACACACACACACACACATAGACACATACACCTAAACACACACACACTCGCATACATAGACACATACACATAAACACACACACACACACACAAATACACACACAGACATACACACACAAACACACACACAAACACGCACGCGCACATTACACACACATACACACACACGCACACACACACGCACGCACGCACACACACACATATACACACACGCACAGGTTGGCCCATCTAGGAATCAGAGACGGAGCCGGATGTCAGGCAAAGGTGTCATGTGCCAAACAGCAAACAGCAAGAGTGATCCCTTGCTTCTGCGTGTGGCGAGAGGCGAAGGTCGGTACAGCACCTTTGGAGACCTCCATCTGCTCTGGGTCCAAGCATTCTTCTTCTTCTTCCTATGCAACCAGGAATGGAGCACAATCACTTTAAATAAAGTGACGTTTGTGAAAATCCCTTGCAAAATGCAGAGGCAGAACGGACCCCTGTGTGGCTGATGCGACAAGCTGGGCGATACATGGCTGCTTTTAGAGAGTGAGTCTGGAAGTCGCTCACGCATGTATATAATTCATGTTTATAATGCATCCTAGCTCTGGATATCACGTTTCCATGAGGCATGCCAAACAAAGCGTGCTGTACTTGCGTCTCATGCCTGTGGGTGCACTACTATTTAGTGTTGTGTATGCGGTCACAGTCCTTATCCAAGCTAGGGGTGGCGCTTGAAACACAAACAACCTTGAAAAAACTTACCAGAAAGATCTTTGAGTAGTTTGCGACTGCTAATGCCTCTTGACATCCTGTCCCCCCTCAAGCAAGCAACCCGTCCCTTCTGTGTTCTTGTGTGGCATTTGCACTTTCTGGGCACCTCGGATTCTAATTGAATACTTCTTCTGCAGTACCCACCACTCATATCTCACTCATGGGTGTGCCTTTCCTCCTGACACACAAGTTTCTTTCCTTCTGGGTTTAAGAGACTTCCTGTGCCCAGAATGCCTTGCACGTCTATGTTTATCCTGTGCAGGTACTCCAACAAGTATCCGTTTAGGATGCGCTCAGAAACGCCTGAGATTGCCATCGAGCTCTCCCTTCAAGTGAGTGTATCTGTGTGTGCTTTGGATGAGTGTATATGCATACTTGCATGTGCAAATGTCAAATGCCACATACTTGCCTCTTTCATCTCAGGCCTATGCTGCTGACGATCCTCAACACAAACGCACCGCATCACCTGTGTCACAGACATGCCTCTTTTATCTTGAGTTGTATAGCTAGAACGGAACCTGTACATGCAATTATAAATGCCTTGTACCCGACCGCTTGCCACCAACCCTACACTGTGCCATTATCACCAGTGCAGAATTTCGACAAACGTACATTCAGTTATGCATAGGAAGGGGATGGTATCACATACTACGTATTCACCCTCTGCTCGATGAACTATTCCTTTCCTGGTCATCCATTGAGAATTACATTGAGCAAATAGTTGAGAACCTTCTCAACAAAGTTTTCTGCCAATGGACTATTCCCTTCCTGGTCCTTGAGTCCTCTGTTCAATGAAGCCATCAATGAAGTTCTCTGTTCAATGAACTATTCCCTTCCTGGTCCTCAAGTTGCTACTTTCCTACAACTCATCTTTTACTTTCTTTACTGATTGCATTTATTCATTCTATCCTAGTTTCTGCTCTGCCATGCCTGCCTCCATCAAACTCTTCATCCCACAATTCAAAAAACACAGTGTGTACATGCCACTGTTGTTGAGCGTTAAAAAATTGGCATCGCACGTTCCATGGTTTGCCCATAATCTCTTCTATGCGTACAATAATTGTAAACCTATGGTGAACTCCAAACATATGGCTCAGCCACAACAATCCACACATGCTCTGCCTGATGTGTTGGGTTGGTCCGGATCTGTGATGTAGACCGTACACCGTCATTTGTAGGGTTGGCCAGAAAAATAAATATATAATATATATGTATAATATATATATACGGTGTATATACGGTGTTTTTGGCAGGAAAATCACCAAATATACGGTCATATACGGTGTATAATTACGGCTCTGGCCAGCCCTAGTCATTTGCTTTCAGGGCAGCAAGTGCGCACACACATGCATGCTCACACACAAGCACATGCACACATCCGTATACACAAACACACACATACACACTCACCCATGCCTATACAAACGCACACATCCATACACTTGCCAGCCCTTGCACGCCTTCAAGCCTGATGGGGTCATCTTTTTCAGCGACATCCTCACCCCGCTTCCTGCTCTGGGCATAGAGTTTGATGTAATCAAGGGCAAGGGACCTGCAATAGCTGTGCCCTTGCGTAGCATGGATCAGGTGAGAGGTTTGTACACACACATCAGAAAGGGTTACTTTGTAGGTTATAAGGCCGCAAGGGGAAGGTTTGCTCAAGTTGTTGTCTTCCTTCTAATTGCTTGGGGGAGACCAAGGACACTTGCAAAGAACGGTTGTTACTCCGTTGGGCACCTTTGTGTAATTTCTTCCTTGAGGCTAGAGAACAAGGGCTCCTTTTGAAAAGAGACCGACCATCGACTCTAAGAAGATGCACGCAGAGCAAAATTTGAGCTCAGGTGGAGAGGGGAAGAGGGCTGGGGAGGGCGTCAAAAGAACCCGCTGACGTAAAGAAAAATAATCGAAGAATGAAACTACTCAGCAACATCCCGTTTCCGATTGTCATCAAAATTCTTGTAAACAAATTGCTATTACTGAAATTATAATATGCAGTTCGGACCACAGGGGGGTGGAAACTTTATAGAGGAGGGTGACGCTGGGTTTTGCTGGGAAGGTAGATGAGCAGGAGTGGTTTTTTATTAATGGCTCAGTCGAAGGGATGGCGAGCGTATTGGTGGAACATAGAGCCATGTTGACGTGTGTGCGTGCAGTACAGGCACAGTAGGTGCGCATAGTATGCGCTCCTGCAATAGGGGATTCCATGTATGGGGGGCACAGGGGCACAACATCATTGCAGGCACAAACACAAGTACAAGTAAACATAGCTCAAGGAAGGCATTACGTTTTCTGGGTGCGAGTGTTTGCAATGCACAATCACAAGGTGGTGGTCTAGGATGCTCAACAATTAGGTGCATGCTGCTAGATACGCATTACAGGAACTTCCTGACCAGCATTGATTGCTTATGGCCTTGACACGTCCAAGAACTGTTAAAAGAAATCACATTCCCGTCCCAGCACCCGACCCAGAGCAAACCTTCAATTAGTGATCTACTTCACTTATTGTAACACATCGTTCCCAGCAGATCAAAGGTCTCACAGCCTGCTCCGGACCCAAACAATACTTTCTGCCCTCCCGATGATGATTGTGATTTGCGATGAAGGGCTTTGTGATCTCTGCCTCTCTTATACCTTATACCACACAGGTCAAAGCCTTGCAACCCATGCTTGACCCGTCTGCTCGCCTGCCCTTCATTGAGACCACGCTGTCCACGCTGAGGAAAGAGGTGGATGGTACAGGTGTGCTACAGGCACAAACAAGCACACAATTGCACACCCGCTCCTCAGCACACACCATACACACACAAGCACTACAATTGCTTCTCTGATTTGCTGGCTTTTGGGGGGCACATTAAAGCGGTCATTCACGCAAATGTAATGTTACCTGTACCTGACTATTTCCTACGTACTTATCTAGCCAAGTCCAGCTACATTAATTTAAAGCAGCTGGCATTTGTCATCTGCTCGGCCCACTTGCTACCCTTCTTCATTCTCGACTATGGTCCCATGTGGTGCAGGCCGACATAATTATATTCATTGCGCACCACTTGACCATGCACACCTAGGGTTGGCCAGAATTGTATATATACACCGTATGTAACCGTATATACATGGTTCTGGCCTACCCTGTGAATTCCATTTCAACGTGCACAGAGCCATACGTACAACACTGTGTGAAGGAGCAACTTTTTTTAGCTTGCGCTAGACAGGTTTGTTTGCGCCCACACAGAACACCATGACACGTGCACACTTTTGCATGCCACCATGCTACCAAAGGCGGCTGGGTTTTGCATGGTTCCTGAAGTTCGCAAAAATGTGAACAACTTTGTGCACCTCACACCTCACACACGCATGCCTCCACTGCGTGTTGCAGGTGCAACTCTGCTTGGCTTTGTGGGTACCCCTTGGACTCTGGCGGCCTATGCCATTGAGGGCAAGGCTGACAAGGAGTGTAAAGAGACAAAGGTGTGAATTGTGAGAGTCAAGGCTGATGATTTTGGAATAGAGCGCGCCACAAAGTGCAGGGCATCTATTCTAGCTTCCATCATGAATTCCAGGCATCATTTCCATTAAGTCGTCAAAGGCATTGTTGTGTCAAGCGCCGTCAGCATTTGCATCCCACTGAACGTCCATAGATCCTACATTGTTAGTTCAATGTCGACTCACTGCAGCAAGACGACCGCAGCTGGTTATTTTATCCCTTTAGCTCCCTGCCAAGGTTGCCCCCTTGCTCCCTGTCCCTCGCAGAAAATAATGCTGCACAACCCCCTGATGCTACACACCCTGCTCAACCATCTGACTGAAGCACTGATCGTCTATGCTTCATACCAGATAGAATCCGGCGCTCAGGTAATGCTCAAAAGCGTCTTTGCAGTTGCACCTCCTGTATGAACTAAGGGTGAATGGGCTCCTCTGCCTTGGTTGTTTTAGCACCTTTGCAGCTCCGCATTGTGCGCCCCTACCTGAATATTGATCAGAGTGAGTGTCTTGGCCAAAGAAATGGGCGACATCAAGAATCATCCTCAGGACCCCATCTCTCACACTGCAGATCATCCAGCTGTTCGACAGCTGGGCTCACCACCTGTCACCGAGTCAGTTTGTCGAGTTCAGCTTGCCATATGCAAACCGCATCTCTACCGCCTTGAAAACAAAATACCCTCACGTCCCTGTGATATTGCACGCCAATGGAGGTGAGTGTCAAAGGGCTCAGTATCACAGGCCCAGGAATCGCTCTTCATACCCTTCAAGGAAGCAGGGTAAAACGGCATAACTTGTGCGCTGTCCAGGTTTTTACGAAAGCTACTCAGCAATTGATTCCAGAAGGCGTTCCGCAGGACAGCCATGTGTTGTGAAACTGAGTAGGGGAAGATCTGATATTGTCCGTTGGTGCCGTCAGCTTAACTTGAGCAAAAAGTACGACCAGTCAGCACATGTCTGAGCATCAGGTCTGATCTATAAGATTCCATAGCACACTTCCGTAACCACTAACCACACTGATGTCCAGGAACCGGAAAACTCGAAACTATGGGTAGCACCTCAGCAGATGTCATCGGACTGGACTGGGCAACTGATATCAAGGTAGCACGGCAAACGCTGGGCCAGGACGTGCCAGTGCAAGGCAACTTGGACCCAATGGTGCTTTTTGGGCCAGAGGAGGTGGGTGCCTCCTTGCTGCAGGGAGGCTGTGTCGCATTGAAACACTGCAACTACCCCCTTTTTACATACTTCTAGTCGTCATGCCATACATGTATACTGCGTCAGAAATTTCCTGGCTCGTTTGATATATGTAGAAGCGGTTGAGAAACGGCCAAAATAATTCCAACCGCGTTTCAACCGCACACGGCTGAAATCAACCGCCCCATTTGCACTTCAGCCGCATTTTCGCGAAGGATTTGCAAAAAATCCAATGCTTGTGAGGAGCATTCTAAATAACAAATCAAGTCTGGGTGCAACAATCCGAAGAAATGGCGAAAGATTTGGGCCAATTTAAAGATATATTGCGCAGTGCTAAAATGCTACAATACTGCATTTACATATCAACTGCTATACTTTATGACCCGTACAATTAAATAGTTATGTATTTCATAAATGTACGAATTTTTTTGTAGCAAATCGGCTGAAGCCGCGTTCTCATCTCCATCCCACGATCTCTACTAGGCATGCGGACCTGCTGCATTTTGACCTGAGAAAACAAAAAGGACGCAAAAAGGAACGCCAGTAACCGCCCTGTAACCGCAAGCTCTCCACACGTGCAAACACTCTCTCTATCTCACACACACACACACACACACACACACACACACACACACACACACACACACACACAAACAAACACACAAACACACACATACACATGCATGCACACACACCAGTTTTTTTTCAAGGATTTGGAAAAACTTTGGTTTCATGTCTCCTCCAAATCTGGCAAATTGAGAAATTGGGTTCTCATGTATTTTTCTGTTTTGCCCCAGCCCGCCGGGAGGCCGCAGGGCCCAGCGTTCGGTGCTACGTATGTTTAGTTTTGATAAAGAATTCGCATTAACATAAGTTTGTTTGAAATTGCAAGTTGAACAAACTGTCCATTTTAACTAAGTTGTTCATCATCTATAAATCCCACAGCGCTTCTTAGCGCTGATCCACTCCAAAATGGCCTCTGGGTATGGGAGGGACTCCACGCCAAATGCTGAGCTCTTGAACCCCCGTGCGCAACACGTCAGGTGCTGCGCTTGTAGCCTGTTGCGCTGGGGGTTACGGATGTATTTGAGCGTGCTGAACATACGCTCATCCTCCACTGACCCTGGCACCATTACCATCACCGACTCTGCTACCTTGACCCACTCCCCAAACCGATACTGTGCCCCTAAGCGAGTGGCTTCCCCCCAAAACTCTTTGGCTGAAAGAGGGGTTGGGGGAGGGGGCTGTGCAGGTTCTGGCTCATCATCAGACTCATCCCTGCTGCAGCAAGCAGCAGCAGGGTTAGCATCCTCAGCTGCTGCTGCTGCTGCTGCTGCTCGCCTTGGCAGCCCGACCCATTCTTTTCGTCCACCCCCCCATCACACAGCCAATTCTTGCGCTAGGGCTATTCCTCAGGGACTGGATGCTCAAGCCATTGAGCTTGAAACTTGTTGGTGGGCCCATTGGCCCCTAAAAACTTCCCATCACATTCCCCCCTAGCAACTTTGAACTTTTTTGATGGGGGGTTATCGCTCATTCTAACATAGTACATGTTCAGAGCTTTTTTGGAATTTGTGGTGTGTTCACCTTCGACGGCCCTCTAAGGGCCACAGAACCGTTTTACACAGGGGCTCATCGACACCTTAAAAAGCTTGGTTTCATGTCGATTTCAAAAGTCGGAAACCCATGTTTTCATGTCGATCGACATGGTATGTCGCCTAACAAAAACACTGACACACACACACATACATACACACAGCCGTACGCAAGTCGTACGCAAGCAATGTTTACCATTCTCCTCATGAGGCTCCCTCTTTTCTCTTGTTACATACATTGGTATTGAGAAGAATGAACGGTATCTCCAAAGGTTCCAAAGGCACCTAAACACACTCAAGCTCAGCTTAATTTCAATAGCGAATTTAAAAGAAGGGGGTGCGGTTGAAGTGCGGATAAAGCTGTTGAATTCAACATACCCCTGTGGTTGATCAGCAAATTGTTTACCGCATTTCAACCGTCGTTCCGTTTTATCCACTTTAGCCGAGGCTGAAATGTTATAACGAGTCAACTGTATTTTTGCTTGCAGAAAATCGTGGAGGTCACAAACCAGGTGCTGCTGGCAGCCGGTCCCCGAGGCCACATCCTGAACGTGGGGCACGGGGTGATACAAGGCACTCCTGAGTCTGCAGTGGGCGTATTCTGCGAGACTGCACGTCAATCTGGGAACCTGTTTGCGGCTCAAAAGAAGGCTTTATAGCTGACCTAATTCAAACATTTCATCGAAGTTTCGGTGAAAAATATGAAATGGTTTGTTTTCAAGTTTGAACAAAATTTTATTATTATTTTATCGGATTCTGTTTTAACAGAAACTAGGCAATGACGTCCCTACCTTTGATCGCCAATGGTGTGGTCTCTCAAACGGCACCTCACATAGCGCAAAGGAGACCATGTTTGCCCAAAATCAGCAGAAGGATAACCAGTCTGAAAATGGGTGAGCACACACATGCACGCGCGCACACACACACACACACGCACACACACATACACACACACAAACACGCACACACACACACACACACACACACACATACACACACACAAACACACACACACACACTCACACACACACACACGCATGCACACGCATATACATGCGCGCGTTAATGTTATCAATAAGGAAACGTGTACGTACATACAAGTATGCATGACATTCGTGATTATCACATCTACTGAAACAAAACACGCAGGCGAAATGGATAACTGCATTACGGTGGCGTCCACTCAATCGATCATAGCAGGCTCAACGCCCAAAACTTCAAGTAAAGACCGCAGCAGCATCAGCGCCAGTAGCAACGGTGGTGGAGGCCCCGGTGAAGGTGGGGAATGGTGACAGTAGTAGCGTTGCCGTAGAAACCAGGCATGCCCACGTGCATGTACACGCAAAAACATGTACGCAGCTGAATGCGTGCAAACACAAACACGTGCCAAAAATATCTCACGTGTTAGGGCAAAAAGCAACAGGCGCACACTCTTGCGTTGCTCACCTATTTAGTGCACAAACCCAGCCCAAACCTCTGCCGATGCACTTGTTGCTTCACTGCAGCTCGTGTACAATACAACAATTAGACTGCAAATTTGGGAATCTCTGCTGTAACTTACTAGGACACACCCCGTCTCTTCTTTGCGAGCATTCCATGAGTACCTGTCACAAGCACGCGCGCACATACACACACACACACGCACACAAACACACGTGCAAGCTCTCACACACAGACATACATACACACACATACACACACATACACAAACACTCATGTTGTCTACCAGGTAGCAGCGGTGGGAGCAGTGGCAGCGGGGGAGGGGAGGGGAAGGGCAGCAATGGCAAGGGCGGTGGGGGGGATAATCACCCAATGCAGCTTTGGACCTACCTATTTGCGGGTCTTGTTGCAGGTGAGCGTTCATTGACCTGACTGTTGTAATGAACTAAATTGGCCCCTCACAGCCTGCGTGCTTGCAAGCAAGAAAAAGTGCACACCTGAGGGATTCACGCGCCCTAGTTTGTTAGTCTGAACCGTGAAAGTATGCCAAAAATGACCGCACGTTCGGGGCATTCCTTGCCACTTACGCAGTAGATATGGTTTTGGCTAAACCTACTCAAATGGCCATTTCTCTCAGAGCCTGCTTGTAAACTGAAGTCAAAGCACGAGGGAGGGATTAGCACGTGAGGGTGCCTGTACGTGGCAGAGAGGCCTGCTGTGTCTGCCCGTCATGAATCTACATAGTAAGCTGGCTCATCAGCACGTCAGCCTTCTTTTCGGGCCTGTTCCCCTGGTTTTAGAAGATAGCAGACAGAGACAGCGGGAATGTCCTTAACTATCATCCATACGTGTCGCTTACTAGATGACAAGGCTGTAGCTGATGGCTGACTGATGGCTGACTGATGGCTAACTGATGGCTGACGAGTCTGTAGCCGATGGGTGATTAATGTGTGCTCCTGTCAATTGCAAGCTGCCTTTTCTCAAACTCAAGCTCAATCCAACTCTCACTTTTAGAAGGTTGGCCATATTCATACATGTGCATGTGTAATATATGATATATGAGCCCAAACTATGTGGAACGGAAGTCTTAATAGAGAAATCTCAGCGTATGAACAAATGGCCATTCACCTGTAAAGTATCCATGAACAGCACAAGGATCTCCAGACATGTGGTCATACGGTATCCATGACCAGTAGGGAAACCTACAGACTTATGGTCATGTATAGATCTGCTACGGTCATACCTTCCCGGTATACTGCATACTGTATCCATGAACAGGCCTGCCATGGATATCTTCACATGTCTACATTGGTCATACAGGAACAGTCTCCACGTGCAGGTCTGGCAAACTCTATTTACTCTTGATAGTGCCTCTTGCTTTAATGTGGGTCCACAAGCACACGCAAAGCAGTGCATTTGGATGCCTCGGCTTCACTCTTCCCTCCCCGTCCCTTGTCTGAGTGAACATCTAGCTCATGAAACGTGCGCAGAGCTGGCCGAGGTCATGCAAAAACACTGTGTTTGACTGGCCAAGGTAGTGTAAGCACACTACACTGTGCGTGTGTGGCTGAGGTAATAAAAACACACTGTACAAGACTGTGTGTTTGGTAAAGCTCTTTGCACAAAGTTTGGTACATACACAGTTCAGTTATCCGTGGTAATCACTGTTTGGTACGTACACCGTTATCATTGGTGATAACCAACCCTGAGCAGACGACCCTGACTACTGTTTGGACACTGGAAAAGTTGGTCTGTGTGCTCGTCAGTGTATGCCATTTGTGTTGTGTACCTGATCTTGCCACAAGTATGTCAGGTGAAGGAATTTAATTATTATTGCGCGCCTGCAGCCATGACTCTCTTATCGTGGTAGATCTCACGTCTGTGAAAATTTAAACAATAAAACCTTTGACTTTTGTCATAGCTGTTTTTATTTTGCCTTTGTGTATGTGTAACCATTAGCTACCATATCCTCATTTCCTGTCTGTCTCACCTGCCATTATGTCATCTCATTATCACATTTCATTTCCTGTCTGTCCACACATCATTATCACACATCATTTCCTGTCTGTCTCACCTGCCATCATGTCATCTCATTATCACACATGTGAATGTATGGCCCCATACACCATCATGTCATCCCATTATAGTCACATATGTAATGTTATCTCATTACAGCATGCCATCACTTTATGATCTGCCTTCCACGTGCTGCCTGATGCTGCTGCACGTCACGCAGTGGGAGGCATCATGGGCTTTGCCAAGCGCGGTAGTAGCAAAAGCTTAGGGGGGGGCCTATCGGGGGCGCTCGTTCTCGCCTTAGCAGCACGAAGCATGTCAGGGCCCGGGGCAGCAGCAGGCGCACAAGTGGCCTTTGGTGAGTGAGTGCGTGTGTATGCATGTGTGTGTGTATATGTGAAGATGGCTCATGAGCTGCAACAGTACACGCACACTTAAGTGAGGGGGCACCTTGGCGCCACACTTTCCATTGCAAAAATATTAAATTATATAAAACCTGACTCTGAGCTTTGCCCTTGACAAGTTGTTTGTGCAAACTTGGTATTATAATCAGATGATTGTAGCAGGTGAGAGCAATGCTGTTCAGTCTTCACAACTTTTTCGGGCTTGCGCCGCCGTTGCTCCTAACCCAACAACTAAAGTAGTAAATGGCACAAGCTCCTTAGAGGTGAAGGGCAAAGACCTCGGTGCTTGTTGGTGTGTGGCCTGCCCTTGTTTCCGAAAACTTAGCAGACCCCTGACACTGTGTTTAATGTTTTGAACCCTGTACTGGATACATTACCGGGGCAGCTCAAGTGCGATTAAAGTCTAAGGAGATGTTTGGTGTATGAGTCAGCCGCTGCTTTTGCCTAATGCACATCACAGCTGGTGACGAAACTGTAAAGTCCTTCCATTTCACGAATGTAGGTGAAACAACTGTAGACGGGTGGCCATACACACTCCCTTTTTCCCTTGTTTCTAGTTTCGTTGCAGAAACTCATGCACTGAGCTTACACGCAAAGCACAAACTATGCTAATCCACACACGTACGCTCGCAAACGCAAATAATGTTAAAGCACTACTAATTTTGTGCTCTTTTTTGCAGCCATCTCGGTGTTGCTGGGAGTGTTCTTCCTCGCAAGGTTTGCAAGGACAAAGAAGGTCATGCCAGGGGGTGTGGGGGCCGGGGTCTCGTTTGGGATGGCTTGTGCTTACCTAGTTATCGGGCTATAGAGCAAGATGCATGCAGCTAAGAAATAATTAAAAAGTTAAGGAACGCGAGTTAATGTAAGCATCACCAGCTACTGCTACATGCACAAGTGCTTGCGTCTTGTCTGTAAGAGCAACGTAGGTTACTTTAAGTGCAGGTTAACAGCTGTCGTGCACATCTGCAATAGCACAACCTCAACCGCATCTCTTTGTTTACTTGTACATTACACACCATCGGTGTTGTTTCAGACTTTTTATAGAAGGCTCTCTGCTTTTACCGGCGGCAAAACCGTCTGCCCCATGGATTTTGTGTTGTGTCCATGGACGCAGGCAGTATGGTTCCACGAGTAAAACTATGTAATCCCAAGTTGTTCTTATAAAAGGCTAATGTAGCAGCCGGACTTCTAACAGGCTACAGGCAATTCCAAGTTGTTTTTATAAAAGGCTAATGTGGCAGCCGCCCAGACTTTTAACAGGCTAGAGGCAATTTTGTTGCTCGCACCTCCAGCAGCAGTAGTTACCCCTTAAATTGAAAGACAATAACAAACAGCGTGTGAGTGGTCAGCACGCTCCCAGGGGTGCTGTGGCACCAGCTCAAGCGCTGGCTGGATAGATTGATGCACACCACACCACATATGTGGATACAGAAGGAGAAAAAAACGGACGTTAACTCCAAGAAACAGTTGGTTGACAGTTCAGAGTTTCTTTATGTCTTGTTCAATATATTGCTGGATGGCCAGTCTTATTGATGATAACCATAATTTTATAATCAATTGACAATATGATTATTAAAAGGTACCAACATTATAGGGGATCCTCAAGAGACCCTGTACCGTGTAAGGTCTCTGTGCTTTGTAAAATTGTACATAGTAATCAGCGAAATTGAAATCAGATATCTGGTCTTTATTTCGCTCTTTATATACGATTTTACATTTTTAGCCAGGCAAGTGCTGGTTCAGAATTTGTCTAGCAGCAGGGCCTGCAGCAAAAGAATGATGAACCAGACCATGTTTGATGTTCAGCCCCTCTCGTTGTGCATGTGCTGCTCCTCCCTCACACATGAATTTATGTGTAATACTTTTTGCCTCCCTCATTCTTGATATCCTCAGTGTGACAGATGTTCAGCAACATGAAGCTCATGTGCCCAAAAGACACAAATGATAATCCCCCCCTCTTTGATTTAATGCGGTCAGCTGGTCCTGACAGATGCTTGATTGTTTTTACTGGTTTTATTCAGTGCTGCAATCTTTTTAAACTCTGCAACACGCATGAGGCCTAGAATTGAGTAAACAGTCCCAGATCCCCGAAGGGACAGTGGTGTGACAGCCAAGCAAACATGAGTAGCAGTAGCAGAGACAGACATACGCATACGAGCAGCTAGCGCACAGGCGTGAATGTACAGAATTGGTAAAGCATTAGGGACCATTGTGATGCAAAGACCTCACTCCTCTGCTGGATGATTTTTCCACCTTAGAGGCCTTCTTTGGTCCGAAGGCGCGTGCCCCAAATATTAGTAGATGTGCCGAGTCTTATACTTTGCATTGACGGTGATTTAATCTGACATCCTCGTGCATCCTATTAAATAGGGCAACAATCCTTTAGAAATCCAAAGTTCGGTAGCAGTTTTCCTCCAAATTCTGTAACCAATGACCTGTCACACTTAATGCTGCAGCAGTGAATGATGCGCTGCAACTAGAATTTGAGCCACATTTGCGTGAGATTTGGAGTCGTATAATCAGCAACCGTTGGTGATCTAGCTCCATTACTACAGTGGCATGCATTTAGATAAAGTATGGCCTCGCAAATATGTGCCAAGGAAACAAACCTCAACATCCAGTGGGTATTTCTTGTTTAAGTAAAAGGCTTTGGCTTGAGGAGTCCACCGCTTGCACAAGGTCGAGCAAGTCCCGCCAACAAAAGTACCATGATTGAAAGAAGCCATCTTAGGCACAGCGTCAACTCTCAAGCCTCTGAGGCTGTTACTCCAGTCTCTTTGTGACTTCTTTCTTCCTTCTGGTACTCTGCACTGCCTGCATAGTTTTTCTTTTCTTATCTTTTCCTCTTCTTCCTAATTAGAATGGTTGACACATCTGTTTGAATAGTATTGAGGCAAGTAAAGAACACAATTTTTCATCATACTTCCTAGAAATACCGTACATTTCTTGATCCACAGCCAATTACGTCCTTCCCAAGCAAAGCATATCAATGAAATACACGATAACTGAATAGCATGATTGTCCATGCACACAGGCAAAAGTCAAACAACATCATTAGGCACTGTCATGGAAATAGTGGTGTCAAATTCTTGTTGCACTTTTACTGGGCTTTGAGCAGGCTTGAAGGGTTGTGTTTTGGCAGGGTAAGGCTCATGAACCCCCGCT
>Ga0307951_1001519_pt1 | contig 14161 bp, 10 predicted proteins | sample OrgLakmetagen374_FD_201842 | JGI IMG/M metagenome (GOLD analysis project Ga0307951, IMG submission 201842) | Saline water microbial communities from Organic Lake, Antarctica - #374 | ecosystem: Environmental > Aquatic > Non-marine Saline and Alkaline > Saline | place: Antarctica: Organic Lake... | reverse complement strand
AGCTCCAGTGCAGACTCATGCACATGCACAGCTCCAGTGCAGACTCATGCACATGCACAGCTCCAGTGCAGACTCATGCACATGCACAGCTCCAGTGCAGACTCATGCACATGCACAGCTCCAGTGCAGACTCATGCACATGCACAGCTCCAGTGCGGACTCATGCACATGCACAGCTCCAGTGCAGACTCATGCACATGCACAGCTCCAGTGGAGCTTCATTAGCTGGAGAGAGGAAGCACTTGTGAGGCCACCAGGTGCAAACTCTTGTGCCAGGTAGCATGGTGCGCTTGCATGCATCAGCCACAGCCATCCTCCACACCTACACCAGCAGCAGCAGCAGCAGCAGCAGCAGCAGCAGCAGCAGCAGCAACAGAAACAGCCCACATGCACCCAGAAGAAGTGAGGCACGGGGGGGGAAGCTCGACAACACCCCCACCAAAAATCACAAATTTCAAAAATTTCCCTAACTTTTGAGGGACTCACACAACCTTAATGCTCGCAATTAAATTATCCAACAATTTTAACAATTTTAAAAATTGTTCTGGCACCGCGCAAAAAGTAGGCCTTGCAATACTCAATTTGCGGTACAGATATGTGGTACAAGTATGTGGTACAGGTATTTGGTACGTGGTACAGCCTTATCAGGCATGTGGTACAGGTATGTGGTACAGGTATGTGGTACAGGTATGTGGCACAGGTATGTGGTACAGGTATGTGGTACAAGTATGTGGTACAAGTATTTGGTACAGGTATTTGGTACAGCCTTATCAGGTATGTGGTACAGGTATGTGGTACAAGTATATGGTACAAGTATGTGGTACAGCCTTATCAGGTATGTGGTACAGGTATGTGGTACAGGTATGTGGTGCAAGTATGTGGTACAGGTATTTGGTACAGCCTTATCAGGTATGTGGTACAGGTGTGTGGTACAGCCTTATCAGGTAAGATCTGGGCTCAGCTCAAATTTCAAACACAGCAAGATCATCACAATTTGGATGCGGTATGCTTACACGTCCGTGTGCTTCCAATGTCTGCATCTCCATGCAACCGTTCTATATGATGGTAATAAATGTGCAAGTGCACCACCAGCCTCTGGCGCTAGCAGGCACGCTCATCCATTCCAAGAGTAGTACACCATCATACGCATTTGCAAGCCTCTTTTAAGGGTATGCTTCAGCTTCTGCAGAACCCTTTGCTTTCACGTTTTGCTTGTAGAGTGACATGCTAGTGACATGCCACCACGCACCTTTTCCAAACCTCTCTGAAGAGCATGGTCGTCCGGCTCTAGCTTTAAGCCTCTCTCGTACGCTTCTCTGGCGTCACTGTACAGCTTCAGCCCCCAGCACGCCGCTGCCACGCGCGAGTGGCCCTACATTTTAAAGTCACAATCTTAAAGTTGTCTGCAAAGTTTGAGCAAGCATCAAATGTCGTGATCTTCCTGGCCACTGAACAGCTTCAGCCTCCAGCACGCTGCGGTGATGCAAAAAGGGGCCCTAGGTCTTAAAGTCACAGTCAAGTTGTCTGCAAAGTTTGAGCAAGCATCAAATATCGTGATCTTCCTGGACACTGAACAGCTTCAGCCTCCAGCACGCTGCGGTGATGCAAAAAGGGGCCCTACGTCTTAAAGTCACAGTCAAGTTGTTTGCAGAATTTGAGCAAGCATCAGATACTTTGATCCGCCTGGCCATTGCATAGCTTCAGCTCCCAGCACGCTGCGGTGGTGCGCGAGTGGCCCTACGTCTTAAAATCGTTTGCAAAGTTTCAGCAAGCATCAGATATTTTGATCTGCCTGGCCATTGCATAGCTTCAGCTCCCAGCACGCTGCGGCCATGCGCAAGTGGCCTCTCATGATCGACCTCTCATGATCTACTTTTGATCAGTGGCCGCTCATGATCGACTCATGATCAGTGGCCTCTCATGATTGACTTTTGATCAGTGGCCGCTCATGATCGACTCATGATCAATGGCCGCTCATGATCGACTCATGATCAGTGGCCTCTCATGATTGACTTTTGATCAGTGGCTGCTCATGATCGACTCATGATCAGTGGCCTCTCATGATCAGTGGCCTCTCATGATGGACTTCTAGTTCTACAGCTCGAGGCAAAAATTAGTTCTACAGTTCGAGGTAAAATTAACTCTACAGTGGTTACGCAGTTACATTGTGCGTCACTTGTGACCTTCCTGTCCATTGCACAGAATCAGTCCCCCTGCTCCCACACGCGAGTGTTTCCCTACCTTTTTAAAAGTCGTATTTTTAATAATTTCAAAGTTACATTGTGCCCTTTTATCACTGCAGTACATCAACCCCAAGCAGTAGCCACGCGCGCACGACCAATTGATTGCCACATCGTGAGTGTTGTTGCGCATTAGCTGTTAAGAAGCATTTTGTACGTAGTGAGTCACAGGACATGTGTGACGCTTCTGGAACCACTCACTGTACAGCATTAGCTGTTCAGCAGCATTTTGTACGTAGTGAGTCACAGGACGTGTGTGACACTTCTGGAACCACTCACTGTACAGCATTAGCTGTTCAGCAGCATTTTGTACGTAGTGAGTCACAGGAATTTTGTGACGCTTCTGGAACCACTCACTGTACAGCATTAGCTGTTCAGCAGCATTTTGTACGTAGTGAGTCACAGGACGTGTGTGACACTTCTGGAACCACTCACTGTACAGCATTAGCTGTTCAGCAGCATTTTGTACGTAGTGAGTCACAGGAATTTTGTGACGCTTCTGGAACCACTCACTGTACAGCATCAGCTGTTCAGCAGCATTTTGTACGTAGTGAGTCACAGGAAATTTGTGACAATTTGGGCACTAATTGCTGTACAGCCTCAGCCTTCCAGATGCCACTGCCACGCACGGGTGGCCCTACGTTTTAAAGTCACAGTCTTAAAGCTGTCTGCACAATTTTAGCATGCATCATGTGTCGTGATCTTCATGGCCATTGTACAGCCTCAGCCCCCAGGATGACACTGCCACGCGCGGGTGGCCCTACGTTTTAAAGTCACAGTCTTTACGCTGTCTGCAAAATTTTAGCATGCATCATGTGTCGTGATCTTCATGGCCATTACAGCCTCAGCCCCCAGGATGCCACTGCCACGCGCGGGTGGCCCTACGTTTTAAAGTCACAGTCTTTACGCTGTCTGCACAATTTTAGCATGCATCATGTGTCGTGATCTTCATGGCCATTGTACAGCCTCAGCCCCCAGGATGCCACTGCCTGCCAGAAGTGAGCGGCCCTGTGTCGCCACATTGTGAGGTCTGAATAAATCGAACCTATGAGTTTCCAAATTGGGCGGCCCTGTGTTGCCACATTGCGAGGTCTGAATAAACCGAACCTATGAGATTCCAAATTGGGCGGCCCTGAGTCGCCACAGTGCGAGGTCTGAATAAACCGAACCTATGAATTTCCAAATTGAGCCACCCTGTGACGCCACATTGCGAGGTCTGAATAAACCGAACCTATGAGATTCCAAATTGAGCGGCCCTGTGTCGCCACAGTTCGAGGTCTGAATATTACAACCAGTGTCGTGCACATACGGCGTCATTCAAAAATGGCACCGTCAATAACGATCGTAAATAACGGCGTCACCGTTACTAAACTCTGACGATTGACGGCGTAATTTACTATTTTCACCGTCAATTTGACATAAATTACGCCGTCAGCGTCATTTACCATTGACGCTGTCAAGCGTCAGGTGCACAACACTGATCACAACCTACGATTTTCCAAATTGGGCGGCCCTGTGTCGCCACATTGTGAGGTCTGAATAAATCGAACCTATGAGTTTCCAAATTGGGCGGCCCTGTATCGCCACATTGTGAGGTCCGAATAAACCTAACCTATGGATTTCCAAATTGGGTGGCCCTGTATCGCCACATTTTGAGGTCTGAATAAACCTAACCTATGAATTTCCAAATTGAGCGGCCCTGTATCGCCACATTGTGAGGTTTAAATAAACCTAACCTATGAATTTCCAAATTGAGTGGCCCTGTATTGCCACATTTTGAGGTCTGAATTTTACAACTTATGAACTTGAGCGGCCCTGTGTCGCCACATTGCGAGGTCTGAATAAACCTAACCTATGGATAGAGTGGCCCTGTATCGCCACATTGCGAGGTCTGAATAAACCCAACCTATGAATTTCCAAATTGAGCCATCCTGTGACGCCACATTGCGAGGTCTGAATATCACACCTATAATTGCCATATTGACGTCTCTATATCACCATTTTGTGGTCTGGAAATTACAATCTGTCGGTAGAATTACAGGTCAAATCTATCGGTAACATTGCAGGTTTCTTTCCGGCGTTCTTTATAAGCTGTGCATACGACACACTTAGTGTCTGCAATTCTGCAGGCTTGGTTATATATCTCTTTCAGGCTCACCTGCTGTACTACGTGCATTTATACAAGTGTGTGTGTCACCTGCTGTACGTGCATTTATACAAGGAAGCGTTTCTGTGTTACAGCAACCACACACAATCCTTCTGCCCAATTAAGCTGTACCTGCACAGCCCAAGGACGCCCTTCAGCCTTCAGCCCTTTGCCCAACTAAGCCCTTAAGTCCATCTACGCCGTACCTGCCCAACCAAGCCGTACCTGCACAGCCCTGCGTGTTTCTTTCCACATAGCATCTCTATTGACGTCACCTCAATGTGAGATAGAGGGCAGCCTCACCTTTGCCCAATTAGGCCGTATCTGCACAGCCCTGCGTGCATCTTTGAGTGCTTCTGTCCACTGCTCCAAGGCAGCTTGTGCCGCGGAGCGATTAGACCAATAGATCTCACACCTACAATACATTCAAAAATTCATGGAAATACTGCTCGTACAATGCTAAAAGCTAGTACTGCCACCACAAATTCGTATAGGATGATGTTCAGGGTTCTGCAAGCAATACAATCGACAATCAAGGTGGGAATGCAACACACACTGCACTTAGCACACACCCTGAACACAGCTCTACGCGCGTGCTTGAGTGCTGAACATAGCACAAACACGCACAAGAAGGCACAAAACCGAGGACTCCACACCCACCCAGGGTCCAGCTCTATGCACGTGCTGAAATGCTCCACCGCCTGTTTATACTGCTTGCCTACAAAGGCACATCGAAAAGGGAGAGAACTCAACGGTCTTTGTGAAGCAATCGAGCATCAAGGAAAAAGAATCACAGGCATCAAGGAACAAGTATCAAGGAGCAAGCATCAAGGAACAAGCATCAAGGGACAAGCATCAAGGAACAAGTATCAAGGAACAAGCATCAAGGAGCAAGTATCAAGGAACAAGTATTAAGGAACAAGTATAAAGGAACAAGTATCAAGGAGCAAGCATCAAGGAACAAGTATCAAGGAGCAAGTATCAAGGAGCAAGCATCAAGGAGCAAGCATCAAGGGACAAGCATAAAGGAACAAGTATAAAGTTATGAGCACCAAGGAACGAATTTATACTAGTGTGCTCACACTAGCCATACACACACAAAGACACACACACATACACACACGCACACACACGCACGCACACATACACAAAAATATACACACACACAGACACACACACACAAGCACACACAAGCACAAACAAACACAGTGACGGTTCCTGGTAATTGCGCGTGACATGTAAACGACGACACACTTATTTTTTGCAGGCTCAATGACACATTAAGGCTTGTGTTCCTTGTGTATGTGTTTGAGTGTGTGAGTGTACGTGTGCGTGTGCGTGTGCGTGTGCGTAAGCGTGCGTGTGTGTGTGTATGTGTGTATGTGTGTGTGTGTGTATGTGTGTGTGTGTATATGTGTGTGTGTGTGTGTGTGTGTGTGTGTGTGTGTGTGTGTGTGTGTGATGAGCACAGAGCACAGATTGCGTCTGTGCGGAGGTGGTGAAAATGCGTCTGGTTGTTTAGGGGTTATGAAAAAGACTGAGACAGTTCCTTTGGCAGTGGGGGCACAATAAACATTCAAAATTCAAAAGGCAACTAAACACACAAGCACATTTTCCATTCTACACACAGGCAAACTCCTCAATTCACTAGCATAGAACATGAACCCAAAAAATACTACGTGATGAAGAGCCACTCCCCACAATAAGTAAGAAAAAGGAGCCATTGGTACCGGGTGTCATAGCATCCGTACAGGGTTGGCCAAAACCATACATACCTATGTATATACGGAGTGTGTACGATATGTTTACCAGAGAAATTACCATACACACGGTCATATTTAGTGTATATATATATGGTTCTGGCCTACCCTAGCATTTTTACGCACAAGGGGCTCACTCGCCTGCGAAAGTCCGGTTGCCTGCATCCTTTTCTGTGGCTGCTCGCGCTTGGCCTAGCTGCAAAACGGAGACGTGAAACGACAGTCATCAAATTGAAGTTGCCTGCATTGGGACCTATGGCCGCCTGTGTTGGATCTATGGCCACCTGCATTAGAATCTATGTGTTGGATTTATGGCGGCCTGCATAGGATCTATGTGTTGGATCTATGGCCACCTGCATTAGGATCTATGGCCTAGCTGCAAAAGAGAGACGTGAAATGACAGTCATCAAATTGAAGTTGCCTGCATTGGGCTCTATGGATCAACGGGAAGAATGGATCAATCAATGGATCATTAACGGATCAATCGATCAATCGATGGATTAACGGGATCGACGGGATCGACGGGATCAATGGAGTTGCCTGCATCTGGATGTATGGCCGCCTGTGTTTGGCCTAGCTGCGATAGGAAGGCTTGCAGTCACAGTCATTAAGATTGAGCTGCGTGCCTTCACACAAACAAGTTGTTTGCATCTGGATCTATGAACCGTAGCTGCAATAGGGAGGCGTGGAATGACAGTCAACAATAGGACGAAGCATGCAGACGGTGCTGCTTAGGCTGCACTAGTGCACACCAAAACAAAGTGGATCGACAGTCAACAATAAGATGAAGCATGCAGATGGTACCGCTCAGGCTGCACTAATGCACATTAAAGCAGAGTGGAATGACAGTCAACAATAGGACGAAGCATGCAGACGGTGCTGCTTAGGCTTGCTAGAGCACATCAAAACAAAGTGGATGGACAGTCAACAATAAGACGAAGCATGCAGATGGTACCGCTGAGGCTGCACTAGTGCACACCAAAGCAGAGTGGATTGAAAGTCAACAATAAGACGAAGCATGCAGATGGTACCGTTTAGGCTGCACTAAGGTACAACAGAACGAAGAGCTTGGCAGAAGCAGAAGCATGTTTCCATTAGGAAGGAGACAGGGAGGAAGCCACGGGCTTTTTTTTTAGAGCTGCTGTATTGTAAGAGGAAGAGGTGCCTGTATGTATGGCTGTAATGTGATAGTATATTTAGGGTTGGCCCAAACCGTATATACGGTAACACTGCGTATTTAGAGACGCCGTAAATAAACCGAATATAAAAATTTCCCACCGTTTCTGTATCCGTACATGGGTTTTGGCCGACCGTATATATACAGCATATATACGGTTTGAACCGTATATACACCGTATATGGACCGTATTTGCAGGTGGTGCACTTGAGAGACTTGGGTTTGTAACGATACATATATGAAGACAATTTCTAATCTTAGGTCTCGAGTATGCCTTTTACAATGTGCTGCAAGGTGCTCCCAAAACCGTGAGGTCCCCAGTTCAAACTTGGGTGCACGCGTTTTAATATGAGCATTATCGTCCTAAAGTAAAATCTTTCGAATTAAGAAGTAGTGCATATTTAGATATGCCGCAAATACCGAACCGGAACATATTTGCAGGTGGTGCACCCGAGAGACCTGGGTTAATCCAGCAACAGCAATATTTTTGCTCTTTTTGGTCAAACTCTTTTCTCTAGCCCCTTATAAATTTGGCACTTCCTTTGTTTCCTACCTTCTACAAATGCATGTTTTATAAAGGCATCTTCTATACATGCATGTAAGCAAATGCATTGGTGGTTCTACAAATGCATGTTTTATAAATGCATCTTAATGAATGCATGTAAGCATTTGCATTGGTGGTTGTGGTGGTTTGTCCTGTTTTTGCACTGATAAAGGCCATTTGGGGTCTTTTTGGCTTAAAGGGGGACTAACTCCCTTTCATATGGGTATAAAAGATGTCGTGCGTGCTAAGCTCTTCAAGAGCTGCAAAATGACCCCCCTACGAATTAACTTTTTCATTTCACTCATTACAGTATGTGCGGAAATAAGGCGCGTATATACGGTCATATACGGCGCATATACAGAATATGGAAATCCAGGAAATCCATTATAAGACTTGGGCCAACCCTCTATATTAAGGTATATAAGCTGGCTACAATAGTAGGTATGTAGTAGTATATTTACAGTCTGTATGTGTGTGTATTTGTCATGTCTGTCTGTAACTCTATACAATCACTGGCATGCGCTATTGTTAGGGTTGGCCAGAACCCTATAATTACAGTGTATAAATAGGGTTGGCCAGAACCGTATATATACACCGTATATGATTGTATATCTGGCAATTTCCCTGCCAAAAATACTGTATATGCACCGTATATATATGGTCCTGGCCAACCCTATGTATAAACGGTATATTTGGCAGGGAAATCATCAATTTTACGGTAATATGCGGTGTACTTATACCATCCCCCACACACAAACACACACATACACTCAAGCACACGCACAAATACACATACCTTTTGCTGCAGCTTGCCCTCAAACTCTTTAGAAAGCTCGGGGTTGTCCTCCATGGCTCTACGAAGAGCATCCTGCGTAAACACACAAACAGTATGTGTGTGTATGTGTGTGTGTTCGTGTGTGTGTATGTGTGCATGTGTGCGTGTGTGTGTATGTGTGTATGTGTGTGTGTGACCAGACAAGATGAGTTGGGCTGCTGTGCGAGGAAGCTTATTTTTCTATCTGTACTTATCTACCTATTTTTTTATCTGTACTATTTTTCTGTTTGTCTATTCTTCTGTCTGTTTGTCTGTCTATTCTTCTGTCTATTTTTCTATCTAATTTTCTAGCTGTACTATCTTTGTGCACACGAGTGTATGTAATAAAGTGCAAACACGTTCACACATGAATGTGTACATATGGTAAAATAGGGTTGGCCAGAACCGTGTATGCACACCGTATATACACCCTATGTATATGTTTCTGGCCAAACCTTGGTATAAACGTAGGTATGTAAAATGCATGAAATGTCGACCATTTAGAAAGGGGTAGCAGGCACAGCTCATAAAGGGGTAGCAGGCGCAGCTTTTAAAAACTAAGTACCAAAATTATGTGCATAAGGTATACACGCACGTGAACACGTACATAAAGTACACATACACAAAGTCAAAATACACGCGCGTGAAGTACACGCGCATAAAGTACACAAAGTACACGCGCGTGAACACGGACAACACTGCTTACGACAATGTCTCCTCCAGCGCTATGCATCACACACCAAATCAAACACAAACACTCACACACACACACATTTGCATAAATTCACAAACCGACACCCACACCAATACCCACGCACCCACCCACCCACACACACACACACACACACACACGTACACACATAAATCAACACTCACTCACACACACACCTCCTCTACGTTGTCTTCTCCTTCTGCGCTATCTTCATCACACACACACACACACGTACACACATAAATCTACACTCACACACACACCTCCTCTACGTTGTCTTCTCCTTCTGCGCTATCTTCATCACTGCCTCGTGGCCTTTTCTTGTGCGTGCCTTCCTCCCCTGCAACTATAGGCTCATCTTCGTCTGCTCCATCCGTGTTGCCAGCAGCTCCCTGCATAAGTGTGTGTGTGTGTGTGTGTGTGTGTGTGGTTTGTGATCGTGCACATGTTCATACACATGTTTGCGTTCACAAGGCCTGTCTATGCTGCCCTTGACTCTCTGCTTCGAGATTTGGTCATGGAAGCAATCATGCTTCTTGTTGAAGCACAGCCTTTTCACCACAGCACTGCGTCGGTCAACAGCTCCCTGCACGGGGAAATAAGCAGCATAGATCATCTACACTGAAAAGGACGTGCGTGTTTTAAAGGAATAGGAGGGACAAGAAAGAAATACCCTAACCCTAAACCCTAAACCCTAAGGGAATGAGCATTCACCACGCTATTTAGGCCCACATAATTTAGGGGAAGGAATAAGTGCGCACTACACACAATTCCAAATCAATGCTCACGCTGGCCAAAGCTCCCAGGCCAACTGGCCAAACCTGGCCCATCAAAAAACGCCCTTGCATACAATCATGCTTACCTTCTGGCAAGTATAAACCACTTAGGCAATTATGATCAGCCTGTATCTAGATAGCCCAAAAGCTGCAACCCCAGAGCATCTTGTCTAGGATCGGCCAGAGATGTGTGTACGCAAACATGAATAAGTATGAGGGCCCTAGCAAAAATTCACCCAACAGGTCCAGTGTGCACTCATGCATTCACGGTTTTGGCCATACCTATCTTGGCTGCGTTAATTCAGTACATAAAAGTCTCTCTTGCTGCAAAACAGTACGCACCTCGCTCGGCACCTTTGCCTAACAGGTGGACGTCTAGTTATAAATATACATAAATCCCTGACAGCTGACAGTATATGCAGGTCGCCTTTGGATGACTCAAAACCGCACACCTTGGCACCTTTGCCCGTACCTTGCTCGGCACCTTTGCCTAACAGGTGGATGTCTACTTATTAGATATACATAAATCCCTGACAGCTGACAGTATATGCAGGTCGCCTTTGGATGACTCAAAATCGCATACCTTGGCACCTTTGCCCGTACCTTGCTCGGCACCTTTGCCTAACAGGTGGACGTCTACATAAAAATATATACATAAATCCCTGACAGCTGACAGTATATGCAGGTCGCCTTTGGATGACTCAAAACCGCATACCTTGGCACCTTTGCCCAAAAGGTGGGTGAACTTTTGGAGGAATTTGGGGACGTGCCGCTGATAGGACAGGTCGTGCCCTGCCTTATGTTTGGTCTGCGGTGCAGTGTGGTGTTCGTTCAAAGTTTGAGTGTGATCGTTTGGAGGAGCTTGGGGACGTGCCGCTGATAGGACAGGTCGTGCCCTGCTTTATGTTTGGTCTGCGGTGCAGTGTGGTGTTTGTTTAAAGTTTGAGTGTGATCGTTTGGAGGAATTTGGGGACGTGCCGCTGATAGGACAGGTCATGCCCTGCTTTATGTTTGGTCTGCAGTGCAGTGTGGTGTTCGTTCAAAGTTTAGAGTGTGATAATTTGGAGGGACTTGGGGACGCGCTGCTGATAGGACAGGTCGTGCCCTGCTTTATGTTTGGTCTGCGGTGCAGTGTGGTGTGAGTTCAAAGTTTGAGTGTGATAGTTCGGAGGAACTTGGGGACGTGCGGCTGGTGGGGCAGTTTGCGCCCTGCTTAGGTCTGCAGCACAAAGTTTTATTTACTTTGAGTTTTTACTTGAAATTAAACGTCAAACCTTGCCCCGCAAAACATTTTAGTCCACAGCGTGCAAGTTCGCGCTTATCTGTCCTATTTAGCAAACTTGGTATTGCCTTGCTCTTTCTTTATGTTCTGAATGCAGCATGCATGACTAGAATACAGACACCTTGCCCTTTTTTTTGTTCTGAATGCAGCGTGCTTGACTAGAACACAGACATCTTGCCCTTTCTTTTTGTTCTGAATGCAGCGTGCTTGACTAGAGCACAGACACCCTGCCCTTTCTTTTCGTTCTGAATGCAGCGTGCATGACTAGAGCACAGACGTGCACGGTGCAAGTCCGTACACACACATACACACGCACACACACACGCACACACACATGCACACACACTACACAGTGCAAGAGCCTCTGTGTTAGAAGCAGGTTGTTCAGTTTGAGGTTCGGCCAACAGTTCGGGTTTACGCATTTTAACGAATTTGAAACGTGTCGTTTGGAGTTCGGTCAAAGTTCAAAGAGTTTTTAAGAGTTTCTCGAACTTTACAGCATGCAACTGCCAAAATTGCAAGGGACAGCAGCCCCCCCCAGTCCAGCCCCACTCTTTCCTTGCAGTAAAAGTAACATGTTCAATGATTATATGATCTGTAATCTGTGTCAGGCCAGGAAGTTTCGTTGTTTTTGGGCCAAACTTGTCACACATTTCTAAACTGCTAAGGATTTGTAATTTGTACAACGCGGCACTTGCATTGCACCTGAAGGTTCTCCTTTTTCTGATCTACAAAGATGACATGGTCCCATTCCGGCCCCCTTTTCCCCCCAATAATCATTAATAAACATACACAACTAATTGGGAAGATTTGAAGGTGGGGGGAGGAGCCCAAGGGCCCGTTTCCCAAAATTGCACATCGAAACCTTTGAACAATTCGAGGGTTCTAGAACTTTTACAAGCTTTATCAAAAAACGAATTGAACAACCCTAGTTAGAAGTTAGAAGTTGCAGATGTGATGAACTGTATGTGCCCTTTGTTAGGTTTGCAACGTGAATCAGTGGAACAATGAAGCACTAACAATTCTGGCGTTTGAAACCACAGATTGCGGTAACATCTGCCCTATTTTTTGTTCATCCTGCAGTGTGGAGGAATAAAGTAAAGAAGTAGTTGAGGTATTTTTGTGTTTACAGCCGTGTTTATGCTCGTACGCACACATACTCACACACACACTCACACACACACATACACACACACACCTGTGAGCCCCCCGTGCCTCCTCCCTTGCTGCTCTTTTGTGAGAACTGGAAGCGCTCGTCAGCATCCTGGGAGGTGCCAGCATCCCTGACCGTAAGACAAAATCAGAAGTAACACAAGGATTGGTGTCGCACGTAGTTGTACGGGCCCACGCATTTTTGTCCTCTTGAAGGGGGTGACGGTGGTCAGTTTGGGTTATTGTACGGGCGCACGCATTCTGTGTGTACTATTGAAGGGGGTAACGGTGCTTCTGCGCTGCTGGTAGTTGCGCTTAAAAGAAGATAAGGCTTGCTGATAGTACTGACACAAGCAACACACCCAGCATGGCTGAGCGCACCTAAAAGCACCGCACCAATAATACACCCAGCATGGTCGAGCGTACTCAGGTGCCAGCACCTAAAAGAACCTCACCAATAACACACACAGCATGGTCGAGAGCACTTGCTCACACCTAAAAGCACCTCACCAATAACACACCCAGCATGGTCGAGCACACTGAGGTGCCAGCATTTGAAAGCACCTTACCAATAACACAAGCAGCATAGTCGAGCGCACCTACCAGCATTTAAAAGCACCTTACCAATAACACAAGCAGCATGGTCGAGAGTACTTGCTCGCACCTAAAAGCACCTTATCAATAACACACGCGGCATGGTCAAGAGAAGGAGCCTTCAGGTGCCTTCACCAAAAAGCAGTAGGTTGCCTTATGTGCATCAGGGGGGCTGTGCAAAAGCAACCTTACCTACACCTAGGCTGTAGATACACCTGCGTTACTCACAGATAGGGTTGGCCAGAACCATATATATACGGTGTATATACGGTATTTTTGGCAGGGAAATCACCAAATATACGGTCATATATGGTGTATATATACGGTTCTGGCCAACCCTACTCACATATCAGAGAGGCCATGCTGTACATCTCCTGCCCTTCATCAAGCGCGCGCTTGCAAATACCGTAGAATCCGAAAAACAGTGTTGGCAGCCTGCTACTCACCCGTACTGGTCCTCTAAGCCCCCGCCTCCACCTCCACCTCCACGGCCTCCTCCTCTTTTTTTCCCTCCCATGATCCCTCTTGCTCTGCACGCAGGATTGTGTGAATGCTTTATGATATGTGCGCGGTACCTCACACGCCTGCTCAAGTATGTACACGTGTGCATATGGACAACTGTTTGCGAGCATTTTGATAATGAGTGTATGTGTGTGCAAGTGCGCACGAGCGTGATGGTGCCTGTATCTGCGTACGTGTGCCTGTGCGTATGTGTGCTTGTCGTACATGCTTGTTTGTGTGCATGTATATGCGTGTGTGTGTGTGCGTGTGTGTGTATGTGTGTGTGTGTGTGCGTGTGTGCGTGCGCGTGTGCGTGTGCGTGTGCGTGTGCGTGTGCGTGCGCGTGTGCGTGTGCGTGCGTGTGTGTGTGTGTGTGTGTGCATGTGTGTGTGTGTGTGTGTGTGTGTGTGTGTGTGTGTGTGGGTGTGGGGGGGTGTGGGGGGGGGTGGGGGTGGGTGTGGTT
>Ga0307951_1001518_pt1 | contig 14163 bp, 15 predicted proteins | sample OrgLakmetagen374_FD_201842 | JGI IMG/M metagenome (GOLD analysis project Ga0307951, IMG submission 201842) | Saline water microbial communities from Organic Lake, Antarctica - #374 | ecosystem: Environmental > Aquatic > Non-marine Saline and Alkaline > Saline | place: Antarctica: Organic Lake... | reverse complement strand
CCAGCTCACCCAGCTACAGCAGACCAGTCCGATGCTGTCCTCCACAACTTGCCAATTGAAACCGTGAGCCAGGGCAAGCCTGGCCGCGAAGGGAGCCGGTGCCTAACTCGCCAGGAGCAGGTCGCAAGCTACAGCCGGGCCCTGGTTGTGATTACTACAACGGCTACCACGCTGAGGGCTGCCGTGTTGCTCCGCCGTATGAGGGTACTAAAGTTTTCTACACTTGACCAATGCCCCAGTATGTGTATGTGCCTTGACCCGCAAGTTCATAACATTACAACAGTCACACATAACACACGTAGATGCCGCATCTACATTGCTGACAAAATCTGCACCATCAAGAATTTCATGTTGACGAGGAATGCCAGCTGGGATGGTGCGTGGGCAGGCAAGTCTGATGCTTTTCACTTGCGAGTTGATGAGCTGAGTCTTATACTTTGCTGTGACAGGTATTTTATCTATCGAATTATTTTACACTTCGGCTCTTTTGGTCAACCCACTCTGGACGGGGTCCTGATGCATGGTGTTGCAGTAGTAAGGAACCACATATGTAAACAGCCTAGTCCCTATTGTGCAATTCCAGCCTGACTGCACATATTTTCTCATATTGAACTCCTTTTAGTAGATGGCTGGCCTGTTTATTGCCATCCTGCATAAAAAACTACGCAACTTTACCAACCAAGCGGCAGCTGGATTTCTTATGATTAAACGTCGCGCACAGGCAAGTTGCATGTGTGTCTACATAAAAACCCTGACATGTACAGTATCCTCTTCATATTTCAGAAGAAAGCGACGAGTTTGCATGCAGACAGCAACTGAGATTTGTGTTTCTCTTGCTACCATTATTTTGTCCCAGTCAACATAGCGCAAAGCTTCAAGCTCCTCTAAATCAAGGCAGGTGGCAACGAGTCTGGGTCTGCACGAGCTGCATGGCCATCCTTAGTGATGTCCTCGCCACTGTTGGCCATTGTGCTGATCTTTTTCTGTATGGTGGTGGTGGAGGAAGGCGCGTGGCTATTAGACAAAAGCAAGTATTAAGTGCGTAGAGTATTGAACTCTGTAGTTGAAAACCTAGCATCTGAAGGATCCGTGCATGGGGAGATGGGTTGATGTATGCATTACTATGGACGAATTACGTCATAAGACCAATCAGCTGTCCACAGCCATGAACAGTACAGTGTCATAGGCAGAAGGTTATGTAAGTTTGAGCAATTTGACACTCAAAAACAGAGAGGAAGAGCAGTGAGCAATGCCTAAAAAGTTCGCCAGGAAAGTATGAGCCGTGTAGTTGGTTTTTATGCTGTAGTTGTGCTGCAATTATGCGTGGCTCAGGCAGACTTGTTGTGCCATGTCAAAAGAACTCACCAAGGGGTCAAACTTGAGTTTCCGAGACGACATATTGGCCATGGCTTTTGGATGACCTGCGGGCGCATCGTCATTGCCCTCGCCCCCTGTGCCACACATCGACAAAGTCAAGACACGTCAGGGCATGTCAGGACACGTCGGGCATATTAGGGTTAGGGTTACACGTCTGGCATAGATTAGGCAGAGTGTGATCTTCTCCTGGTGCAGGAACAAACATCTACGCAGCCTTCACCTTCTTCATGACTCCAGCCTTGTTGCCCTTCATGCTGGCTATGTTATCACTGTCAGCTAATCGTTTCCTTGTAACTAAACTTTGGCATAAGCATGACGCAGCTGAGAATGGCTGGCGAACAGTTGTGTACAGACCCACACGAACGGAAGTGCATGCACAACCCCACCCAGCTATGACCACACATCCACACACAAGAAGGCATGCGAAAAGAAAGGATGATCAATGGAAGGAAAGAATAAGAACAGGCGTCTGGTTGATTAAATCAAAGAGGAATAATAGAACAAACTCGTCTCGCAGAAAGCTAAGGAGCAAGGAAACAGCAGATTGTGCACCTTTTGTATTGTTTGCTTGCGGCTTGCCCTGTTTTCCACCAGTTTGTTCCTCAGCACTGCTGGGCACGTTGCTGTGAACTCCATTCTGCTGCTGTGCCCCTTGCAATTGGGAGTTCAGGCCTGCAAGCACACGCATGTGCAACATCTCAAGAATACTGTGAATCTCCTTTCTTATTCATATATTCCTAGCCAAGTCACAAGCCACAAACTCGCAAACAGCACAATTCCTCGTCACAAAATCCTGGCTGTGAGACAAATGTAAGTCTGGGGGAGGGAGCACTGCAACATACAGTATGCAGCGCGTCCATAACCATACCTGCCAGCCCAGTTTTACCGCCGTCTTCCAGCTTGACACAAGCAGCAGCCATGGCGACATCTAGGGCCTTCGCTCCGGTGTGGGTGGCGCCTTGTGGCACGCGCACAAACGTGAGCTGCTCTGAGGCATCCAGGCCTACCACCACAGCATCCTCCTCCTGCACAGGCATGAATAGCATTGACCATGTGAGCATCTGTAATCCTGCTCATCATGCAGCTCTTGAGGAAAATGCGTGAATAATGCTGTATCTGATATAGTATGGGGATTGCAGTTTGTGACGTATGCACACAAACATGGGCTGCTCTGATGCAGCCAGGCTGTAATTCAAAAGATATGCAAAATTTCTTGGGTCAGCTTGGAGACGCGGAACAACACGGCGTGCATCAACAAACACAAAAATAAATTAAGACACACCTGGAACAAATTATGACCCACCTGGAACTCCGAACTCAACAGCGCACGGGCCAAGGGCGTCTCAAGCTCGCGTTGAATGACACGCTTCACTGGGCGCCCTCCAAAGATGGGATCGAAGCCACGCACTGACAGCGCGTTGATGGCGGCAGGGGTCATGGCCTGCAAGCAGGGTGCAGGTTCACGTGCCAAACATTGAACATGTGAACACGCACGACATCTAAACGCAAAGCAACAAAAGAGGGGGCGTCTAGGGATTGCCCGAACCTTACTCATGGAAACACCGCTACGCTAAAATCAAGGAAGCTAGAGCTTTGATGGTGGAAGACATGATAGGCAGAGGCAGACGCTCGAGAGCTGCTGGGGTGCACGGTGTGGCTCTGTAATGCAGTAATGTGTTCCCAGGCTGAGAGCAGAGCAGTGCTTCATCAGACGCACCAAGCGGATCCTCTTTTCAGCCAAGCGAGAAACGACGCCACGCAGCCTCAGGTTCACGATGTGGGTCATCTGGTGGGCCCTGCAATCATTTGTTTTGGCACGTTTGTAAAAGGCTCCTGAAAGGTTTTCAAAGAGTGCAGCAGAGGGTTCACAGGCGGTTAATTTCCAATGTGGGGCATCAAACGTCAGTCACCAGATAGGAGTTGCAGGCATTTTTGATCGAGGTTTTTGAAGGCATGACACACGTTTGAAGGCATGGCACACGTTTGAAGGCATGGCACACGTTTCACAGCACCAAATTCATCGCCCCTTGGTGCTGGCCATAACCATCCCAAAGCTTGCTGAGCATATAGTTATCTATGTATTTCTCTACACACAATTCGAGGCTCATAGCGTGTGGACAAAGAAACATTTGGTTTGAGATTAAGGTACATTTTGTGGAGGTGCAGGCCATGTGCTATTGAAGAGTACGTGCTGACCTATGAGATGATGGATGTGCCCACACACTTTGCAGTACACGTGCACGCCACACATGACAGTGCACAAACACACACACAAACACACATTTACACAAACACCCCTAGACATGCACGTGCGTGCGTACCTGAGGGGCTCAAAGATGATAAACTCGTCCACACGGTTCACAAACTCTGGACGGAAGTGCTTGCGGACCTGGAGAGGCACATGCACGTGAAACATTTAGTGTGACGCACCATAGGTAGCATGGAGAATGCTTGCATACGCATACATGAGTTCACACATCTTAGGTTAGCAGAATGTAAGCAGTGACAAGTTGAGCAAGTACAGGCGTTGAACCTGCAAGCACACTCTGGAAATGTTGCAGTACGCAGCACTAAGCACTAAGCATGCACAATGTTTGTCAATTATATGCTCCACGACACCCTCTCTTGCAACCTCTCTCGTGTGTGTGTGTGTGTGTGTGTGTTCCCAGCTAGACTCACGGAGACATTAGATCGCAAATACATACAATAACGTGGTAATACAATTACAAAGAAGCATAGTGTTCAAACACACACAACACCACCACCACCACCTCCACCACCACTACCCTCACCACCACCACCACCACCACCAAACCACACAGCCTGACGCACCTGCTCCATGACCACCTCCTTCATCTTCTCCCTGTCCACCACCTCCAAACTCTCGGGCGATGAGTGCTGTTGCTGCTGCTGCTGCTGCTGCTTGCGCCGAGCCACTGCTGCACTGTGCTCTCGGTACATCTCTGCGCTGCCGAGGTTGGAGGTCATGATGATGATGGCATTTTTGAAGCTCACAAGACGGCCCTGCGCGTCATGAAGGAGGTGCATGGTGGTTATCTTACAGGAAACGTTTATAATTATTTTAAGATAGGTTCAAAATCCGTGGTAGGCCATGATGGCGCGTTCTTGACACCCATCAGGTAAAACCCCTGTGCGTTTAAATGAAGTGGCACAGCAGTCACAGGCAGATTTCCTCTGTGTAAGCAGGTTGCAATCCGGGGTAGGCCATGATGAAGTTTGACAGTGTTTAAAGAGGTGGCACAGCAGTTTTGCGTTACGTGAGTTTTTAGGTAGGTTGCACTGCGATGTGTTGTAGGTTGTGATGATGATTGACAGTGATAAAAGAGGTGGCTCAGCAGTTATGCATGGGTTGCTTTGTGTAGGTAGGGCAACCCGCGGTAGGTCGTGATGATAATTGACGGGTTTTGAACAGGCTCAGATGCAAAAACAAATGTACACTTCAGGTAATTTTAAATTTGTTGCTCAGGCTTTATACCTTGTAAGTACAGATGCCTCTGTGTGCTGTGGGTATCTTCCTATTGGAGTCAAAAAGCCATCAATTGCAATCCGCCAGCTCAGCAAAAAGCAAGCTGATTTGGAACTAGTGACAAAACAGTAGGCTCACCCAGAATCACAGCAACAGGGAGATACAAATCGCTTGTGGCGATCACCAACAAGCCACACAAATGAATATGAACGTGACAGGCAAGGACTCATCTGCATGACTCACTCCTTCCGGGCATGCATGTGTGTGTGTGTGTGTGTGTGTTTGTGTCTCCATTCCAAGGAGCTGCAGCTCATCAATCCACTGTGCAGGAACTAGCAATAATCGTAAGCACACCAACACGCACCTGGCCATCAGTCACACGTCCATCGTCTAGGATCTGCGAGTAGCGAAGATTGTAGAAGAAACAGATTGGAAGGATGCACTTACTTGGAAATTGACTGGGTACTCAGCATGATAGAAGACATGCAGGAATGGCCATGTGTCAATGCTCGACAGATTGAACGCGATACTACTAATACATGCATGATGGGGAAATCACGTGCGTGCGCCCTCAGGAGAAACGAAGAAACTCAGCATTGAAAGATTAGAGGAACACGCCACGGAGGAAAAAGGAGGTATACCTAGACTGCAGGCGCTGCAGGTACGCACATAACCTGCAAGAGGACTCGAGACTCATACACGTGCACACATGCAAGGGACATAGAAGAACATGAGCAGAGTGGGAAACGGTGAGAAGTGCGCCACAAAGCAAATGCCCCCACCGACCTGCAGGAGGACGTTGAACACATCCACGTGTGCCTTCTCCACCTCATCAAACAGGATGACGCAGTAAGGCTTGTGGCGGACCTTCTCCGTGAGTTGGCCACCCTGTTGTTTATTACAGGAGGTACTTTCGCAATTGATACAAATGGTTTTGACAGGATGATGCAGTAAGGCTTGTGGCGGACAGACATTTCTTTTTCATTGTTGGCCTGCCTGTCATTTCAGAGTTGCCAGGCGAGCATTTTGCTATAATCGCTGTAAGTCACAAACAGGGTGAAGCAAGAGGGCTTGTGCTGATCTTTTTTCGTGGGGTGGCCTTCCCACATTCAGTGTGATGCAGTTGCACGAAGAATAACGACTTCGTTGTTCAGCATAAAAAAAGAATGATGCATCAGCGCTTGTGGTGGGTCAACCTTTGTGAGGTGGCCATCATGAAGGTTGCGAACAACTTCGGCTGGAAACTGCTCTTTTTGTTGCAAGTGGTCGTACACTGTGTGCACAATGGAACAGTAGATGTAGAGAAACGCAAGAAAAACTACAAGGCCTTGACAAAAGGCTCACAAAAGGAGGGGCCGTGTTTGCTACTTGATTTTTGCTAGAAAAGGCACAGAGGTAGCCACTAGCAGAGAAAGCCCGAACAATTAACACCTGTTCCCTCTTAGTACTTAAATCACAGCAAGGTTAGCAGGGTTTGGTTGCAAGCTCTATCGTAAAATCCAAAACACATATAAGGCCAACGTTATCAAGTCAGTAGCATAATTATATGACATAATCAAAGAGCATATATGTGATACTGACACTGCAACAAAAGTAGAGCACGCTGGACCTGCTTCTAAGTCCAAAAAATAGCCGGTTTTGCAAAGTCTACAGCGCTCATTTTGGCGTTTGATAAAAAACTGAATGGGAAGAAGCTCAGACTAACATACATTCATTTCTTCCGTCATTCTGGAGCAATTCCATTACTCTTGCGACCCACCTCATCAAAGCCCACGTATCCAGGGGGTGCCCCAATGAGCTTTGACACCGCATGCTTCTCCATGAACTCACTCATGTCCAAGCGAATCTGTGCGTGCCGGTATGTATGTGTGTGCGCGTGTTTGTGCGTGCTTGTACGTGTGTGTATACCGCATGCTTCTCTATGACCTCGCTCATGTACAAGCAAATCTGTGCGTGTTGGTATGTATGTGTGTGCACGTGTTTGTGCGTGCTTGTACGTATGTGTATACCGCATGCTTCTCCATGAACTCGCTCATGTCCAAGCGAATATGTGCGTGTCCGTATGTGTGTGTGTGCGTGTGTGTATGTGCGTGCGCGTGTGTTTGTGTGTATGTGTGTATGCATGTGTATATACCTTGGCATTCAAGGCGTGCATCATTTAAGCGACTAGCTTTGGTGCGCAGCAGCACCAAGTACAGACCTTTAGGCAGCACAGAGACGTGCATGCATGGAACACACCATTGATTCTTCCGAGCTGAACAGTGACTGGGCAAGTGCCTTGGCCAGCTCCGTCTTGCCCACGCCTGGCCACAGTTGAGCACAGAGGGACAGAATTGAGTACAGAACGCGTGCAAGGTTCTCAAATCGAATCGCAAAACCTAATACTCTGGAGCCGATTCAAAACTGTTTTTTATACTCAAGTCACAACCAGGATTTACAAAATCGAATCAAAACCAAGTATTCTGGAGCCAACTGAAGTGTGTTGGACCACGTGCTCACTTAAGAGCACAGTATGCACATGCAGCAGTGCATGCGCACAAAAAAGAAGCCTCATCGTACCAGTCTGCCCCAGGAATAGGAAGGATGAGATAGGTCCGTTCGGGTCCTTCATGCCCGCGCGGCTGCGTTGGATGGCCTCAGCAACTGCCGTGACGGCCTCATCTTGGCCCACGATGCGGCGGTGCAGCTCATCCGACAGGTGTAACACCTGCGTGTGTGTATGTGCATGAGTGTACTTTGTTGCATTTGCAATTTGAGTGCCTCATCTTGGCCCACAATGCGGCGGTGCAGCTCATCCGACAGGTGCAACACCTGCGAGTGTGTATGTGCATGAGTGTACTTCGTTGCATTTGCAATTTATATGCCTCATCTTGGCCCACAATGCGGCGGTGCAGCTCATCCGACAAGTGCAGCACCTGCGTGTGTGTATGTGCATGAGTGTACTTCGTTGCATTTGCAATTTATATGCCTCATCTTGGCCCACAATGCGGCGGTGCAGCTCATCCAGCAGGTGCAGCACCTGCGTGTGTGTATGTGCATGAGTGTACTTCGTTGTATTTGCAAATTGAATGCCTCATCTTGGCCCACGATGCAGCGGTGCAGCTCATCCAGCAGGTGCAGCACCTGCGCCTGTGTACGCGTTTGTGTGCAAAAGGTACCCTTGCACGAGCACTTGCCTTGGCGTGGCCTGACACAGTGCAGCTGATTCAATAAGTGCAGCAAAGTGTGTACGTGCGTACGTTTGTACATCAGAGAAGAAGCCAGTGCGTGCATGAAAGAACAGGGGCTGGAACTGCAATAGTCCACCAAAGGTCAAGATAGTAGGAATCGGGGACTGGTACAAACACACATGTCTTAGCATGAGATTTGTCCAGGATCACATCAAAAACAAACCCGCAGCGTACAACACGGCTCGTGCCTGAGTGGTTGCTGCTTACATTTAGTACAGCGACTGCAGACAGTGCACTCAAGCGCGCTAAAAACAAGCACCAGCACACACTAGATATGCAACGGCAAAGACTGTCAAATAGAGGCAAGATGAGGACAAACTACTCACCCTGTCCACTTCTGACTCCACTAGCTTGGTCAGCGGGATCCCTGCACAGTTGGCACAGTTCAAGCAGATCAGTGAGTAGCTCAAAAAGCTCAGTATGCTCAGGCAAGAGGTGTGGTCGAGAACAAGGCTTACAAGCCTTGCTCGGAGTTGTCTACCACATCGTACTCATACCGCACCCCAAATTTCAGAGATATTTAGTAGAATCCCGCACCTTCCCACACCCCCATAATGCATATGCTTGCCCTTCCCGCATCAACCCTACAGGGCCTTAAGCCCTGTTCAGCACCAATGAGCTTCACAAACAATCTCAATGGAAGAGAACAACGCAAAAGGGCAAAGGGAAGCAAACATGCTGTTCGAATGTGAGTTTGCTCTCTGTTCTGCTACTATACGCCCTTCCCAAGAGTTGCTTCCTCTTCCTCTAGCTGCTATCACTGCTGCTGTTGCTGCTGCTGCTGCTGCTGCTGCTTGTGTGTGCTGATGGTGTTGCTTGGGTGCGGGCAGCCTTGGTGACCTCGTCTGACCCACCTACTCACCTGCTGCTAGACTGGGTTGCTCTAACCTGCTCTGCATGCGCAGGCGTTGCAGCTTTGGTCCTCTTTAACCCTTACGCTTTCCTCCCACTCACTATTCATGACCGGCAGCGACCCAGAAAGGGTTATTTTCAAAAGCCCCACACAACCCCGCAGGATCAAAATAAATCATATATTAAATAATACCGCAGGGCGAAAAACGATATTTATGCGGGGTGTTATAAAAATGGTGCGGTACATTGAAAACATGGCGTTCACCTCATTCTAACCAGCAATTGCGTTATGAAGGTTGAAAAACACCTTATATGCAGTAGCTTCTGGGCAGGCACACACATGCAAACAAGCAACATTACATGAATTGCCATGAGACGCGACACAATTATCAATGCAAACACAACCTCACTGGTCTCTGCTCCCTGAAACATGCACACACACACCTGTCCACGTACTAAGGACACGTGCCACATCTGCTTCTGTGACATCGCCATGAGAAACAACACAAATATAAAATCAAACACGACTCTGCTCCTTAAAACATGCACACACATGTCCACATGCTAATGACATGACACTTGCCACACCTGCTTCTGTGACCTCGCCATGAGACGCCACAGAATTACAACAGCAAGGTCAATCACAATTTGCCCCTTGCATCATGCACACGTACACACACACATACATACACACTCATGTCCACGTGCTAATGACACGTGCCACATCCGCTTCTGTGACCTTGCCATGAGACGCCACAAAATTATAACAGCAAGAATAATCACTCTTTGCCCTTGCAACATAAACACACACATACACACATACACAAACACACACACATACACAAACACACACACACACACCTGTCCACGTGCTAATGACACGTGCCACATCCGCTTCTGTGACCTCGCCATGAGACACCACAAGGCTTCTGTTCCCGCCCTTTGAGCCTCCTCGCCGTGCCTGGGAAGCTTGCTGGGTCGCCCTGTGAATGTGATGTGATGCGATGTCGATAATGTTGATGAAAGCGCAAGTGAGCATTTGTGTTTAGAAGTGCATGAAATAGTTGGAACAGCTTGCTAGATCGCTCTGTTTGCTTGCATGTGTTCTAGCAACCTAATGTTTTTTAGGTCTGGGACTTATGCGAATTGTGGTCGAATGACATTAAGGATTGCACGTGTCTGAGCTTGGAATACTTCATTTTTGAACCTTTCTTGCTCATTGATTGTTAATGAGCAAGCAAGCAAAGCGCACATAAGGGCTTCAATCCCTTAGCATCTAATCAGGCATTCAATAATACTCCAAGGACTGCATGCACTGCATACAGCTGTTTTTAAAGTCTTTTGTTACAGACACGATAGGAAAAAAATGAGGCATCCAAGCAACGCATATCTATAAGGCATTCCCCCAAAAGCCTTAGGGGTCCTAATTATATATCGTGACATATACGTCCAAATTTAGGAGACCAAATAAGGCTATATAACAATGAGCACGCCACACACCTCATCTTTTTCACTAGCTCCCCCCTCCGTGCGTCAGTGAGCTTGGCCACGTTCTGGGTGTCTCCAGCATCCTCAAGGTTCTCTATCTCGTCCGTCAGCCTGCAGTACAAGGAACATCAACAGGCATGCTTTTTATGTAAAGCTCAGCGATCACCTACATCCTCAAGGTTCTCCATTTTGTTCGTCAGCCTGCAGTACAAGGAACATCAACAGGCATGCTTTTTATGTGAAGCTCAGCGATCACCTACATCCTCAAAGTTCTCCATTTTGTTCGTCAGCCTGCAATTATGGAGATACCGAGGTCACCCCCTTTCTCAATGTATTATCTCAGCCACGTTCTGGGTGTCACCAGCACATTACAATTTTACAACAAGCTTCTCTTACAATTTACAACAAGCTCCTACTTACAACAAGCGTCTATTACAATTTACAACAAGCTTCTATTTACAACAAGCTTCTCCTACAATTTACAACAAGCCTCTTCAGATTATCGGCAGCGAGCCTGGTATTCTTGCGCTGGCTACTGGAAGCTGACCGCGCTGACCATTCTATGCATTGCATGGCTTTTGAGACGACAGTGCCATCGGCAACATCCAGCACCGTTAAGGCCACGCACACCACAGTGAGACAAGCGCTCATCAACAATTGTCAACTGCCTATTTTCCTTGACTGCTACAGTCGTCCAGCCTGCTTCCCTCGACCGCCGTAAGCAGATTGCCCAGATTGAGACAAGCGCTCATCAACAATTGTCAACTGCCTATTCTCCTTGACTGCTACAGTCGTCCAGCCTGCTTCCCTTGACCGCCGTAAGCAGATTGCCCAGATTAGTTGGGGGAGAAAAACTTCTTTCAAACTGCATTTGAAGCCTACAAACCGAGCAACGCAACAACAATCAGTCCACACCTGTCAATCTCCTCCTGGATGCCATTCAGCTGGTTGGCTTCCGTCCTCTCCACCTCGTACTTCTCAAACATGTCTGCACGCTGCGCACGCAGGTCCCCCAGCTCAATCTCCAGCTCTGCATTGGTTTCCAAGCAGCGGGGGCATTGCATGCCTTTTATTGATGCGTATGTGCCAACAAGCAATCGTCAGGTCACCCAAAAATTCAGTATTGCTTGATTCAGGCATGTACCAGGAACACCTTAAATGACCAGGTCAGGAATGCATAAGCTTTGTAATTTTGTAAGAGCGGCAGTTTGGGCGCTTCATTCCGCCGCAGCAATCGACAGGTAAAGCACGCCCACACTACGTGCGTTGTTGCAACACACTGCACACACCTTCCAGAGCTAGCTCGTCGGGTTTACTGTGTGGCGCGCTCCGGCGCAGCAACCGGCGGTCGCCTTCCATGGCAGTAATGCGGCGCTCAATTTTATCAAGGAGCTGCGCGATTGGCCAAGGAATCAAGTAGTGGTTGGGGGTTTGGGCAAATGCGTCAATGTTTGTGGTGGTGGTTTGTGATAATGATGTTGTAAGGCACTGTTATAATGATGTAAGGCTCTTTTAAATATTAATGATGTAAGGCTCTGTTATAATGATGTAAGGCTCTGTTGTTTTGATGTAAGGCTCTGTTATATATAAATAATGTTGATAACGATGGAGAGAGGCACGGGACTCCAGTGTCCGGGGTGAGGAAGGAAACGCAGCGGAGGCCTCCTCTCGTCCCCAAGGGGAGGGTTCCAAGAGCAGCAAGGAGTACAGGGAGTAGAGTACCAGGAAGGGCAAGTCCCTGCTCTTTGGTGCTCATTGCTGGGCACCTAGAAAGTGTGGCTGCATGCGCCTTGCGTATGTGTGGGACTTCTGTATGTGTGGTGTGTGGGGCTTCCGTATGTGTGGTACTACGGCATCACTGGGCACTCAATGAGCATGTGCATGCTTGCGCATGGTTTATTACATGGATGGTGCCCTCCATTGCCTGCATGCGTGTGCATGGCACGTGCGAGTGCTTGCATGGTGCAATGTGCACTGTGCGTACGGCTGCACAAACTTATGTATATGTGTGCAATTGTATGTGTATGATTGTATGCTTGTATGTGTACAATTGTATGCTTGAAGGTGTTTGAGTTATGCTGCATGTACAGGCGTGGACTTACACGTATTGTACATGCGATGTGCGTGTCTGCCCATGCGTACACGGCTGCACATGTGTGTGTGCATGTGTGCGTGCGTGCTTGCTCATGGAAACATGGATGGTGTTTCAAATTGTGCGTGCGTGTGCATGGCATTTAGCATGGCATGTGCGTGTAACACTACCTGTGGTGCATGTGCAAGCGCGCATGGATGCACGCATGCGCGTCTGTGCTTCTTGTGCGTGCCCGAATGACGTTGCTGTGACTGCTTCCTAAATGCCCAAAAGTCTGGGCTGCGCCAGCAGCCCAGGCGAAAACTTACCCTTACTTACCCGCACATTTTGTGAAGGAATGTGCGGCGTAGCCGCACATTTCTTCACTTTGGGGGATACCAGCTGAGGGCGTCCCGCACACAAATAATTTGAGGATGAGGGAAACCGAAGGTTTTTCAAACCCCCTAAAGTTCCCTGGTGTCCATCCCTGGTGTCCATGGCACTTAACAGCCATTGCCAGCTCAAGCACTTCCTATAACGTTTTCGCCTTTTGCCATGGGAATGAAAGGAACTAAAGAGTGCTGCTGCTGCTCACAGTATGCGTCTTACACGAGGGACAAGGGTGGCAAGCACGTCATATAAAAGTTGTAGGTGCCACAACAACAAAATGTTTCTTGTGCATTTCCTGCCAGTGAGTCAGTTTGGTGGAGAGCACTCTAAGGGTTCAACAACAGACGTTGGCTATGTCCTTGCTCCTGTCTCACGCTCACTCACACACACACACACACACACACACACACATCAATAAACATCCACACACCTCTGACTTGAGATGAGACGGTACGTGTGCCCATGCTTTGTTCCATGCACACACACACACATAAACACAAACACACACACAATGCACACACCTCTGGTTTGAGAGACGACTCGACGCGTGCCCTTGCCCCTGCCTCGTCTACCAAATCCAAGGCCTTGTCCGGCAAGTACCTAACGGAACGAGGCATGAAAATTACGATTATCAGGGTTTTGTCTAATACGTGTTAATTAGGATCCTGCTATCTGGTTGCAAAAGACAGCATGTGCGGTTGTGTTGTTGGGATGGTACGCGTTGAGGGTAGACACTGATGCAACAAGCTGCAAAAATGCCCTAGACTTTGCTAGGAGTTAAACTTCGTGACTCCTGGGACCTGGCGAACATTGTTACACTTAAGGTTCCTGCACCTCTGATTACTAGCCTGGCAGAGAATTTCCCTGAACCACTCCAGACAAAAGCTACCAGAGACCTCTTAATCTTGTCTTCACATCTGCCAGCAAACACGTTTTAAACGTGCTTTGGATTCCGTTTCCCTCCTCAACTTAAACAAAGGGTTGGCCTTATGTGCTGCCTTGTTTAGCAAGCATGGGTGCTGCAGAGACCTAATCCAGTCACATATACAATATACACATAGAGGGACAAATCACACAGAAGTCCCTAGCCTATGCACCTGTCTGCAATTACCCATCCCAACTGTCTGTGATAGATCATCACACTGTCTGTGATTCCCCATCTCACCTGTCTGTAATTTCCCATCCCATCTGTTTGTGACAATTAATTCCACCTGTCTGTGATTTCCATCGCACCTGTCTGTGATGTATCGGTCACTCAAGGTCGCTGC
>Ga0307951_1001517_pt1 | contig 14171 bp, 14 predicted proteins | sample OrgLakmetagen374_FD_201842 | JGI IMG/M metagenome (GOLD analysis project Ga0307951, IMG submission 201842) | Saline water microbial communities from Organic Lake, Antarctica - #374 | ecosystem: Environmental > Aquatic > Non-marine Saline and Alkaline > Saline | place: Antarctica: Organic Lake... | reverse complement strand
GTCAGTGTCAGGCGCATCAGGAATTGCTGTTCACAGCGCTGTAGCTCAACAAAGAGCCAGTGGGCGGGGTAGCCCCGGTCAAACAGAATCAGGCTGTGGTCAGGAGCATGCTTCAGGTGCATGCTGGAGCCGTCCACGGCCAGCAGGCGCAGGCCCTGCCAGGTCTTGTGCAGCCCCAGCTCATCCATCTGGGCATGCAGGGCGCTGTTGGGTTGATTGAGCAGAAACAGGACCAGATTGGGGAAGGTCAGATGGCGTTTGCGGGTAAAGTGCTTCGGATGGGTGCGATGCTGGGCAATAAAATCGGGGCAGCTTAGTAGGTTGGTTAATTTATGTACAATTTTCAGCCAGGACCTCGGTTGGGTTGTCAACCGTTGGTTTTTTATTGCGCTCCATAGGGCATTTCCTTGTTGATGGGTGAGGTCTAATTATATGATATTTTTGGGGAAATGTCTTAAGTTGACATTGCAGCACAGAGAGGCGATCAACGAAGCGTTTGAAAACTACTTCCAGGCCTTGGGTAGAGCGTTATATCGGGAGCAGGCCCAAGCTGAATGAGAGCGGTAATCGCTCTAGTTGAGCCTGTATCAGCTCTCTTAAGAAAGGCGTTTTGAGTTATCGATAGCACGTTTATGAAGGGGTTCAAGGATGCGCAAGCTGGTTGTCCACCAAGGCGTGTGGCCGCCGGATAACATATCTAACCACGCCATTTGCACCTCTAGCCCTGTGTCCCAGAGCGCAGCGAGTTTTTCAGTGACCATGCGGCGGTTTTCCAAAATCATTTTTGGATTTAAGGGAGCGTGCGTCGCCAGCATGCCAACACGCAAATTTATGGTTGATAGTGCGACAGGCCCAGCATTCAGGAGCATGCAGCCCAATTTCCGAACATCGGATCTAGCGTCGGGTGTCATCGGAATTATTGCGGATAGGCGATTAATCTCGGACATTTTGCATTCCAGGAGTGGATTTTTGAGAATGCAACTTACGATAGCTCACACCCGTTCATCGAAATGCCTACGACAACGGATGCGTAGCCGATTGTCTAGATCGCCATTGTAACACCATTATCAACCTGCCGAATGATCTGCAATTCACAAGCTGGCGTAAATTTTAACTCATCCAATGCGAGAACAACGACCATGCACATGACACTTGGCGAACTGAAATCCCGCAAGCACGAACCCATCAGCCTGGCTGAGATTGTGTCCATGGAGGGTCGGTATTACATGGTCCGCTTTTATATTGGGGGCTCAGGCTATGTTCTGGTGAATGATCAGGATAAAGTGATGTTGTTTTCGGGTGCCTGTGCAGCACGTGAAGCACTGCGTGATTTTATTGTGGCGGATTTTGACTTGATTCCGCCAACCGGAACTGACGAAATGATCGGTATGCCGGACTCCAGCTCCGAGCCTATGCGGGTTCAGTTTTAGCGAATTGCCAAATTGTCTTCGGCACTTCTCTGGCTCAATTTGGCGACAGCCAACCAACATGACGATTTGGCAGTATTTTTTGAGGACTGTCTAATATCATTTGCTCACCACTTTTTTTATACTGTAACCAAATGACGTCAAAGTGGTGCATAAAGTGAAAAAGCGGATCAGCAGTGTATTTTACCGGGGCCTGGTGGTTGGTGGAATGATGATTTTATTGACGGGCTGTGGCGGTGGTGGAGATGAGTCGGGTGCTGCTGATGTGGCCAAGCCGAGTGCGGTAGTGGCCACGGCAAGTACTACAGCAAGTAGTGCGGCGCGTAGCGTAGTAAATTCGACCGACAATCAGGCGACTTTGAGTTGGAGGGCACCTGTAACACGAGTAAACGGCGATACTTTAAGCGGTCAAGACTTGGCCAGCTACGAAATTCGTTACGGCACCAGGGCCGAAAACCTCAATCGCTCAGCAGTTTTTGACGGCGCTGCCGATCTAATCGACATGTCTTACACCATTGAAAATTTGTCTGCTGGTACTTGGTACTTTACCATTCAAGCGAGAGATAACAATGGGCTGCTAAGTTCACCTTCAGCCGTTGTTAGCAAGAATATCCCCGGCTAACAGGTCACGGCCTTATGTTCAAGGGAATAGAAAGTTGCTGCTCCATTCACGGAGCATAGGTAGATCATTGTTGTGATTCTGAGCCAGTCCTGGGCCACGCTTCGTGCACTAATGCCCATTCAACAGTTAATCGATATATATCTCCCTTGCCGGACCCCAGCGGCTGGCCAGTGGCCCGTCAGAGAGTGCCTTTAAGCGCACAAAATACCGCTTTTCGGGAATCAGGCGCAAGCCTGCCGTAGTTCCCGGTATATCTACTTCCTTGATGATCGGATAAAAATCAGGGTCTGCAGACAGCTGCATACGATACTTGCTGGCTGTTTCCACCGATTCCCAGAATATTCGCACCTGTTGACGCAACTCTGACCGCGTCCGCAAATAATGCCCTGTACGTGTTGAGATTGCCCAGGCTCATCCTCAAGCAGCGCAATGCGCATCTGGCTCTCCTGCAACAAGTAAGTGGCTGTTCAGCGTGCGGTCGTCCGGCTTTGTTCGTTCTAATGCTCGTGAACTCTAAATCAGTGTCGCAAAATCCGGCATCGGATTCCGTTTCATTTTGTAGCCGTTTTTACCGGCAGGTCGGGTTTTCCGTTTACATCGTTCACTGTTTGACGGCAGGCGGGGAAAGAACTGCAGCCCCAGAACCAACCTTTTTTACTTTTACGCCTGACCAGGGGCGAAAAACAGAATGGGCAGGGAACCGGTTTTTGGCTGCTACCATCTTCCGGACTGTGGTCTTCCAACGGGCGGGTGCCTTTGCAACCCGGGTAGCGGCTGCAGGCGTAAAAGGCACCGAATTTGCCCTTGCGCTCAACCATGCCGGCGCGGCACTTGGGGCAATGCGGGGCATCCGGGTTGGTTGCTACCTCGGCCGCGTCAGGAGCTAGCGGTGCCGGGCGACCGATAAATCCCTGAATTTCTTGTTTCAGGGAATCCAAAAACTGTCGCGGCTGCGCTTCGCCGCGCTGAATAGCTTCCAATGTGGCTTCCCAAACGGCGGTGCGGTCGGGTTTGCTGACAGAATCTGGCAGCGCGTTTATCAAGGTTTTACCCTTATCGCTGGCGCGGATGTGGCGGCCATCGCGAAACAGGTAGTCGCGTTTGAACAGGGTTTCCAGAATAGCGGCGCGGGTAGCTTCGGTGCCCAGTCCATCCGTCTCGCGCAGCGTTTTTCGCAGTTCCGGGTCGTCAACAAAGCGCGCGATGTTGGTCATTGCTGCCAGCAGCGTCGCGTCAGTAAAGTGTTTGGGGGGTTGGGTTTGTTGCTGCAACACCTGGGTGCCGTCGCACAGCACCGGATCGCCGGTGCCCAGCCGAGGCAGTGCGGGTTTTTCGGGTTTGGCTTTGGCGTCGCGCAATTTCAGTTCAAGCGTTTTCCAGCCGGGCTGTAAAACAGCGGTTTCTGATGTGCGGAACAGGTGGTCGCCTACCTTTACTCCCAATTTGCCCTCGCGATGGATGGCATCTGCTGCAAATTGCATCAAGTAGTAGCGGCTGATCAAATTGTAAATCTGGGTTTCTTTTCCAGATAGCGCACCACCGGCGCTACTCCGGCTAGTGGGAATAATGGCGTGGTGGGCGTCCACTTTTTTGTCATTCCAGGCTGCGGTTTTTCGTTGCAAATCGGCTGTGTTGCAGGCATCGGCAAGGTTGGTATCGACCTTGCCGATAGCGCCTATAACCTGCTGGCGTTGGTTGTAATGTTCCAGCGGTAGGTAACGGCTGTCAGACCGTGGGTAGGTAATGAGTTGGTGGCGTTCGTACAGGCTCTGCGCGGTATCCAGCACTTCTTTGGCGGCCATGCGGAACAATCGGCCGGCTTCGATTTGCAGCGCCGAAAGCGACAGGGGCAGTGGTGGCGGCTCTGAGCGGTCGCGAAAGCGGGATTCGCAGATTTTGCCTGGCCTCCCTTCAACCGCGGCGGCGACCTGTTCTGCCGCGCTGCGGTCCAGCAAGCGGTTTTCGCTGTCCAGCAGGTGCTGGTAATCTTCACCTGGCACCCAGCGCGCGCTAAAAGTGCGGGTGTCAGAGTCTTCTTCCATGCCGTGAAAACGAGCTTCTAGCGGGAAAAAGTCCTGGGGCTGAAACTGTTCAATGTGCTGGTCGCGCTTAACCACCAGGCCCAGTACCGGGGTTTGCACCCGGCCAACGGAGTAAACGCCCTGCTCACCTTGTTGCTGATAGCGCAGAGTGTAAAAGCGGGTCAGGTTCAAGCCGTAGAGCCAGTCTGCGCGCTGGCGTGCCAGGGCCGAAGCCGACAGCCGAAGGAAGTCACGGTTATCGCGGGTCTGTTTGAGTGCTTTTACTACCGCAGCCGGGGTTAAATCGTTAATCAGCAGGCGCCTTACGGGCGCATCCGTGCCCACATAGTGAATCACCTCGTCTACCAGCAGCTGGCCTTCCCGGTCCGGGTCGCCGGCGTGGGTGATTTCGCTGGCTTTGCGAATCAGCGATTGCAGTACTTTAAGCTGGGCGGCAACGCCGGTTTTTGGAGTGAGCTGCCACTTTTCCGGGAACATCGGCAGCTGGTCGGCGCGCCAGTTTTTCCAGGCCGGGTTATAGCTGGCGGGTTCGGCGGGCTCCAGCAAATGGCCGATACACCAGCTGACCGTAACCGCACTGCTGCCACTGCCGCAGCGAATCCAGCCCTGGCCTTTTTGTTGGGGCTGGGGCAGGGCAGCGGCGATGGCGCGGCCAAGGCTGGGTTTTTCGGCGATATAAAGGTGCATGGTGTTCCCGTTTGGCTTAAAACTGACGTGGAGTGCGAATTTAAGATTGAATTTAAGAGTGGCCCGCTACCCGTGTTCGCTGCGAATGTGGCGGTTCGCCGCAACGCTGTCAAGGTTGTCGGGTTTAGCGATTGATATATAGTAGACTGTTGATATACAAGCAACGAAGAGTGAGTGAGTGATGGACGTGCAGAAAACAATCGAGGCCAAGTTGCGCCAGGCTTTTGATGCCCAGGTGATGATGATCGAGAACGAAAGCCACAAGCACAACGTGCCGCCCAATTCGGAAACCCATTTCAAGGTGACCCTGGTATCACCGGCATTTGTGGGGCAATCAAAGGTGAAGCGCCACCAGGCGATCTATCAAGTGCTGGCTGCAGAGCTGGCCGCTGGTGTGCATGCGCTGGCTATGCACCCTTTCACGCCTGAGGAATGGACGGTGCAAAATCAATCCACACCCGATTCCCCAAACTGCCTGGGCGGCTCAAAAAACGACCCCGGGGCAAGCTTCAACAAGAGGGCTGATTCATGAGTCAGTTTTTTCAGGTTCATCCGGATAATCCGCAAAAGCGCCTTATTAATCAGGCGGTGGATATTCTTCGCAAAGGCGGCGTTATTGCGTACCCAACCGACTCGGGCTATGCGTTAGGTTGCCATTTGGGTGACAAATCTGCTTGTGATCGCATAAAACGCATTCGCAAGTTGGACGACAAACACAACTTCACCTTGGTCTGCAGGGATTTGTCAGACATTGGCACTTACGCCAAGGTCGACAACACCACCTACCGCCTTCTAAAAACCTACACGCCCGGTGCTTACACCTTCATTCTGGACGCCACTAGCGAGGTGCCACGGCGTTTGTTGCACCCCAAGCGCCGCACCATTGGCGTACGTGTTCCTGACAACGCGGTTGTGCATGCACTTTTGGGAGAGTTGGGCGAACCCATCATGAGCAGCACGTTGATATTGCCCGGCGAAACCGAGCCAATGACCGATCCGGAAGACATTCGCGATGCGCTCGAGCACGAGCTGGACTTGATTATTGACGGTGGTTTTTGCGGCATGGAAGCTACCACGGTGGTTAACTTCACCAGCGGCAGCCCGGAAGTAACACGGGTAGGCAAGGGTGACCCGTCGCCGTTTGAATAAGTCTATTCCACATCGGGCCCGAGCGTTAAAGTTCAACGCGTAATCCCGGGCCGTGTTGGCCGGGGCCGCTGACACGGCTCCGGCGTTGCGGCGCAGTGAGTCGTAGCGGTGCACCAGGTCTTGCAGGCCGTTGAACTGCTGGTTCTCGCTGACCATTGTGTTCAGTAGTGAGTTGTTCACGCCGTAGGCCTTTCCTAACTTCAGCGCGTTGTCCATAAAATGCAGCGTCGGTTCGTTCATACTCATGCGCCGGAACGCATCCTGAAACGCGGTGTTTACGTTCAAGTCCCCGGCAATGCGTGCAAAGGCCGGGTTCTGGCCTTTGCCTTCTACCGCGATGTTTCCCTGCCCGTCATTTTTGATGTTAATCGCCGTTGCCGGGGGCACGTTGTACTCGGCAAGTTTGTGCCGCAGTGTTTCTCTGATAAAGGCAAGATCCTGCCCGACGCTTTTTTTGTAATCGGTAATCGCGAGCTTGCTTACCTTGCGTGTCGAGTCGTCCTCTTTGCTTCCGGAAGGGGTGGACCGGTCTGTCCCGGGCTGCGCAGGCAGTTCCGCTTTGCCCTGAGCACGGCTGCCAGTGCCGACAGGCGCAATAGACGGGCGTTTTTCCAGCGCCGTGTGTAATTCGCTGCCGGCACGAAGCAGGGTAGACAGCAATTAGCGGGCCAGCTCGCGTTTGACGTGATTGCGCGTCAAATTGACTTGGATCCAATGGGCACCTGCGGGTTTTGCGGTAAAGTTCGCCGTCTTTGCGGCTTGGATTCCCGTTGTCGTCAAAGCCATCTACAAGCCAGGTTAATTATGAAAAAACACTATTCCATTCGCTTTATGCTTCTTTTAGCGCTGGCGACCCGCTTGACGAGAAAGCGCTGGCGGGTGAGCGCATGGAACATTATTCAAGCAATGAAAACGGCCGGGTTTATACCTTGATCGAACCGGTGATTGCGATGGCGAATTATCAGGGTGTGAATTGCCTGGGGTGCCACCAGGCTCAGGAAGGGGATGTGCTGGGTGCCATCCGTATCGAATATTCCCTGGCTGAAACCGATGCACGGTTGCAGACGCAGTTGCTGACCAGCGCGGGCATCCAGGCGATTCTCTTATTGGGGGTATTTGCGATTACTGCATGGGTGTTGGGGCACTTGGTGTTTTCACGCTTGCGCCGTTTGCGCGACCGTATGGATGAAATATCCCGCAACTCGGATCTGACCCTTGAGCTGGATGCGGTGCGCAACGATAAAATTGGCTTGGTGTCCCACGCGTTCAACCGCATGATCAGTAAAATGCGAGATAGCATGAACCAGGTTTTGGTGAGTGTCGAGCAAGCTGCGCGTGATATTGCCAGCAAGGCCGGCGCCAGCGAACGGGAGGTGGTGATCCAGCGCGACAACACCGATCAGGTTGCCAGTGCGACCACGGAGATGGCGGCGTCTGCGCTGCAGGTGCGGGAAAATGCCATCACCACCACGCGAAAATCGGCGGCTACGGCCGAAGCGGCCGGGCTGGGCGAGGAGCTGGCGCAAAGTGCGGTCGGCGGCATTGAGGCGTTAAACGCCGAGGTTCAAAACGGTGCCCAGCGCATCGAAGCTCTGAATCAGCACACTGCGAAAATGACAACGATGCTGGAGACCATTTCGAATATTGCCGATCAAACGAATCTATTGGCGCTAAACGCGGCCATTGAGGCGGCTCGAGCTGGAGACGCCGGCCGCGGATTTTCCGTGGTTGCCGATGAAGTGCGGGCTCTGGCGTCGCGTACTCAAGTGTCTACGGCTGACATTCGCGACACGATAAACGGCCTGAAAGAAGAAGTTGCGGGTTGTTTGTCGACTATGCGCGGCGCTTCAGACCGGGCCAACCAGCAGGTAGATGCCATTTTGAAGGTACAGGCCGAGCTGAAAATTATCGCTCAGGCCACCCGTGAAATTACCAGCCTGAATCAAGAAATGGAAAGCGCAGCTAACGAACAAAGCAACGTGTCTGATGCCATTAATCAGAACGTGATTGAAATTAGCCGATCTGCCGAGCAAACCACATTAGAGGCCCAGCAAACTGCGCAGATAGCGACTGAATTACTGGTAATGGCCGAAAACCTGCGTCAGACAATGGGTCAGTTCAAACTGGCACCGGGGTAGGGCAGCCCCGGTTAGAGATGCCTTAACCGATCAACAAGCGGTTAAGGATATAGCCGCCAACGGTTAGAAATGCAAACAGACAACCGGCCAATATCAGAGGGCGCAGCCCGGCACGGCGTATCGCAGACACCTGTGTGCTCAAACCCAGTGCAGTCATCGCCATGGACAGCAGGAACAGGTCAACATGGCGAATAGCAGTGGTGGCCATGGTGGGCATGGCAATCACAGAGTTAACCGCAGCTGCTACCAGGAACAGAACCGCAAACCAGGGAATGACCAGCTTCTGCCGTTCTTTTTTGCCACCGCCGGCGTTTGTTTTGTGATTTGGCAGGCGTACGTTGGCCAGAATAAGCAGGAACGGCGCTAGCATCATTACCCGCACCATTTTTTCAATGATGGCGCTGTTAGCCGCTTCAGTGCTGATTGCCTGGCCCGCAGCAACGACCTGCGCAACCTCATGAATGGTAGAGCCCACGTAAATGCCAAACTGGTGCTCTGTCATGCCCAGTAGCGGATACATCAATGGGTAAAGAAACATGCTGATGGTGCCAAAAATCACCACCGTTGCGACGGCGACGGATACCTGATCGCTTCTGCCTTTTACCACGGGCTCGGTCGCCAAAACCGCAGCCGCACCACAAATAGAAGCGCCTGCGCCGATTAAAATGGCCGTTTCTTTCTCCATCTTCATCCAGCGCCGGCCAATGAGCTGCGCCAGCGCAAAGGTAGAGGCAATCATGATGGCATCTAATAGCACACCGTTAGCGCCAACCGCGCTGATCTGCTGAAAGGTGATGCCAAAGCCGTAAAGAATAATGCCCAGCTTTAGCAACGAGCCTTTTGCCAAGAATATGCCATCGGCCAGAATAGCGGGTTGATTGCGCAGAACCGTATTGCCCGCCACAATGCCAAGAACAATCGCCAGCGTAAGCGGGCCCATGCTCATACTCTGAAACCAGGATTGTTGGGCTAGAACAAAGGCGGCACCAGCCATTGCGGCCACTAGCGCAAGGCCCGGCACAATCTGCCTTTTGAGGGTTTCTGTTGTTATATCTGTGGTGTCTGTCATTGCTGCGTGTTGCTCTGCAGTATTCACCTGCGTTCTCCGAATAGCGCTGAGATGGCGCTACTTTACGCCCACGTTATGACGTGATCGAATATGCTTTTATTAAACGCTTATAAGCTGAGGTTATAGTGTTGAATCTGCATCTGATGAGGATTTTTTATACAGTGGTGCAGGAAGGCAGTTTTTCCGGCGCGGCGACTGTTTTGCACATCAGCCAGCCTGCGGTATCTCAGGGCGTGCGTGAGCTGGAAAGTCAGCTGGGGCTGACGCTGATCGATCGTGTTCAGTCGCGCAAAAGCCAGCATGGTCAAAAACTTCAGCTGACCGCCGGTGGTGGCGCGGTATTTGATCACGCTCGCGGTATTTTTGCGTTGGAAAAAGCCGCCGTGGATGACATAGAAGCCCGGGTAGGCGCACACATTGGCAACCTGACGTTGGGCGCTAGTACCACCGTGGCCGGTTATTGGCTGCCGGCGGCGATTGCCGGATTTGCGTGCCGATATCCGGGCATTAAAGTGAACGTGCGCGTAGCAAACACCCGGGTAATCAGTGAATGGCTATTGGATTGCCAGTTGGATCTGGCGATCGTTGAAGGCGATGTGGAAGACCCCCGGATTGAAAGCCGCCATTGGCGTAACGAAGGCTTATTGCTGGTGGCAGGAACGGAGTGGACGCAGGGCGAAGGCGTCTTGGAGCGACTGAACAGTGGCTGCTGGGTTCAACGGGAAGAGGGGTCTGGAACGCGCTCGGTGTGCGATCGCCTACTTGTCAGCTTGGGCGTTGTACCGAAAACCACCTTGCAGATAGCGTCAAACGAGGGTATTGCTCGCTGCGTTACCAACGGTATGGGTTTTGCGCTTTTGCCCAGGGTGGTCATCAGCGAATTGATGGAGTTAGAACGGTTACAGGAAGTGGCGCTACCCGGCGCTGAACAGTTGAGCCGGTCACTGTGTGAATTACGATTCCGTGACCGTCCTTTGTCGCCATCGGCCCAAGCGTTTGCTGACATCTTGCACAACAAAGCCTAGGCGATAAGCGGGGGCGCCGGTTACTAAGCGGGGCAAGCTTATTTCTGGCGCTGGACCGAAATGATCTTCAGGTGCAGGTTTTTGCGACCGCGTACCGGCCATTTGATGGATTCGCCCACGCTCAAACCCAGCAGCGCCGAGCCAGCCGGGGCCAGAATGGATATTTTACCTTCGCCGTCGCCCATTTCGTGGGGGTAGACTAGGGTTAACTGGTGCTCTTTTTTGCTGTCTTCGTCTTGAAAACGCACAGCTGTATTCATGGTAACCACTGTGTCGGGCATATCTGCCAGCGGCACTAGAGTTGAACGGCTGAGCTCTTCATCCAACGCTGCAGCGGTTTCTGAGTCACCCTGTTTTTCAATCATGCTAGACAGGCGGTTAAAATCTTCTTCAGCAACCAGAATCGCTGGCAATTCGGACATCGTAATCTCCAGAGAATAAAAAGTATAAAGCAATGCAGAGATAAAACGCCGAACCAGGCGTTAAAAAAGCGGGTTCAGCGAACAGTAAGAAATGCGAAAAAGTAACTTTACACATCAGCCTGGTGGAAGATACGAAAGTATAAATAGTTCAACTTTAGAAGGAAATTGCTCCCAACAGGGCCTTTTACGCGGGAATACAGTGAAACTTTGGCCTGTAAAAGCTTTCAATCAATCTATAACCTTTTGCCAACTTCCACAAGCCTTGCATTGTTGAATCTATGACTGGTTTTTGCGGGAAAAATCGGTAGTTTATCGTTCGACTCCAAAGCACAGCGAAATAATCCAGGTGTCTACATTGTGATCGAACTCATTATTCTAGTGCTGAAGCTTAGCATGAGCGCCGTCGCCGTCGCCGTTGCTGGGTTATTTTGGCGGCAAGGGTGTGTTTGGCTGGGTAGAGGCCTACGCGCCTTGGCTTGCGTTTGTATTGTTGCTGCTGATTGGCGGAACCACGTTCGTATTCAGCGCAATAGGTGTCTTCGTGGGGGCACGCTGTGGAACCTGGCTGGAAAGTAAAGCCGAGTTCCTAGGGGGCGTTGTGCTCATTCTTATTGGCTTTAAAGTGCTTCTGTTTTAGTGGTTGTGTGCCACACCAGCAGCTGATTGTTGGCGGGCATGGTGTGGTCTTGCGCCAGAACCATACCGTGGCTTTGTGCCAGTTCGATCAAGTTCTCAATATTGCGAATGCCCATGTGCGCCGCGTGGCTTCGAAGGTGCTGGTCAAAACTCTGATTGCTGGCGCTGGTAAAGTCGCCGTTGTATTTGAACGGGCCGTAAAGACAGAACTGCCCGCGTTCTTCGTTCCCCAATAAGGCTGAATCCGCCAGGCCTTTGCCCACGCCCGCAAACATCGCTTCGACTTCGTGCCAGGCCATGATGTGGGCGGTGTTAGCTGAAAATACACCGCTAAACTCCCTCACTGGCCAAGACTCCTGGCTCACATTCAAAGCAATGGGGTTTCCAATATTGGGCAGCCTGGCATCGTTCAGCCAGGGCTGGCACAGTTGGTAATGATTGGGGTGGTCACTGGTTTGCCAATAAAGGTGGGGCAGGTGAGTGGCGAAGTGCACCGCGTGTTGCCCTGTCCCAGAGCCAATTTCCAAGACGGTGGTTGGCGTTGTGAAAACCTGTCGCAGTACGTCGAGTATTGGCCCTTTGTTGTTTTCGCAGGCTTGCGAAAATGGCTTCTCCGGATGCATGGCGTGTCCTTGTGAGCGTTGGGAATAAAGCGATCTGACCAATGTGTAAAGATACATCGCAGGGCGAAGGGCGTAAAAGCACTATGCGCACTCTACAACAATGCCACTTATCTTTTTCACGGCAATGGCACTTAACTGAAGGAACCCGATTTTATGACCTCATCCAAGCTTTCGCTGATGCAAGAGCGCGCTCGCGCTGCACTTCAGAATTTATTTGTGGCTGACTCCTTGGCTATGCCTGTGCACTGGTATTACCGGGTGGGCGATATTTTCGCCGCGTTCCCAAACGGCGTTAGCGCTTTTGATGCGCCGCCAGAATGGCATCCGTCGTCTATTATGTCTCTGCACTCTACCGCTCAGGGTGGCCGCAAAGCCTCGGCCAAGGCGGCGCCAGATGTGGTTGGCGACGTCATACTGAAAGGCCGTCGCCAACACTGGGATCGCGCGAACGTGCATTATCATGTGGGCATGGCTGCGGGCGATAATACCCTGAACGCCCACTGCGCCAGACTGCTGATGCGCACCTTGGCAGAGGCTGAACAGAGCCGTGGCCATGCAGAGGGTGTCGCAAGTGGCTCAGAGAATGACGGTAAAACGCAGGGCAGTGCGTACAGCGTGGACGATTTTGCCGCTCGCTATATCGACTTCATGACAGCCGATGTGCCACAACATCCGGACACTTACGCTGAATCCTACCATCGCGGCTTTTTTCACAATTATGCTCAGGGATTGCCACCGCGCAAATGCGGAGCAGTAACCCACGACACCGCGTCGGTTGGCGGCTTGGTCACCATCGCGCCGCTGGCGCTGCAAAGCCTGTTAAACGGCTTGCCATTAGAACACGTGCAAACACAGTGTCGAGAGCACCTGTCTCTAACCCACCCTAGCGCCGAGTTGGCGTTGGTCTGTGATGCTTACGTAGGCCTGATAGCGCAGCTGTTGCTTGGGCCTGACGGTGAACAGCCCACCAATGAGCAACTGCTGCAGTCGGTTCCGGCCCGCACGCGCAAAGCACTATTGGCCGCGATTGAAAAGCAGGCGCCAGATTCCGACGTGGTGGGCCGCATGCTATCCCCCGCGTGCTATATTTCCGATTCCTGGCCCGCGTTGTTGTACTTCTTATGCCGCTACCGCGATCAACCACAACAAGCATTGCTGGCCAACACTCACGTGGGTGGCGACAATGTTCACCGCGGGGCTGTGCTGGGCGTTCTTCTGGGTTTGTTGCACGGCCAAAGCGAGCACGTGTGGTTTTCGCACTTGGTAGATGCACAAGCCATTGATCAGGAAATTCTGCAATTAGTGACCGCGAATTGATCTCATCGCGGTTAAAAATCACAATTTTCAAGGTTTTTAATGCAAAAGCGACTGATTCACCGACGCCTGACATTTTTTCTCCAGATTATTCTGGTCGCCGAAATAGTGGCCGCCATCTGGCAGCAGCAGTGGCTGGCCATGGTGCTTACCATCGGCATTCTACTTATTACTCTTGCGCCACTGCTTATCGGTCGCTTTTTTCGCGTTTTTATACCGCCTGAATTTGTGCTTCTCGCAATCATATTTGTGTTCGCGTCGCTGTTTTTAGGGGAAGTGCGCGATTACTACACCCGCTATTGGTGGTGGGATATTGCCTTGCATACCTGTTCCGGCTTCTTGCTGGGCATTGTCGGCTTTTTGCTGGTACACGTAATGAACGAAGTCGAAGATATTAATCTGCACATGCGCCCCGGTTTTGTCGCTTTTTTTGCTTTTCTGTTCGCCGTGGCTATCGGCGCTCTGTGGGAAATCTTTGAATTTGCCATGGACACCTTATTTGGTATGAACATGCAAAAACCGATGCTGGGCGACCCCTCAGGCCTGACCGACACCATGTGGGACCTGATCGTAGATACTCTGGGTGCGCTGGTTATCTCGATTTTGGGCTATCGGTATGTCAGAACCGGCAAGAACGAATCGTTCCTTGAGCGCTGGATACAGGATTTCGTAAAAGGGAATCCGAGCATGTTTAATCGGGACGATTAGCATCCGTGTTCGAAAGCACCTGCACAGCAAAGCCGAAACGGCGCAGTTGAACCGGGAAAACGGGGTAATCATGCAGCATCTTGATCTTGACGTTATTGATCATGCTTTTAACTGGAGTAAATCCGGTAGCACTGTTTGGCTGTGCACCGTATTGGCGACCTATGGCTCATCTCCTCGTGCTCCGGGAGCCATGCTGGTGGCCCGTCAAGATGGCCGACATCTGGGGTCGCTTTCTGGCGGTTGTGTGGAAGAAGACTTTTTAGGGCAGCTGCAGGATGGAAAATTTTCTTCAGTCAACGAGATCATTCG
>Ga0307951_1001503_pt1:0-12500 | contig 14232 bp, 14 predicted proteins | sample OrgLakmetagen374_FD_201842 | JGI IMG/M metagenome (GOLD analysis project Ga0307951, IMG submission 201842) | Saline water microbial communities from Organic Lake, Antarctica - #374 | ecosystem: Environmental > Aquatic > Non-marine Saline and Alkaline > Saline | place: Antarctica: Organic... | reverse complement strand
ACTGCCAAAGTGGGTGCAAAATACGCACTGGGCCCCACAGAACCCCCCAGAATGCCAATTTTTTAGCAAATGTCAGTGGTTTAGATATAACATCAAATATTTTGCATTCAGATGAGGTATATGGGGCTTTGAATTGGGTGGAGAGCTAAGTGAGACTGTTTGGGGGGGTTTGTTCATGGGGACAGCCTTGGATAAAAGGGGAGAACACACAGTGTGCGCGTGTGTGTGTGTGTATGTGTGTGTGTGTGAGAGAGCTAGCGGAGCAAACACGGCAGGCTCTGGTGTGGAAATAACACACAGTGCGCAACTCTGGTGTGGAAGTCACACACACACACATACACACACACAGCAAGACTGGTGTGGAGGGTGCAGAGGGGTCGACGGGTGGAGCCTAGATACGTTTGGAGTGAGGAGTGAGTACAGCTGGAAAGAGTGACTGGAGGATCTAAGACATCCACAATCAAGAAGATCAGTGGAGCCTAGATACGTGAGAGGAGAGAGGAGAGAGTAAAGAGTAAAGCTGGAGGTAATGGCTGGAGGATTAAAAAGATCCACAACCAAGAAGATCACAGCCGGCTTGCTTCTTGCGTAAGTCCCTCTAAATGGTGGCGTGTGGGTCAAGGTCCAACAAGGAGAAAGAAGATATAAAGACACATGGGCGCACGCATGGGAACACACATACACATACCCTAACACACATGAAAAAACGACACACGTAAACACACGCACACACATACACATACACCAACACCAACACACGCACATAAACGCAAACACACACACACGTGCATGGCGCACCTGGTGGCTCCGGAAGAGCACGGCCACCTCCTCGTATACGTTGCTGATGGGTATTTTGTATAAACACTCAAACACACGCACACACCAACACACACACACACATAAACGTGAACACACACGCGTGCATGACGCACCTGGTGGCTCTGGAAGAGCACGGCCACCTCTTCGTATACGTTGCTGATGTTTTTTTGTAAAAACACTCAAACACACGCACACACCAGCACGCACATACACGAAAATACACACGCGCATGGCGCACCTGGTGGCTCCGGAAGAGCACGGCCACCTCCTCGTACACGTTGCTGATGGTTTTCTGGCCCTTACGGTACATGTTCAGGATTTCTAGGAAGGCCTTGTACACGCGCTCATCGTTGGAAAAGCGGGTCTTGATCTTGTTCACATAGTTGATGGCCTGGTCAAACTCCACGGGCTGCTTGCCCTGGTGGAGGTAAGAGAGAGACCAGTACAGTTGAATGAGTGTGTGCCTTGTGTTTTTTTGTGTGTGTGTGAGTGTGTATGTGTGTGTGTGTGTGATCAAGTGAGGATGTGTGTGTGTAGGTTGTGAGTCGGAATTGATTTGCATAGATCTTATACTGCACATGCTACGCACGCTCAATAAGTGCCTCATGCTGTACACGAGCTTAGTGTGGTATGTCTCAACCACACTGCTAAACGAACCACCTCCTCCTTTTCCTCGTCGTCATCACGCGCTTAATGGTGTGTCTTAACCACACTGCGAAAACGCACCTCCTCCTCCTCTTCCTCCTCATCATCACTGACACGAGCTAGCTCAATCTCGTAACCCTGCGCAGGGGGGGGTGGGGACGATTGGAGCGTTGGTTTCTGTGAAGTCAGGACGTTAGTCCGCAAGGAATTGCAACGATTGCAGGGCAAAAGGAGGTGCTCCAAGAGGAGAAGCAAGCTACAGGCACACACACGCGAAAACATTTACAAACACACACACACACACACACCAAAACAAAACACATGCAATGCACACTTACACACAATGCACACACGTGTGCATTTTGCAAGTGCACTCACTGCATACCATTCTTGCCAGGCAAAGTGGCTCACGAAGACTTTGGTCAACTCTCTCTCTCACGAACCCACGCCACCCACGTGCGTGATGTTCCTGATGTTCCTGCTACGTCACTCACCCGCGGCAAGAAGGTGTTAAAGCCCAAGATGAGTTCCCTGTGACCCTTGAACAGCTGCTTCACACGCACGATGACGCCGGAGGTGTCAATCCTGTGGGGAGCGTGCATGCAAACGCCAGGAGGCGCGGATGAGTGTTCCTCACATGACCATGCAAGGACCCTTTATCATACACACCAACACAGGAGGAAAGCTGGTATATGTGCTTTGCGTGGCTCAGGCAAACTTGGCTCTATCTGGTGTGCAGTGGAATGGCACGCGTTCAAGCCCTTGTCCGCCAGACCACCCACCTCTGCGCCTTGAACTCCTTCATGATCTCCAGGAAGGTGTCATACACCTCCTTCCTGTCAGCAAACCGGATCTTGACCTGTGAGGGTACAGCAGGCAACGTCAGAGGTGGCAAAAAGGTCCACCCAGCTTGCAGTGAGGGTTTTCGACGGAGCCCCCAAGTCGGGCCACAACAATTCGTCGAACAATTTCGGGCTGCTGCTGTGAGCTTTACAACAGCGCCCTGAGTGAATGCCCCAAGGCACGCAAGGTGTTCAGACATGCGACATCACATTAAGTGCTCGACACACACTCGCGTGGATTGCGAGAGGACGCAATGTTATATCAGGACCTTCAAAGAGGTGGAGAGGCAGTTGATGTGGCGTGCGGTGTGAAAAACCGTTGTGGGAGCAGCTGGGTGAGCAGACAGGTCTGAAAAAGTGGGTGTGCAAACAGGTGGGTCTGAGTTCCCCTCCGTGCTTTAAGAATACCCAAGAAGGAAATGCAGCAAAGCAGGTATGCAGGAATGACGCGTGCGCGCGGGAGTCAGCCTCTCCTGATACCGCGGTCAGGAGGCCGTGCCCACAGCTCACCCGCACAACCCCCACACCCCAGAGATGAGTTCAATAGCAGTACAGGTGCAGGGCTACCCAGGGCTGATCAAGCGTCGGGGCCCCAAACCTGCCCACAGCACACAGAGCACACTGCTGACTTACCTCCCGCAAGTAGCTGAGGGCATCTTGGGTGGTCAGCTTGCCTCCAGCAGGCATTGTGGCAGGGATCCTTGGCGCTGTGGCCGGGCGTTTGCTGGGAGGCTGCTGGGAGAAGTCATTTCCACGCTTCATGTCAGACCTGTTGCGGTTGTGCTAGCCCAAGCCAGCAAGTAAGCCCAGAATGAAAGGGGCTAGTGCCAAGCACTGTCCAACATACGAGGTTGGGGTTCTGATGTTAAGATGGAGACACTATTTCTAGAGGAGACCTTTGCTTGAGGCTCTCTTTAACGATTGATGCTGAGAGGGTGATAGGGTGATTCAGAAACAAAAATTTATGCATTCCAAAAAGTTGGTTGTTGATGCAAGCATGTCAACCAACTGCATGATCCACACGCGCAGATCCCCCTCCCCTTCCTCCCTTTTTCAACAGTTACTATACGCACGCACCTACTTGGTAGACATGCGCGGCGGACCAGTGACGTAGCTTTCGTCCTGGACATGCAGTCAGCCTCGTGATTTACTCGTAAATTAATAATATGTTTTCTTACATGACGGAGCTAGTCAGTCGTTAGCGCCATGAAGGATGCTCCTTATAGATGGACCAAATTTTCACGGCAGTATTTTCATATAAATAACCAGGATTTTCTTAACATACCATTATATCACGTACGCAGGAATTCCGGTCGATTTATGGTTGCAGCAGGTCCCCACAGACCTATGGCACGCAAGGGGAACAGGCAGAAATCTCCAAACAAATCCCACATGAAAAAGGATAAAAAAAGTAGTAACATGCAAAGTACGAGGTAACGAAAGGCACGAATATTTACAAGCTGCAAGCTTGCACGTTTGCGGTCAGAGACAAACAATAAAACCTGAATCTGCTGCTAAAATGAGTCTGGATGCAACTGCTTAGCGTGGGGATTTCCTGGTGTGTGGGTACGTACGTAGTCTCCGCCTCCATCCTAATCGGCGAACTCCATCCTGATCGGCGAGCAATTTCAGAGATGTGTACTCTCCCTTGTGTGAAGACAGTCCTGATCGATTTTATTCTGGCCTTACACAAGACCTGTCAAACAGCGACCACGATCGGTGGTGGTGCGTGAGCAGCAGGCTCCAGCCTCCAAAGTTTGGTCCTCAATCAGCAATGTAGTCCGTCGTCAATTTAAGCCTGATTTCCGATCAACCATTTCTTTACGATGCCATTGACCATGCATAAGTCGAGCAGCTTATATTAGAGCACATCTTGTTTAAATTTATATGTGCCTAGGGATAATTTTCACCTTAATGGCTGGATGCTGGTATCATGATGTTGCACAATTGATTGCGCTCTACCAAACAAGGGGAGCCTCCGAGATGCCCGCATCTGAAGACCTTTAATTTGTCAATTATTACTGGAATCCTAGAAAGAAATGCAAATGCTTGATACCAGGAGGCAATTGAGTGGAATTTGCGTCTTCCGGCTTGCTCCTCCGGATCTGAGATCTTAAACATGGACACACTCACAAGCACACACGCACACACATACACGCACACACACACACACACACGTACACACACACACAGTCATACTGACAGATGTGTAGGGTTGGCCATAACCACATAACTTGCACCGTATACGTACATGACCGAATATTTAGTGGTTTCCCTTCCAAGAACACTGTATATACACCGTATATATATGGCTCTGACCAACCCAACAGATGTGTCCTCTGTTACGTGTGGCATATGTATATGTACCCAGTACTACAGATAGAAAATCGACAGCCAATCCCTTTTCCCGACGTAACACTATGTGCATCTGCACACAATAAGCCCGATGATAATGTATCCAGAATCGCCCTCACCTGCACTTACCCCCAATTTGTGCTGTTGTGATGAGAAATCGAGAAATCGCCGTACAGAATGATGCGGTCAGTGTAACCGCCAGGCAGGCCTCACGAATGAATAAAACACGACAAAGTGACTCGGTGCACCTGCCTCCAGGCCTGGCTATATGCGCAGGTGACCTTCTTTGTGCGCATTGATGTGCCGTCAGGCCTGGTTATATGCGCAGGTGACCCTCTTTGTGTGCATTGATGTGCCTCCAGGCCTGGCTTTACGCGCATGTGACCTTCTTTGTGTGCATTGATGTGCCTCCAGGCCTGGCTATACGCGCAGTTGGCCTTCTTTGTATGCATTGTTGTGCCTCCAAGCCTGGCTGCTTATGCTTGTTTCCATCACCACCCACTTTTCCACTTGGAATAAAAGCACGCAAACCGGGCATACAGGACATGGAAGTGCATGCTTAAACATCCAGGCAATGGCGCTGAAATCTAACGAATTCTCTAGTGCATATACCTGGGAGCACAACAAACTGGACGAGACAACCCAGGGAAGTCCTGGCAGGCAGCCCTGATCAGGACACACACACACACACACACACACACACACGCACACACACATACACACACAGCCCTGATCAGACCCTGATCAGCCCTTATGAGCACACCACCTGCACGCTGCCCTTAACACCCTACCATGGTGCCCTTCACACCTTAACACCTTACGCCCTGATCAGCCCTTATGAGCACGCCAACTGCACGCTGCCCTTAACACCTTACCATGGTGCCCTTGACACCTTACCAACACCTTTTGAGCACACCACCTGCCCTCATGAGCCCTTTATGGGCCCATATGGGGTTACAGGGAGGGCTTGCCGTAAGCCCTAATAATTAGGTTGATATATTGGTATGCAACTTGAAGGTGCACTACCCCTATTATAGCTCCTTACCAGCAACGCCGACAACGCCGGAGGTCTTATGCACATCTTGAAGGTGCACTTCTACCCCTACAGCTGGTCATGCATTGTCCGTTTGATGCGCAACTTTTTTGGGGGGGGAGGAGACAACTTTGATGTGTAGCAGATACTCACGCAAAAGCCAGGAGCCATTGCGACCATACCAATGATGAGTGCCCCATTCAGAGGTGGAGGCACGCATCTCTTCTGCGTCGCTTTAACACAAATGCAGCCACTTGTCAGATCAAAACACCGTGCGACCATACCAATGATGAGTGCCCCATTCAGAGGATCTAGGTGGAGGCACGCATCTCTTCTGCGTCGCTCTCACACAAATGCAGCCACTTGTCAGATCAAACCACCGTCACTGCAAAGTCTAAGACTCAGCACAACAGCTAATTGGGCAAGCCTTCGGACCAGGAAAGGCCTTTAAGGTGTTAACACCGTCAGAGGAGTGAGTGCTTTGCATTGCTGTGGTCTTTAATGCTTTTACAAATTCCGTATATCCACGCCTGTGCGCTCTCTGCTCATACTTGTGTGTGTGTGTCTCTCTCTGCGAGTGCTACTCATCTTTGGTGGCTGCTACACTGGTGTCCCTTCCCAGAGGTGGGACCGTTCACTCAGACATTCTCAATCTCATCGTGTTACACGTTAATATGTCTAGGCAAATAAATAGAACCAGAGACCTTACACGGTGCAGGGTCTCTTAAAGGATCCCCCCTAATAGAATGCTCACAATGTGTAGTCAATTGATTATTAAAAGTGCAAGGAAACAGGTGTTTAAATGAGGTAGCAAAACAGAACTTCAAGTGGGAGGGGATACCCATTGTGGGAGGCTACTTGTAAGGACACAGGTGTAAGGAAACAGGAAACAGGTAGCCGGATCTTGAGCCCGTGCCCGCAGTTTTTCTATTAATAGTAGCCTGGCAACACCTCCCGCACGCCAATCACTGCCTGAAAGTTATAATTCACAAGGCAAACAATCAACACCCAACAAGACAAACTACATCTCATCATCAATAAAGAGAGGCTCACCTTGACAACGCCTGTCTGTCCCCTTTCATACACTGGGTTGCAACCCAGAAAACCCCACTCGACGGTACCAAAGAACAAAGACACATAAGTAACCGGCATACACATATATGATATATGCAAACCCCGGATGGGACCTTAACGCCGGCAGCATGGCTGATGACGCCGTCATTTTGCTGGTTACCCCCCATGAGGTTTGCTGGTTTTACCCTGTGCGGTTTCCTGGTTTGACCCAATAGGATTTGCTGGTTTGACCTCATGGACGGCAACCTTAGCTGCGGGAATTTCCAGCTGCACAACCCAAGTGAGATTTCTCTCATGGACGGCAACATTAGCTGCGGGAATATCCAGCTGCACATCCCAACTGTGTGTTGCCCTGACAACTCGTGTGTTACCCTTGCACAGGCTTTGCTTGGAGTATTACGATCGGCATTGGGACAAAACCTGTGGCCTTAATCGTGCAAACCATGTCACTTTTACGAGTTAGAATTCAGATTGAGCAGGCTTAACCCCGTCACTTTTACGAGCGAGGAGTCTGATCGAGGAGGCTAAACTCTGTCACTTATACCTGTGGGAATTCTAGCTGCACATCCCAACTGTGTGTGCTCACTGGAGGGGCATCTATGGCGTGCCCATCCTCAACTCAGGGGACAACCCAAACGCACGACCAAAAAAAGAGGCTCTCGTCGGGTTCCAAAAGCTGTAACACTATGCATCAGTGCACACAGCCCTATCTATATCTAGCGAGGGTCACTACAAGGCCACCTGTGATTCGTAGTCTAAAAGGTAATCTAACAGATGCCATTTCAGTACTTTGTGCGATACATATATCCACGTAACAACCAGGGCGTAGTACCGTAAGAACCATCGCACAGCTACACCATATAAAAGCTTAAGGCTGTGCGACCCTCGCCCCGCTCACAGCACAAGCCGTCCCGGAGGCGGACCTAGAGGACATGGAAGCAGAGCTGCAAGACATCCAGCTGCAGCCGACAACAACACTTGCAACCACCAACTGGGATGCCCTTATAATTATCCTGGGTGACCACAGAGTAGGGAAATCGCACAGCACCAACTGGGATGCCCTTATAATTATCCTGGTTGACCACTAGGTAGGGAAATCACACAGCACCAACTGGGATGCTTTTATAATTATCCTGGTTGACCACTAGGTAGGGAAATCACACAGCACCAACTGGGATGCTTTTATAATTATCCTGGGTGACCACGAGGTAGAGAAATCACACAGCACCAACTGGGATGTTTTGATAATTATCCTGGTTGACCACTAGGTAGGGAAATTGCACAGCACCAACTGGGATGCCCTGATAATTATCCTGGTTGACCACGAGGTAGGGAAATCGCACAGCATTAACTGGGATGCCCTGATAATTATCCTGGTTGACCACTAGGTAGGGAAATCGCACAGCACCAACTGGGATGCTTTTATAATTATCCTGGGTGACCACAGAGTAGGGAAATCGCACAGCATTAACTGGGATGCCCTTATAATTATCCTGGGTGACCACTAGGTAGGGAAATCGCACAGCACCAACTGGGATGCCCTTTAAATTATCCTGGGTGACCACGAGGTAGGGAAATCGCACAGCATTAACTGGGATGCCCTGATAATTATCCTGGGTGACCACGAGGTAGGGAAATCTCACAGCACCAAACACATAGCCCCCTTTTTAACCATCACAAGCCCCAGGCATACATCCACTTTATAATTCACATTGAGGTAACATGTCCAATGAAGACCTCATCCGCCGATGAACTCATCCATGCTCCGCTCTACGCACAGAGGCTGCTGGGAGAAATGAATTGCGTCCTTCTTTCATTCCCGTGCTTGACCTTCTCGTATACATTTTGCCCTTCATCTCATTAACCTGGTTGCCCCCCATACTTTCTTTCATTCTCCTCCAGCCTGCCTCTCTTGCTCCCTTTTTTATCAACTTTCAGCCGTTTCAACCTCATAGTAGGAAGTTTGCTATCTACCCTTGACCTATATAATACGCCAACAACAACAATAGCATTTCTCAATGTACCGCACACTTAACAGGAACCCCCTGCCTGCAAAGAAAGTCAAGCAGGCACCGGCAGCTCCTGGATCCTCAAATCCCACTGCTGCACTCCCTGCACCAGTGCTTAGAACCTCACCATCCACCGCTGCACCCCCTTCTACAGACGAGGCAGAACTTTTGGAGCACCAGACCGTGTGCGCAGCACGAGGTTATGAGCAGAAAGAAAAGGACGCCACTATGTGCACTGTCACGCCCATTCAGTGGCAGCGACGATTCGTGTGACAGAGCAGTTTCTTATACTTTGCAGTGACGATATTTTGATCTGACAGCAATACTCCTGGTGGTGTGCGGGCTTCTGCCTCCGAACCACCAGATCCTCCCCACTGAAAAGCTCCTCTTATTTTATTCTCCAGGTAGGATGTTGTGTCGCTGCATCCATTGGGTGTGTAGAACACAGAACAACATCCTTTCCTAATCCATGCCGGTAGTGTTTATGCTATCTGCGTTCTTTTTGTTTTTCTTTTTTGCCCAAGGCTACCTCGAAAGCCTAATATAGTTTGGAGAGTCTGTTATACCTCTGTTATGTCTGTTAGATGATCTGAGGAAAAGGAGAGGTCCAGTTACAAAAAGGCTGTAAGGATGTTCAAAGAGGCCACGAGCAAGCATCAGCCCTCCTTCTCAGCTACAAAGATAGACAGTGATATCCCTTAGCCTCGGAGGTGCATGCCAGTGGAGTCTGCTTGTGCGTGGAGTAGTGACAGTGTTTTGTCTGCATGGAGTGTTGGCTGCGCGTGTGTGCCAGAACGACAGGTTCCCCCAGGAAGCGAAGAGCTTGTTTACATACAGACTGCCAGGTCACAAAGGATACATCGTGCACAGCTGCTTCTCTTTTGAAGAGCACGCACAGAGTGCACCCTCTGATGCACACGCCTCTCCTGCGCACGCACGCGCACTTTGGCATGCACCTGCAATGCTTGCGACAACTGCTCCAGGAGTCATGCACATAAGCTGATGTGCTTTTTGTAAACCTTGTAAACCTTACAAGCTGATGTGCTGAGTTTCCTACTTGATTGTGACGGTCCGCCCATGTAATTCTTAATCTGATGTGTGCTGTGTTTCCTACTTTATTGTGGTGACTGATATTTGTTTTGTATGTCTGGCGCGGTTTTTCACTGCCTGCACAGTGCCTGACGCGGTTTTTCACTGCCTGGCCTGCATATATTATTTCTTTTCTTCTTGACTTATTGTGAGACTAAGCCAGCAACTGATCAGCCATCATATTGTCTGTAGGCCACTTCTTGCATCTATTGTAACCCCGAGTCGTTAATGGCATAACTCAAGGGCCACATTAGAAATGAGAAGTAACGCAAAAGATGACAATGTAGACTTGTGCCAAATCAAAGCACTGCATTTGAGGGCATGTTGTTTCTTCCTTCTTCCCTCTGATTACCAAATCTGCTATTCAGATCACATAAATCACATATCATCAAATAAATACACTTTCACCACGAAGCACTTTAAACAGCGGGAGTGAAGGAAATGGCTCACGATTAAATATAAAAATGGTCACGATACACACATACATACTACATCCAAGTCAAGGGTTCCCTTAAGTAAGCAAGCATGCCTTGCGGCACTCTATTCTGGGTAGAGAGGACGTTTTTCGAAAATGGCAAAGCCTGCGAGAAAGCCAATAGCACAGACAAGCACAATCCTTTGAAATAGCATGGATCACACACACACAATATAAGGCCACAACCCTGACACACACGCATACATTCACACACACACACACAAAATAAGGCCACAACCCTGACACACACGCATACATTCACACACACACACAAAATAAGGCCACAACCCTGACACACACGCATACATTCACACACACACAGAAAATAAGGCCATCACTCTGATTTCTCTGCTGCCGTTTTTTTCTTGCTGAAGCTAAAGAAATGAAAGCTTGCTTGCTTGCTTCGCTGCTCTCTCTCTCTCTCTCTCTCTCTCTCTCTCTCTCTCTCTCTCTCTCGCACAAAAGCACAACAAGTAGGATTACACAGACACGCCATGTTCACATTCCTTGACGCACGCTCCCCCTCAGACATGAACACGCACGCACACACAAACACACCAGTGTATAATTGTGATGCACATACGCACGCACACACAGACACACCAGTGATGCACATCACTCCAGCAGTGTGTAATTGTGATGCACACAGGCTCTTACACGATTGGAATGTGTACACTAGGGCCGTGACACACGATAGACATACTGTGTAGGGCCGTGACACACGTTGTACCGTGACACACAATAGACACACTTTGTACCGTGACACACGATAGACACACTGTGTAGGGCCGTGACACACACTGTGGATGCGCACACTGTCTCAGCAACACACATACACACAGGTGAGCTATGTACACAGGCTCATGCTGCACACACACACATAAACAAATCAACACACACATGAATTAGCACACACACATAAATCAGCAGATAAATTAGTGTGCCTGCTGACTGCTGATGGTGATGCGGTTCCAGGAGCATGTGGCAGGGTCAAGACGGAGCTCCCATGTGGGCCTGTGAGTGTATGTGTGTGTGTGTGTGTCTATGAAAGTGTGTGTGTGTGTGTGCTAATATGCGTTTGTGTCTACGTGTGTCTTATGTGTGTAATTGGATGTGTTTATGTGCGTGTATGTGTTTATGTGTGTGTGTGTTTGTGTGTGTATGCCCTGGATGGTTTAACAAGTTTTCGGAGAATCAATAACCCCCAAACGCACACACACAGCTAAGTGTACAGACTGCTATTAGATAGAGAGCATCAAGCAAGCGCCTTACGCCACACAATCGACGGCTTGCCATTAAATGAGGGGCACCGCCAGTACAGTACAAAGAGAACACCCAAATAAAGATTTGCCAGTGTAGCTAACGGCCACCTCCATTACTAAGAGAACACGCAAATAAAGGCGTTCCAGTATAGCCAACGGCCACTGCCAGTGCTAAGAGAACGACTGCAGGTCAGAGAACATGCAAATACAGATTTGCTAGTGAAGCTAACGGCCACCTCCATAACTAAAAGAACACGCAAACAAAGATTTGCCAGTGTAGCTAACGGTCACCTCCATAACTAAGAGAACACGCAAACAAAGGCTTTCCAGTATAGCCAACGGCCACTGCCAGTGCTAAGAGAACGACTGCAGGTCAGAGGAAAAAGAAACAAAACAGGCTCTCCGACAGAGTTGGCCAGTACCGTACATGTACACACTGTATATTTGGTGATTTCCCTGCCAAAAAGATCGCATATACTGTATATGATATACACATATATACTGTATATGATGTACACCAAATATACTGTAAATGATATACACCATATATACAATTCTGGCCAACCCCACTCACCAGTAATTCAGATCCATCTTAAGGGACAGCACTCGGGGCTGCGTTGTTTCCAAATGCATCAGCTTCACGCGCACAAACTCCCCGTGTGCGATGCGCCGCACCACCTGCAAAGAAACGCGTGCAGCAGTTCACTTCTTCTGAAGATGCATCAGCTTCACGCGCACAAACTCCCCGTGTGCGATGCGCCGCACCACCTGCAAAGAAACGCGTGCGGCAGTTCATTTCTTCTGCAGATGCATCAGCTTCACGCGCACAAACTCCCCGTGTGCGATGCGCCGCACCACCTGCAAAGAAACGCGTGCAGCAGTTCACTTCTTCTGAAG
>Ga0307951_1001499_pt1 | contig 14253 bp, 10 predicted proteins | sample OrgLakmetagen374_FD_201842 | JGI IMG/M metagenome (GOLD analysis project Ga0307951, IMG submission 201842) | Saline water microbial communities from Organic Lake, Antarctica - #374 | ecosystem: Environmental > Aquatic > Non-marine Saline and Alkaline > Saline | place: Antarctica: Organic Lake... | reverse complement strand
AAAGGGGGGGACGGGAGGGTGTTTGTGGGTGCGTGTGTGTGTGTAAATGATTTAGTCGCCTACACCTACACTGAACTACACTCAACAACACACATCTCACCAAACACGGATACTGACACATACGCAGGCCATCACGTTGATCAGGCGTGAGCTATCTGATCTGTGCTACCTGTTTCAGACTGACTAGGCATTTGTTAAGGCAAAGTGATCTACACTAAAGCAAATAAATGATCTACGCTAAAGCAAAGAAGTAATCTACGCTAAAGCAAACAAGTGATCTACGCTAAAGCAAAGAAGTGATCTACGCTAAAGCAAACAAGTGATCTACGCTACAGCAAAGAAGTGATCTGCGCTAAAGCACACAAGTGATCTATGCTATAGCAAAGAAGTGATATACGTTCTGCAACATGTCTTACCAAAGCTCACTACTCACATGCAGGCCCTCACATTGATCGGGCAGAAGCTACCTAGTCTGAGCCACCTGAGTCTGAGCATGTGTGTGCGCGTGCGTGACCAAGGGGTGTGTGCTTTACACAGCCTCTCACGCCTAGCAAGCCTAGACTTATCAGGGTAAGTCTCAGGATAAAATGAATAGATATGTCACTTAGATTAATGGTGTTGTGCGTGCGTGGCCAAGGGGTATGCGCTTTACACAGCCTATTAGTCCAGGAAGCCTAGACTTGTCAGGGGAGTCTTTAAAGTAAGGTTTAATAGTATGTTAGTGTTTAGTAGTACTTGACCAAGAGTGTCTGCTTTACACAGCCAATTAGTCCAGGAAGTTTAAACTTATCAGGGTAAGTCTCAGGAATAAATGAATAGATATGTCACTCAGATTAATGGTGTCGTGCACGCGTGGCCAACGGGTGTGTGCTTTAAACAGCCTGTAGGTCTAGCAAGCCTAGACTTAGGTATCAGGATAAGTCTCAGAAATAAAAGAATACGTCACTCATATTAATGGTGTTGTGCGTGTGTGACCAACGGGTTTGCGCTTTACTCAGCACTCACGCCTAGCAGGTCTGGACTTATCAGGCTAAGTCTTAGAGGTAAAATAATATGTCACTCATATTAATGGTGTTGTGCATGTGTGACCAACGGGTGTGCGCCTTACACAGCCTCTCACGTCTAGCGAGTCTGGATGTGTTGGGGAAAATTGTCGCTAAGACGTACTGTGTCGAGTGTGTGTGTGTGTGCGTGTGTGTGTGTGTGTGTGCGTGTGTGTGTATGTGTGTGTGTGTGTGCATGTGTGTGTGTGCATGTGTGTGTGTGTGCCATCAAGGAGTGCTGCGGCATCATCCCGCTTGCAAGTGTGATGCTGTGCCTGGGCAGGTGCAAGCAGACGTACTTAATCTAGCATCATAGGTGCTGTGACATCATCCTGCTTGTAAGTGTGAAGCTGTGCCTGGGCAGGCACAAGCAGATTTACTTAATCTAGCATCATGGTGCTGTGACATCATCCTGCTTGCAAGTGTGAAGCTGTGACTGGGCAGGAATTAATCTTGCATCATGGGTGCTGTGACATCATCCTGCTTGCAGGTGTGAAGCTGTGACTGGAAAAGGCCTGGCGGTGGTGTCCAACTTTCCAAACCTGCGCTCCTTGCAATGCAACCAATGCCACTCGCTCCAAAAAGGCAGCCTCGTCCACTTGAGTGGTAAGGACACTTGTTTCATAAAATCGTATTGGTAAGATTTCACTGTAACCAATGCCACTCGCTACAAAAAGGCAGCCTCGTTCACTTGAGTGGTAAGGACACTCACCTATGAGTGTGTACCGCTTGTAATTGCCGTGTGTCGTATGTAATTGCCGTGTCTCGTATGTAATTGCCGTGTGTTCTATGTAATTGCCGTGTGTCGTATGTACTTGCCGCGTGTCGTATGTACTTGCCGTGTGTCGTTTGTAGTTGCCGTGTGTTGTATGTAATTGCCGTGTGTCCCATGTAATTGCCGTTTGTCGCATGAAAGTGCCATGTGTTCCATGTAATTGCCGTGTGTCATATGTACTTGCCGTGTGTCATATGTAATTGCCGTATGCCGTATGTAATTTCCACGTGTCGTATGTAATTGCCGTGTGACGTATGTACTTGCCGTGTGTCATATGTAAGTGCCGTGTGTCCCATGTAAGTGCCATGTGTCCCATGTAAGTGCCATGTGTCGTATGTAAGTGCCATGTGTCGTATGTAATTGCCGTGTCTGGTTTGTAATTGCCGTGTGACGTATGTACTTGCCGTGTGTCATATGTAAGTGCCGTGTGTCCCATGTAAGTGCCATGTGTCCCATGTAAGTGCCATGTGTCCCATGTAAGTGCCATGTGTCGTATGTAAGTGCCATGTGTCGTATGTAATTGCCGTGTCTGGTTTGTAATTGCCGTGTGTCATATGTAATTGCCGTGCGTGGGTAAGACTGCGCTAACACCATTGCCGCTCTCTCCAAAAAGGCAGCCTCGTCCTTTGACTGTCAAATAGATACTGCATGTGCCAACTTTGAGTGTTTCCATTTGAGCAATAAGGTAATAACGCAATAACGTATGTGCAAGCTTTAGGTGTGTTCAGAGCATGCCGTGAGCTTGTCAGGTTGCACTGCAACTCCACACACATTTTGCGAAGCGCATTTTGCCAAGCGCAATTTGCCAAGCGGCAGTCAAGTGCATTTTCATTTAAGCGCATTTTGCCAAGCGCATTTTGCTTGTGTTCAGAGCATGTCGTGAGCTCGTCAGGTTGCACTGCAACTCCACAGGCGCATTTTAGCGGCAGTCACGCGCATTTTCATTCAAGCGCATTTTCATTCCATTCAGTTCATTCAATTCAGCCAATCACGTTTTGCGTTCTTCAATTCAGCGCATGTTCAGTCAAGCGCATTTTACCAAGCGGCAGTCAAGTGCAATTTGCCAAGCAGCAGTCTTGTCCATTTTCAGTCAAGTGCATTTTGCCAAGCGGCAGCCAAGCGCATTTTCATTCAATTCAGTTCATTCAATTCAGCCAAGCACGTTTTGTGTTCATTCAATTCAGCGCATATTCAGTCAAGCGCATTTTACCAAGCGGCAGTCAAGTGCAATTTGCCAAGCAGCAGTCTTGTCCATTTTCAGTCAAGTGCATTTTGCCAAGCGGCAGTCAAGCGCATTTTCAATTCAGTTCATTTCAATTCAGCCGAGCACGTTTTGCGTTCATTCAATTCAGCGCATGTCCAGTCAAGCGCATTTCCATTCAATTCAGTTCATTTATTTCAGCCAAGCGCGTTTTGCGTTCATTCAATTCAGCGCAAGTGCAGTCAATCGCATTTCGCCAAGCGCCAGTCTTGTCCGTTTGAGCAATGCAGGTGCTTGAGTTTGTGGTATGCATTTATGGTAGGTGCTTGTGTTTATAATACGTGCTTGTGTTTATGGTAGGTGTTTGTGGTAGTTGCTTGTGTTTTATGGTAGGTGCTTGTGTTCTTGGTAGGTGCTTGTATTTATGGTAGATGCTTGTATTTATGGCTCTATTCCGTTTGCATCATGAGAAGGCGTTGAATTTATTTTTAAGGACTCAACACAAATTGCTGACAACCATGGTCCTCACAAACTGCCCAAAGGGGAAAAGGAAGGCAAGATTAAAAGTAAGCTAGGAAAGAAGAGCAGTTGTGAGGATTAAGGAAATATAAAGATAATGAAACAGGAGAGAAACACACATTAAAGTAAGAGTGATCAAGTGATATTACTTTGCCGCTCTACAGGAAGTGGAGTTCAAGTGTTATACTGAACTCAGCAGTTTGTTTCTCCACCTTGGATGACGCTTCCTCTGAGCCTGTACTCCAACTCGCGTGCTTCTCGTGTGTTGCCAGGTCTGAAGCAACTGCAGTCGCTCCACCTAGGATGGTGCTTCTCCCTCACGGACTCTGACCTCCAGCACGTGTCAAACCTCACCCGCCTGTCTTCTTTAGGGATCAGCTACACCAAGGTGTGTGCGTGGGATCATGTGTGAACGCGTGCATGGGCTCATGTGTGTGAACGCGTGCGTGGGCTCATGTGTGTGATCGTGTGCGCGGGCTCATGTGCGTGAACACGTGCATTAATGCGTGGAAACTGGAAAGAAATGCGTGGAGACACATGAGCGTGGTGTGTGTGCGTTGTAGATTGATGTTACCCTGGTAGCTCGGACATCCAGCACGTGTTGAGCCTTCCTGCCCGTTTTTTCGGTGATCAGTTACATTAGGGTGCGTGTGTACCTTGATACAAGCAGACCCCCTTCAGCCTCTTGACATTCCCGACTACCCATTTTATGATATAAACTAACATGCTTAGCGTCTTCTCCCACTTGGGGCAAGGAAGGAGGATGCACAGCACTTCATATTAAATCGCACACTTCCCGCGCCTTTTAGACGGGATACGATGTGAAGTCGTCGTATTTGCACGGTTGCTTGGTGTGCGTTTCTCTTTCAATTTCTGCGTCCTCCATTCGTCATTAGTTTACAAAACGATGTCCACAGGTTACGGACTCCTCATAAAATTGCAAAATGATGTCCACAGGTTACGGGTTCCTCATTAATCTGCAAAATGATGTCTCCTCAGGTCACGGATGAAGGATTGCAGTGCCTCAGGCCGCTCACTCTTTTAGGCCAACTGGATCTGCAGGTAGGTTAGGTGGCTACCTCTTCCCTGGGCCATCCGGACCTGCAGATAAGATTTAGATATGAAAGCCCAAAACCCAAGCTGTTTCTTTGGCCATCCGGACCTGCAGATAAGATCAAACAATAAGCCTGGATGCCCAAAACCAAACCACTTCCTGGGCCATCTGTACCTGCACCAAGAGGTCGGACCAAAAACCTCAAAATCAAGTTCCTTGTTCCCATTAATCTTCAAGGATATGACAAGCCTGTAAGCCATGTTTAATCTAAACCTACGCACTGGACCCATGATTCAGGAAGTGATCTCACACGAAAAAATCGATAGGAGGTAAGAGAATCGGTTGCAGGTTGCCAAGTGCCGTTTCATACTTGTGTGACTAAATGACAGAGAGTTGTATTAATAACAAACTTGCTTTAATAACAAACTCATCTTGAAATCATCATTAAGTAGGTGATCTCACAGGAAACGGTCAGCAGGAAGCTAGAGAAATGTCACGTGTCGCCAACCGAGTGCCATTTCATACTTGTGTGACTAAGTGACTGAGTTGTATCAATAACAAACTTACTTTGATAACAAACTTACTCATCTTGAAATCATCATTAAGTTGGTGATCTCACAGGAAACGATCAGCAGGAGGCTAGAAAAATGTCACGTGTCGCCAACCAAGTGCCATTTCAGACTTGTATGTTTAAGTTGCAGTGTTTCCAAACCTGCTCATTTTAGACCCATGATTAAAGAGTTAATCTCACATGAAACGATGACAGGAGGCACACAGAAAAAGTTGCAGGTTGCCAACCAAATGCCATTTCAGACTCGTATGGCGAAGTGACGAAGTTGTAGTTTACCCTTTATGCTGCTCATTTTATACCCATGATTAAAGAATCAATCTCACAGGAAACGATGACAGGAGGCACACAGAAAAAGTCGCAGGTTGCCAAGCAAGTGCCATTTTAGATTCGCGTGACATGGTGCTGGCGAACTTATGAACTCAGGTTCTTAAAAAGTAGCATAAAGTGAGATGTTCTCACTTTCTGCTTTTCTCCAGTTTCTGCTTCCCTTCTCCATTCTTTTTATTTCTTGGAGAACACAACTCTCTCTTTAGCATACTTCCCCCCTCCCTCACCTCTTTTCTATATTTTAGTCCTTAGTTTTCTCCCGTTTCTCTGGTTTCTCTGAGTTGTTGTGTTCTCCTTGGTTATAATGACAGAGCCCTATGCATCTCACGATGCAAGTCAAATAGAACTGAGACAGTACTGCTAAGAGATTGTGTATCCTCGGTCTTAATGATCCTCGGTTCTGGTAATGCTGAGGCTGAGGCTGGTGTTATTGGTGGCTTTAGGGCATCAGAGAGGTGCTGGCAAATTGGTTTGCAAGCGCTCTTTGTGAATTTCCACACAGGGTGGTGCTGCCTGCAGTTCCAGGCTGCACGAAGTGGTTGGTTTCCAGGCAGCAGAGTGGTGCTGGGAAACTGGTTCTCTGGGCACCTATCAAATACATATACGTTTACATATGTATCTGTTGTATACATGTATATATATGCATGTTGTACACGCATATGTGTATATGTTATATACCTATACATATACGTATATATATGTTGCGTACGTATACGGTATGTTGTATGTATGTTGTATACGCAACGTACGTATATAGATTTCGACAGTGTGTGAATGCTGACTGGCATTCTCGTCAACTTCCACACACAGGGCTGCGCAATCAGTGATGCCGGCTGCACTCACTTGGCGGCCTTCCCATGTGCCAGAACGCTGACAGACTTGAATGTTGGGCACTGTGGCAGGGTCAAAGATGCAGGTGTGTGTGTATGTGTGTGTGTGTGTGTGCCTGTGTGTGTTTTATGTTTGTATATGCGTGCAGGTGCTTTCTTGTGTGGTGCTTTGTGTTACTACGTTGATTTCGTGTTGAGCATGCGCCAGCATGCTGCGTCACACTGGGTTTTGCAGTGCGTATGTGCACGCGAGTATATTGCTGTCATACAGCAACACCTCCTTCTTAATTTATGCTTTGGGTGTTATCGTCACCTGCGTTTTTCCTTATTTTGCGGAGGCTTTCTTGGCTGCGGGTTGAGCGCAGCTGAAGGTACATGGGGCACGTTGGATTCCAGAACAAGGTTTCCAAAAAAAGGTTGCCAAAACAAGGGTGCCAAAACAAGGGTGCCAAAACAAGGGTGCCAAAACAAGGGTGCCAAAACAAGGTTGCCAAGAAAAGGGTGCCAAAACAAGGGTGCCAGAACAAGATTGGCAAGAAAAGGGTGCCAAAACAAGGGTGCCAAACCTAGTAAGCGTGCCCTCAGTGCTTCTAGGTGCAACCTGATGACGATCCGCTGTGAATTGGCAGCGCAACAACACATCAAGTGATACAGGAATAAAAACACGTGGCTCTGCCCACTGTGTGCCTCCACCACAGAGTATGAAAGCAGTGCATGAACTGTGAAACAACAACACGTCATGTGATACAGGTAACAAAACACGCGGTTCTGCCCACTGTGTGTCTCCACAACAGTACATACATACATACACGTTACATACATACAAGTACATACATACACGTACATACATACACGTTACATACATTATACACGTACATACACACTTGTACAAACATACAAGTATGGCAGCAGTGCATGAACTGTGGACTTATGAGTTCAGTGTGAAGCACCTGAACTCAGGTTCTTGAAGTGTAGCATGAAGTGAGATGTTCTCACTTTCTGGTTTTCTCCGGTTTCTGCTTCCCTTCTCCATTCTTTTTATTCCTTGGAGAACGCAACTCTCTCTTTAGCATACTTCCCCCCTCCCTCACCTCTTTTCTACATTTTAGTCTTTAGTTTTCTCACGTTTCTCCGGTTTCTCTGAGTTGTTGTGTTCTCCTTGGTCATAATGACAGAGCCCTATGCATCTCACGATGCAAGCAAAATAGAACCAAAGGCTTTTAATCTTCTCGTCAGCATTCACCTCCAGGTACGACATATGACTTATGACGCATCAAGCATTCTTAATTTCTTAATAGGAGGTGATCAGGGTCAGTTTCCTAAAATAACGTTCACATGTCCATGCTGTTATTCTTTTTGACCACGGCACTTTTAAGCCTGCTCCGTCCCCACACTTTGCACTTGGTGTTCATGAACTCACTTCTGCTGATCGTGTGAAATTGTGATGTGGAATGCACGATGCCGGTGCCGCAGCTCTTTCAAGCATGCTTCGTCTCAGCACCGTAAGTGTGCGTACCCTAACACACCAAAGGTATCAAATCGTTCCAGCTGCAGTTTCAAGCGGAGGGCGCATGCTTTCTGCATTACACATTACAAAGGGTTTAAACTGATAGTTTCATGTATAAAATGCACGATGCAGGTGCCGCAGCGCTGTTGTGCATGCTCCGTTTCAGCACTCTGGATGTGGCTTAATCACTACAAAGGGTTCCAAGTGATAATCCTATTTTTTAAATGCACGATGCAGGTGCCGCAGCGCTGTCCAGCATGCTCCGTTTCAGCACTCTGGGTGTGGCTTAATCACTACAAAGGGATCCAAGTGATGATTCTATGTTAAAAATGTACAATACAGGTGCCGCAGCGCTGTCCAGCATGCTCCGTCTCAGCACTCTGGATGTGGCTTATACAGGCATCCAAGACGCAGGGCTCCGCAGCTTTGAGGTAGCACAAGAGATGGATGACATGAAATGGAATTCTTTTGCCAAATTGGAATTGTTACTGCACGCACACAACGCTCACACTCACACACACATTGCAATGAGCTGCATCGTCTTGGATGATACCTTGGCCTTCTCTGCTCTTAAGCCCCATTCCCTCCTAAATGCACGCTTCCTTTCAGCGCTGTACAGAAGAAAAATACCACGCAGTCAGTGAAGAACCATTCCCCTCTCAGCATTCGCTGCCCCCTGCCCCCACTGGGCATTGATGCTTGACCAAAGAATTACAGGAGTCCGCCTGCATCTCCTGCTCCCATCACTTGTCTCCTTATTTTGCTAGTCCTCTAGTCCTACTTTGAGGTACTTAGTGCGTGCATGTATAAGAGAGTGATGTAGGCGTCTCCTTATCTTGCTAGTCCTCCAGTCCTGCACTTTGAGATACTTAGTGCGTGCATGTTAAGAGTGTGATGTAAGCATGTATAAGAGTGATGTAGGCATGTATAAGAGTGTGATGTAGGCGTGTATAAGAGTGTGATGAAGGCATGTATAAGAGTGTGATGTAGGCTTGTATAAGAGATTGATGTAGGCATGTATAAGAGAATGATGTAGGCATGTAGCGTGCGCAGCTTGTCAGCTTGTTGGAGGCGATTGCTTCTTTGTGGCTGGCGGTTGCCTCTCTTGATGCAGACACTCTTATCTCTTCTTCCACTCATGTTGCCTACTCTATTGTGAACCAGTCTTTTTGCCTATACAATCGTGGCCAGTATTTTGCCTACTCTATTGTGAACCAGTATTTTGCCTACACAATTGTGAACTAGTCATTTTGACTACACTATTGTGAACCAGTCTTTTTGCCTATATAATCGTGAACCAGTATTTTGCCAATACTATTGTGAACCAGTATTTTGCCTACTCTATTATGAACAAGTCCTCTTGCTTACACAATTGTGAACCAGTCATTTTGCCTACACAATTGTAAATCAGAATTTTGCCTACACTATTGTGAACCAGTCCCTTTGCCAACACTATTGTGAACCAGTCCCTTTGCCAACACTATTGTGAACCAGTCCCTTTGCCAACACTATTGTGAACCAGTCCTCTTGCCTACACTATTGTGAACCAGCCATCTTGCCTACTCTATTGTGAACCATTCCTCTTGCCTACTCTATTACGAACCAGTCCTGTCACCCCCAAAATAAACCAGTCCTGTTACCTACATTATTGTGAACCAGCCATCTTGCCTACTCTATTGTGAACCATTCCTCTTGCCTACTCTATTACGAACCAGTCCTGTTACCCCCATAATAAACCAGTCCTGTTACCTACACTATTGTGAACCAGTCCTCTTGCCTACACTATTGTGAACCAGTCCTCTTGCCTACACTATTATGAACCAGTATTTTTCCTACTCTATTGTAAACCATTCCTTTTGCCTACTCTATTGTAAACCAGTCCTGTTACCTAAACAATTATGAACCACTGTTATTGCTAAAACTAGTGTGAACCAGTCCTCTTGCCAACACAAATGTGAATCAGTCCTATTGCCTACTCTAATTGTAAACCAGTTCTTTCGCCCACTCTATTGTGAACCAGTATTTCGCCCACTCTATTGTGCACCAGTATTTTGCCTACTCTATTGTAAACCAGTCCTTTTGCCTACTCTATTAAAACCAGTTCTTTTGCCTACTCTATTGTGAACCAGTATTTTGCCCACTCTATTGTGAACCAGTATTTTGCCCACTCTATTTTAAACCAGTCCTTTTGCCTACTCTATTGTAACCAGTATTGTGCCAACACAGTTGTGAATTGTGAACCAGTCCTCTTGCCTACACAATTGTGAACCAGTCCTTTTGCCTAAACTGTTGTGTACTACTCTCACTGGTTCGACCCTGTATGTTCCGCTCCTGTTCTTGCAGTCCCTCGCCGGACTTGTTCATCTCAACCTGGACTCATGTCGAATATCCGACGAGGGCTGCAAGGTGGGTGGGACATGAAAACTATATCTGGGTTGTACACTATGTGATGACACGTGATGACGACATTGACGTTGACGACATGGACGATGTGCAATATGTAATGACACGTGATGACGACATTGACGTTGACGACATGGACGCTGTACACTATGTGATGACATGTGATGACACGTGATGACGACATTGATGTTGACGAACGACAATGATGTTGACAAAATGGACGTTGTACAATATGTGATGACATGTGATGACACGTGATGATGACATTGACGTTGACGACATGGACGTTGTACAATATGTGATGACATGTGATGACGACATTGACGTTGATGACATTGACGTTGTACAATATGTGATGACATGTGATGACGACATTGACGTTGATGACATTGACGTTGTACAATATGTGATGACATGTGATGACACGTGATGACGACATTGATGTTGACGACATGGACGTTGTACACTATGTGATAACATGTGATGACACGTGATGACGGCATTGACGTTGACGACATGGACGTTGTACAATATGTGATGACATGTGATGACACGTGATGACGACATTGATGTTGACGAACGACAATGATGTTGACGAAATTGACGTTGTACAATATGTGATAACATGTGATGACACGTGATGACGACATTGACGTTGACGACATGGACGTTGTACAATATGTGATGACATGTGATGACATGTGATGACGACATTGACGTTGATGACATTGACGTTGTACAATATGTGATGACATGTGATGACACGTGATGACGACATTGACGTTGACGACATGGACTTTGACACTACGTGATGACATGTTATGACACGTGATGACGACATTGACGTTGTACAATATGTGATGACATGTGATGACGACATTGACGTTGATGACATTGACGTTGTACAATATGACATGTGATGACACGCGATGACGACATTAACGTTGACGACATCGACGTTGACGACATTGACGTTGTACAATGTGTGATGACATGTGATGACATAGCTTAGATGAGCGCCTGTTCCCCTGGACCTGGATTGTGTCGGATTTCCAGCAAGGGCGGCAGGTTGAGTGTGCGTGGAGTACATTAGTTATAATGTGATACAGATATCTTCAGGGCATGGCTCCTTACAAAATGCACCCGGCAAAGCCCGCATAATAGATAGGTTTGAATATTGTCCACTTGCATAGTGTTACACACGCATACGCACACACACACGCACACACACACATACACACACATTCACTCACACACACACACACACAAGCACGGGTGCTGACTTGTACTTTCATTTGGTGCAGGTGCTGCAAAAGCTCAAAGGGCTACAGACTCTAAATCTGAGCGACACACTGGCAGGGGTGAGTGGTAAACCAAAACAATTGAACTGGCAGACATTGTGGATTTGGTGTCATGTGCAAGTGAGTGGTAAGCCAAAACAACTGAGCTGGCAGACATTGTGAATTTGTTGTCATGTGCAGTCGAAAAAATAAACAAAGGGCTCAATGCATAGAAAAAGAGTGAAGAGTGAATTGTGGAAAGGCGGGTGGCTGAAAATACTGCATTGGTACGTAAAGTATTGTTGTGATCAGGGCACCTGTAAAGCTCCTAGCTCTCGATCACACATCCCTTTTTTTGTTCTGAGGTGTTTTATGGGTTGTTATTACATCCCATTTCTGTTGAGAGGTGTTTCATGGCGCCTCGGTGGCACTTTTTCCACCTCGTGCAGTAAATAGCTGCTGAATATAGCAATTGAGTTCCTACCCGCACAATCACAATCACAGAGAAACGGGTTTTTTGTGGCACAAAACTGAGTCATGTGATTTTTCGCTTGCACTTGCAATGATCTGCAAAAAGGAAACAGCACTTTGAGGACACTGATCTGCATTAAGGAAAATGATCTGCATTAAGGAAACTGATCTACAGGAAGCAGTACATAAATGCCAGAACCGTATATATACACCGTATATGAACGTATATTTGGTGATTTTCCTGCCAAAATTACCGTATATACACGGTATATATATATGGTTTTGGCCAACCTTACACATTAAGGAAACTGATCTGCCAAAAGGAAACAGCACGTAAACACCCACCAGCCAGCTCGCAGGAAACAGATGACAGCTTTAAAGAACATAATTATTTCCTTGTTCAGAACTTTGTTGCAAACAGGCGCCCTGGACTGCAATGTTCACAAACTAATTTGTTCCTGTAAAAATGTAAGGAGTGGTTCTCACTGCCTTTGAGTGTGTCTTTCCTTCCTTTTTTCCCCTTTTGATGGTGGCATAGTCAAGCTGGCCCTTGGGATCCCTTGGGATGTTCCTCGGGCACAAAAATATTCTTCACAGCACAAAAGTGTTCTTCACAGGGCAAAAGTATTCTTCACAAAAGTATTCTTCACAGGGCACAAAAGTATATTTCACAGCACAGAAAGGGGGCCTGCTGTGAGGCTTGGATCCTGAGACAAAATTGAAACCTGAATTGAAACCTGAGACAAAATTAAAACAGTGTGAATGATCTAGTAGAGGACGAGAGGCGTGTTCTAGCCTTCACGTACCGTGGCATGCCGTTGTCACATCCCTCAAGCAAATCAACAAATCAACCACACTACGTTGTTATGTCTCAGGAACCAAGCCTTCTGTAGCTTGCCAACGATCACAAAATTGAAACAATCTCACTAGTCACACACTTTTGAAATAATCACGTTAATTTTGTCTCAGGACCCAAGCCTCACGCACCTTGCTAGTGTGTTTCCTCTGTTAAAACGACAACACTAATCACACATTGCTTCATTGCATCTGAAGATCTAAGCCTTACGTAGCTTGCCAACAACTACACAATCAAAACGATCACACTAACCACACACCGCTTCATTTCTTCTCAGGATCTAAGCCTCAGCTACCTTTCCAGCGTCACGTCCATCAAGCGCCTCAGCCTTGCGTACACAAAGGTATATATAAAGGACTTGGATTTGGATTTGCAAATTGCTATCTGTGCCTTGCAACCTGCTCTGTACTCTATACCACATACTTACTTCCCTTGAGCTCCCTAGCCCTGTATATACAGCAACGTTCGCTGTGCTCTTCACTGTCTGCACTTCACTCTCTGAATAAAACGCACCGCATAATACAGTCGATTTAAACACACTTTCCCTGAGCTGCTCAGCCTTGCAAATGCAGAGGTGTGCATGAAAGTGAGTCTGTGGGTAACCGTGTGGGTGTCTGTGTGGGTATCCTTGTGGTTGCTGTGTGGATTATTGCGTGGTTACTGAATGGATCTTTGTATAGCTGAATGTCTGGGTCACTGTGTGTGGAAATTTGCTCCTGTATGTGGAAATTTGTGTTTGGGAAATTGTGTGTGTGGAAATTTGCTCACTTATTACAAGCAGCGTACTCAGCTGCCCAGCGTTGTATGTAAAAAGGTGTGCACTTTGCATGATATTACTGTCGCAATTCTGTGTGTGATATTACTTATTGTGTGATATTACTATGGCATTACTGTGTGTGACATTACTTTCTGTGTGATAGGTATTACTTATTGCGTGTGAGCCGGCATTACAGTGAGTGATATTACTTATTGTGTGATATTACTGTGGCATTACTGTGTGTGATATTACTTATTGTGTGATATTACTGTGGCAATCCTGTGTTTGAAATTACTTATTGTGTGATATTACTGTGGCAATCCTGTGTGTGAAATTACTTATTGTGTGATATTACTGTGGCATTACTGTGTGTGATATTATTTTTTGTGTGAAATCACTGTGATATTACTGTGTGTGACATTACTTTCTGTGTGATGGGTATTACTTATTGTGTGTGAGCCGGCATTACTGTGTGTGTGTGTGATATTTTGCTACTTTTGCTTATTACTTATCACAAGCAGCTGCCATCATGCGCTTCAGACTCTCTCCCTCTCTCTCTCTCTCTCTCTCTCTCTCTCTCTCTCTCTCTCTCTCTCTCTCTCTCTCTCTCTCTCTCTCTCTCTCTCTCACACACACACACACACACACACACACAAACA
>Ga0307951_1001491_pt1 | contig 14279 bp, 9 predicted proteins | sample OrgLakmetagen374_FD_201842 | JGI IMG/M metagenome (GOLD analysis project Ga0307951, IMG submission 201842) | Saline water microbial communities from Organic Lake, Antarctica - #374 | ecosystem: Environmental > Aquatic > Non-marine Saline and Alkaline > Saline | place: Antarctica: Organic Lake... | reverse complement strand
CTTTAAGAGGAAGCCGCGTGTGGAGAGTTCTCAAGGCAAAACATTTCAAAACATACACATACATACAAAACACACCCAGACTCGCAGCTGGGCCAGGAGAAAGAGCAGCTCTCGAATATTGTCAAACAAATGCGCTTGCTGATTCTCTCTCTCTCTCTCTCACACACACACACACACACACACACACACACACATACACACACACACAACACACACACAACACACACAGACACACACAAACACATACGCACACACTTATACGTTCGTAGCTTGGCCCGGATCAGCTCAAGTACTTTGACAAGCTATTTGCGGACCCCCACGTACCAGACGCACTAAAGCACTGGAAAGTGCCTCCCCCTATTCGAGCCCTTCCTCCTGCAATGGCTGCCAGCTTAGCAGCAAAAGCGCAGGTGCGTACGCAAGCAAAGAGGTTGCAGTTGTTTGTCATTATTGTATGTTCATCCCCAGCAGCAGCAGCAGCAGCCGCCGAATTAACAGCAAAAGCGCAGGTGCGTACGCAAGCAAAGAGGTTGCAGTTGTTTGTCATTATTTTATGGTCATCCCCAGCAGCAGCAGCAGCAGCAGCAGCAGCAGCCGCCGCTGAATTAACAGCAAAAGTGCAGGTGTGTACGCAAGCAAAGAGGTTGCAGTTGTTTGTCATTATTTTATGGTCATCCCCCGCCGCAGCAGCAGCAGCAGCAGCAGCCGCCGCTGAATTAACAGCAAAAGTGCAGGTGCGTACGCAAGCAAGCAAAGAGGTTGCAGTTGTTTGTCATTATTTTATGGTCATCCCCCGCCGCAGCAGCAGCAGCAGCAGCAGCAGCAGCAGCCGCCGCTGAGTTAACAGCAAAAGTGCAGTTGTGTACGCAAGCAAGCAAAGAGGTTGCAGTTGTTTGTCATTATTTTATGGTCATCCCCAGCAGCAGCAGCAGCTGCAGCAGCAGCAGCCGCTGAATTAACAGCAAAAGTGCAGGTGCGTACGCAAGCAAGCAAAGAGGTTGCAGTTGTTTGTCATTATTTTATGGTCATCCCCAGCAGCAGCAGCAGCAGCAGCAGCAGCAGCCGCTGAATTAACAGCAAAAGCGCAGCTAGGTATGCAACCATAACCCAGGAGGTCCTGGTTCATTGTAGTACGTAGAGTTGGCCAGAACCATATATATATACGGTATATATACGGTATTTTGGCAGGAAAACCACCAAATATACGGTCATATACGGCGTATATATATGGTTCTGGCCAACCCTAGTTATACGTCAAACCCCCTCGTGCCCGTCTGCCTGCGACAGCCTCCAGCTCTGCAGCAAAAGCGCAGGTACGTGCGCAGGCAATGGCGAGATTACAATTGGCTTTATAAAGCGTCCATGCCATTCTCTCTTCGCCAAAAAATGGCCAGCTCAGCAGCAAAAGCACGGGTACGTAATGGCCAGCATAAGCACAGGTGCGTACATATTGGCCAGCTTAGCAGCACGTAAGGAGGCTATGATCGTGTGTACTCATTTTAGAAGCAGTGCAAAATAAGGGTCAGGTTCACAACGCTGGCTCGTGAGTGTGTGTGTGTATGTGTGTGTGTGTGTGTGCGTGTGTATGCGCATGTGTGTGTGTTTGTTGCACAGCACTGACAATCATGAGGCGCAGCCGCAACAGCAAAATTGTTACCAAAGATGTATGTATGTTGACAGACATCAAGACCTGAGCATAGCACAGCTGCAGCAACATTGCTATTTACAACAATGTATGGCTGTTGGCAGACATCGTGACCTGAGTATCGTGCGCGTGCGCACACACACACACACACACACACACACACACACACACACACACACACAGCATGTACCCATACATGATGTAATATATTGCACACTTAGCGTTAAGACATACACACACACATGCACACACACATGCACAGCACACACCCATACCTGATGTTAATATCCACATGCCTTGCATTAAGACATACACACATTTACGTGCACACACATACACATGTATAAACACAGAGTTGTAGGTGTACCAACTACATCCTAACACATGTGTGTTCCGCACTGCAGGCTTCCCCTGCAAGCAAAGGCAAGCCAGCTGCTGCCTCTCCGTCAAACGAAGACAGCAAAAGCAGCTCGGGTAACCTTGCCCGCGCACCCTCTCGCAGGTGAGATGTGTGTGTGTGTGTGTGTGTGTGTGTGTGTGTGTGTGTGTGTGTGTGTGTGTGTGAGTGTGTGTGTGTGTGTGTGCTATGTGTGTGTGTGTGTGTGTGTGTGTGTGTGTGTGTGTGTGTGTGTGTGTGAGTGTGTGTGTGTGTGAGTGCAATGTGTGTGTGTATGTATGGGAATGTTTGTGCTGGATGGGATGCAAGTTAGTGTGCCGCGTACAACGTAAATGTTTGACAGATGTGACGTATCATATGATTGGATAAGAGCAAAAATTGATCGCACTCAAAAGACAGCAGGAGCAGCTCTGGTGACCTGTTTTACACGTTCACGTCAGTAAGGCATTTGTGGTCTTTAAGTGTGCTTGTGTAATGCTTGTAATTATGAGTGGTTGTATGCATATTCAAGGTCACAAACACACAAACATGCACGCACGCACAGGGAGCCAAGCTCCGCCGATAGCCTCTCCCGCCCCTCCGCCTCCGCAGCTTCAATGTCAGTGAGAAGGAAAGCTCCACCACCACCACCCGGAGGAGGAGCCCCCCCTCCCCCCCGCTAGGTCCTTTTGGGCGGTCCAAATTCCCCCACTAACTTATGGGTTACATTAACGTTTGATGACCATCAAACCAGAATCTTAGCTCACTAGCTACTCTGAAGTAAACTACTTTGAAGTGAGCGTCGGGTAAGCAACCTTTTGCTGGTCTGGGTTACCAATGGACTTCGATCAGGAATGCAGTCTGGCAATTGCGGCGTTTGTGTGATCCAGTCAAGGCTCAAGCTGTCTACTACTGCCACACCCCGTGCACTACTTATATAGCTGTCTATTTATTCGTGCTGTCATTTGGGGCTCATTGCATCTGACTTTGTAAAGTTGGAAAACGTTACTGGATTTGTTTGCTAATCTCTGGATTTGTTCTGGATTGTAATTTCAAATTTCTGCGCCATAGCAAAGCCAGTGTCAAGTCACACGAGGCTCTAAAGAAGGGACGAGGCGCCTCAACCATCACCTACTCAGATACTGGCAGTGCTAAGGGGTTACAAGGGGTTACAAGGATGGCCTACTGCTAAACACTGCCTAGCAGGCAGTAAGGTAAGGTATGGTTACATCACTATATATGCCTCTGGGGGGCATCTGAGCGGAAGCTTGGAAAAAGGCCTGAAACCAAACCAAAAAGATCCTAGAAAAAATCAAGGAAAAAGGGCTAGGCACTCAGCCACAAAATAGGCAGTAAGGTAAGGTTACATCGCTATATATGCCTCTGGAGGGCATTTGAGAAAGCTTCAAGCTTCTTGGGAAAAGCCTGTAACCAACTGAGTCTATAGAGTAAAGCCATCAGTCAAAACGTGCGACTGCTAGGTTGCGTATGTAAAACGTGTGGTGACAATTGTTGTTGTATCACCAGACTTGTAGCACCTACAAAACACCCTTGGAAAGGGAAAAAACACATTGCAGCACTGAATAAAATCAGCAACACAATCGAGCATTTGCCAGGACCAAACGACCGCAATAAATATAAAGAGGGGGAATCATCTGTGAAATGTGGATACATAAAAAACATGGACTGTCACACTGAGGATATCAATTAATATGATTGATATATTCTTGCAAGAATGAGGGAGGCAAACAAAAACTCGTGTGTGAGGAGCAGCACATGCACAACTAGAGGTTCTGGAACATCAAACGTGGTCTGGTTCATCACTCTTTTGTTGCAAGCCCTGCTGCTAGATGAACTCTGAACCGGCACTTACCTGGCTAAGACTGTAAAATCGTGTAAAAAGAGCAAATTTGAAATCAGAATTAAAGCAAACTAGCAGTCCCGTTGTTTGTCTTCAAAACACCTCACACAGATAAGCACAATCAGAACCAAGGACTTGTTCAATTGCAACAGCATATTTTGACTCTTTATATCTGCCTTGGAACCAGGAGCAATCTTGCAGTTAAGATGTAGTCAACTTTGTTTTCAACATTCTCACAACTGTTCGTGTAAAGGTATTGCGCGCAGGCAAGCGTCGACATGAATGAAACCTCTACAGCACACACCACGTCCTCTATTCAGTGAGCCAGCCCTTCATCAGTATGATCAAGAGTATAAGCGTATCAATTGTTCAGTGTGAAGGAAGCACCTCAGGTGTGAAGAAGCATCTTTGCAATTCAATACATACATGAAGTGTGACTTTGTTGTTTCAAGAAGTGCCTCGGAGGTGCTGGATAAGAGGTAGATGTTGGCTGTGCGCTTTATCTAATGTCTGTTGCGGGTTTATGTCTGAGCAGTTTTTATTTCTATAGGATGGCTCCTTCCTCAGACAAGTCTTAGGAATTATTAGGAAGCTCAAATTTGATGCTTTGACCCCTAAACGAGGAGGTGTGTATAGCTGAGTTGAATGCTCTTGCAAACCTAATCTGAAACTTGCACAGCATGCACAAATTTTGCAGTAAGCACCTGCCAGCAAGTATGTGAGTGCCAATTCTACCAACCGCTCCTGCACATCTGCATGAATTCTGGGATGTCATGTCACTCTATTGAGGACTAGGATTTAAATTCATGAAGGCCTCAGATGATGCAGAAGCATACTGCCTCACGTTATCATGAAAGTACTACTGTAGCACATATAGATTTCAAGATTTACAGATAAAGCCATCAGTTAGAACGTGCGACTGCTAGGCTGCGTGTATGTGTTCTGTAGCACATATAGATTTCACCGCTTAAAGGACCTGCTTTGATCCCTCCCCACAACTTGTACAGCTGCCTTTCAAGGCAGATAATTTTGCCGTGTTTCGCCTCGTTTTGAGGTGCTTTTGCTACAACCTTACATTTGGCTGCCAAAGCAGCTGCAAGTTATTTCGAATTTTCATGTCTCGCCGTTTTTGAAGCTCATACACATCAGGTGATAAGCTACAGATTAAGCCATCAGTCAGAAAATGTGATTGCCAGGCTGCGTATGTGAGCACAAGCAGATGTAGGGAGTCGTGCAACAATGATACAACAAAGCATATACGCCCATCAGAAAAGACATAGATAGGATTGATGCCAACCTGGCTCTTACCTTCCAATCTTAACGCACAACCGTTTAATCTTAACTCACAAGCACAGCAGCGGAAGTTTAGCATGCCAGATGCAATCATTGTTACTCCGACCTAGCTACCAGCCCCAAACAAAATCCAACAAACTAGGTCTGCAAGAATGCAAGAAGAGGTGCATGTAATAAACAAGCAGATGGCACTGCCTGGCTATGAAACCAATCAAACAAATGCGATATGCAATATGCATCTAATTTTTTTTTTTTGGTGGGGGTTGTTACACGGTCCTCAGCAAGGGCCCTCCCTTACTACTTCATCCCTAGATATGCATATCATATGCATTTAATCGAAATTCAGTGCTGTGTAGACACTTCCCCGGGGGCCCTACCCAGCAACAAGCAGAACAGGTACGACAACATGTCAGTCTTAATGATAACTTGGGGTGCCTTTGGATCAAGAAAGGCCTCTAAGGTGGAAAAACCATCCTGTTACATGGATATATGTATCGCACGAAGCACATAAATGGCATCTATCGGATTACCCGGATCAAAAGGAATGACAATTTTCCGACCCGGTAATTTTCGACAAGTTGGGATGCAAAGTGTTAAGGCAATCGCTATGGCACCTCTGGCGAGTTGACCCTCCACCTGGAACTCTAGCAGGGAGCCTAGTCCACTCCGAGAACGGAGTTGCCAATGGGGGAGGAATGTTACGTGGATATATGTATCGCACGAAGCACAGAAATGGCATCTGTCGGATTACCCTTTTCAGCAACGTTTCACATCCAGCAGAAGAGTGAGTTCTTTGCATCGCAATGGGTCCCTAATGCTTCTACCAGTTCTGTACATCCACGCCTGTGCGCTCTCTGCTCATACTCGTGTGTCTATCTGCTAGTTCTACTATTCATTTTTGGTTGGCTGCCACACCACTGTCCCTTCCTGGAGCTGGGACCCATGACTCAGATACCATGACTCGGCCTCATTGCTGTTACACCTTGATTATATAAACGAACGAACAATCAGAATTGGAGACCTTACACGGTACAGGGTCTCTTGAGGATCCCCTCTAATGGTACCTTTTAGAATGCTCACGTTGTCAATTCATTACCAAAACTATGAAATCCAAAAGATAAAGGTCATCAATAAGACTGGCACATCCAGCTTATTGAACAAGACATACAGAAACTCTCTAATAATAACTAGGTATGCACTGCAATACAACAATATAACACAAGCAACAACAGTCAAGGATTAAGTCTGGGTGCTACGGCACACAACCCCCCTGACCCACACTAATTTCTTTTTAATATTTGCGCGGTGGGGGGTTGCCTGGTGCGGGCACCTAAGTAACCCCCTCCCTTAATCATGCTGGCTGTGTCACCACTACCAGCGGAGTCTTTTCTTACAGAAACTCTCATCTGTCAACCAACTAATTGCTCTGTCACACGACTCGTCGCTGCCACTAATTGAGCGTGACAAACAGCATAAGGTGAGGAGCGGAAGCTTGGAAAAAGCCTGTAACCAAACCAAGAGGGCGCTAGAAAAATCAAGGGAAAAGGGCTAGGCCTACAGCCACAAAAGAGGCCACACCATATATATCTGGCTGGTCCAAAAAATTCCTCAAACGAGTTGGGCTATCTTCTTACTGAGATGGGAAGACCAGCTGGCGGTGCTGTGTGCGAAGACTAACAAGATGTTCATGCGGACAGTCCAGCAAAATGTGTTTCTCATCCTGAACAGTGTGCCAGTCACATGTGCCACAGATCCTGAGCTCATAAGGCCTTCTATTCCTGTAATGACGCATTCTTTGGACCAGAAAGTTATGGCCAGAAAGGCAAAGGCAAGAAAGTGCACGGCTGAGATTGTTGGAAATATCCAAGCGAAGGTAGTGAGGCAACACAGGCTTGTGATTTCTTTTTTCTGCCATCCCACCAGCTAGGGGCAATCCCCAAAGGTACACCAAAATGGTGTGGGAAGTTCTCATAAGTCTGCTGGTATGGTGAGTCTCATGTGGTGTCAATTCGTCAAGCTCTCTCCAGCCCCCAATGATATGTCCGCGCAAAGTGAGTTCAAACTGTTGAACTGTTTCAGATTGATAGACTGGCTAGATTGAATGGCATTCAAAAATTGCTGAGACGCAAGGAATTCTTGGAGCGCGTGCAGAACCTGAAAAGTCCATGTATCACTTCTGTTCGCAAGAAGATGGTCAGCCCGCACAACTTTCTCGAGAAGAGGTTTGTTTGAAGAGAGTAAACTGTTCCAAAATTGTATGATGCATCTGAACCGACAGAATAAAATGGGCATCTGACCTGTTTCGCGGAGCACGCAGTATCAGTACCTTCTTGACACCCAGGAGTATTTTCAGAAAGCCAAGATGCAGGACGTGTGCAGGGGAGATTTTTGAGGAATTGTATGTCAGAGAAGATTGACAACCAGCTGAGAAAGCGAAGACCTGGAAAAGCCACAGCTTGGCATATGTTCTGTAGATGTTTAATACCCTTGCTGTCACCAATTCTGTAAACTCTGGCCATGGCAGACCTGAAGTTGTCTGCCATTTTCTCAGCAGCTGTGTGCATACTTCAATCCCGAGTAAGAGTGGCTCCAAGGTCCAAGGTATTCGAGTTGAGTTACAAGTTCCAGAGGTGTGCCGTCGTACGTGAAGGTGGGAATCGCAAAATATTCCTGCTGATGAAGAAGACCATGACTTTTGTTTTATCAGAGTTCAGCTTAAGCCCTTCGAAACGTGTATAATCATAGAATTTGCTCAGTTGGAGCTGCAGACCTTCAGCCGTGTTTGAAGTGAGAGCAACGTCATCGTCAGCATTGAAATCGCAGTGAGGAGGAAACTGAACTGATTCGAGGGCAGTGGCAGCATCTTTCTGCATAGTCAAGAATCTCTCCATGAAATTGTTATGAAGGGAGTGGAGTTACAAACAAGGGAATGGAAAGGGAGTGGAGTCGGATTAAACCGCTGTCATTCCGAGGAGCATTGTCAGGTCAAATTACGGTCACTGCAAAGTATAAGACTCAGCACATCTACTGATGGCATGTGCCAGAGAACTGGTAGAAGCATTAGGGACCAGCGATGCAAAGAACTCATCACTCCTCTGCTGGATGGTTATTCCACCTTGGAGGCTTTCTTGGTCCGAAGGCGTAACCATTATCAATAAGACTGGTCATCCAGCTTATTGAACAAGACATAAAGAAACTCTCAACTGCCAACCAACTTAACTGCTCTGTCACACGATTCCTCGCTGCCAACGATTGGGCGTGACAGCATAAATGAAAAATTAATACCCGCTTGTCACATGAGTCGGATGTTACAGGTCACAGAATTAGCCATCAGTCAATAAGTGCGACTGCTAGGCTGCGTACGTAATGCAATGTAAAAAAGTGTTTGTTGTCGCACCATAGACTTGTAGCACCTACAAAAAAACCCTTAGAAAGGGAAAACAAGGCACACGTTGTTAGTGACATTGCAGCACTAAATAAAACCAGTAAGATCAATCAAGCATCTGCCAGGGCCAACCGACTGCAAAAAATCAAAGAGGAGGCATCATCATCTGTGTGTTTTGGGCACATGAAAAAAGGAAGCACACCATGGAAGGTCTGTTACCCGTAGTAGCTGCAGGGCACTGTTTACTGCCGCAGTTTTGAGTGCGGCAGGTTATTGATTGAGGTTTTACAAAGTTAGGATGAAATCTGTTTTATAAAGCCCAGTGTTGAAAGACTCTGTGTATGAGTTTGAGTTCGTGTGAGATCATGACTGGATCAACAGTGTCCCAGCCTGTTTTTCCGGCCGGGAGCTTTTTTTTGTACATAATTCTGTCGCCCTTGTTCTATTTCAAAAATGTTGTGTGAGAAACTTTTCAGGGTGTTAGTTGAGTCTGCAACTGTCTGAATTTCGAGTGAATTTCCCTTCTGTAATTTTCGCCGAGATAAAGATCTCAGACGAAAGCTTTACCTCCAGACGTCCAGATGCTGTACTGGTTGCTCCCATCTCTGCAAAAAAAAAGCAGACTAGCAATGAAAGGAGGTGGGTTTTTAGTTTTTAGGGATGGCAGGGGGAAGTGAAGGAGACCAGGAGCACTTCTTCAGCACCGCCAGCCGCCACCAACAGATCCACTTTCCCCAGACAGCACCGACCCAAAGATCTCAGCATTCTCCCACGTGACATTCACCTCATCGAGGTCAAGTACTGTGAGGACACTAGACCGCAGAACCAGCTGAGCGCCGCGCAGGAACAGCATGAAGGCCTCTGCTTCTAGCTTCAATGATTCTTCATTACCCTCCACACAATCCTTTTGGGAGTGGGTGGCACTAATTACAAAGTTTACACGCTGGATCCTTTTAAGGAGCTGGGTCTTAAATCTCAAAGAGTAAGGTTGCTTCCGAGCTTCATGCTCATTTTGTCAATTGCGCTGCCAAACTTGTCCATACCAGATGTGCCCTTTTCAGCTCTATAATCAACTCTCATCTGGAGACGGTTTCAGGTCAAGCCTGCAACCTTCCTGATCCTCATTGATCTTTATCTTTAATCTTTTGGTGGAGGAGATTTACGGTACCCGGTACCAAAGTGACTCCTTTTCCTTTATTCATTAATGTGGGGAGTGGTTTTTCACTGCCTGCACATTTTTTTCTTCTATCAGAGCCCACCTGATCAGATTCCAGAAGGTCGGTGGCGGCAAGCAGGAGAGAAAGGGTAAGCAACTAGCAAAGCAAGAGAGAAGGTAAGAAGCAAGCAATCCACACCAGGCCATTAGCTCCTGCCAACCTCTAACACCAAGCACAAACGCAATCCCACTTGACAAGCTCCTCGGCAGCACAAGCATCAGAACATCAGGAGAGCAGCGTTGTAAGAGGCGCAAGCAAATCTCACTCCACATCCATTACATAAGCATGTCCTCCCTGCTTTTTGTGTGGTATACTCTGATTAGCGCTTGAGTTGAACGCAACATTAAGTCAAACTGGATGAGGGGGGAGGAACAAGTATGACCAAACATGGAACTCATGTGCGAGGAGCAGCACATGCACAACGAGAGGGTCTGAAACATCAAACATGGTCAGGTTCATCACTCCCTTGCTGCGGGCCCTGCTGCTAGATGAGCTCTGAACCAGTATTTCCCTGGCTAAGGCTGTAGAATCGTGTTTAAAGAGCAAAATTGAAATCAGATTTTAAGCAAACTAGCAGGCAATTCCTGTTGTTTGTCTTCAATACCTCACACAGATAAGCACAATTAGAACCAAGGACTTATTCAATTGAAACAGCGTGTTTTGGTTCTTTATATCTGCCTTGGGACCAATGCACTTTACAACCAAGATGTAATGATGTTAGTTCTTAATATTCTTCACGGGGAAAAGCACTGCTGTTTGCATATCTTTTGCGCTCAGGCAAGTGTCAACATGAATTAAACCTCTTATGTATACATACTCTCAAGCAACACAGTTGACTTAAACAGCGAGTTGTTACAAGAGGGCATGTTAGGTGTGAAGCGGTTTACCACTAACTGGGCTGTACTCCGAGAATGTGGACATGAACCGTTGCAATTCTACTAGTTCCGGTCAGCTGTCAAGCTTTTCAATAGTATGCTTAATACTAATAGCGACACTTTGCGGAGGGTAGTCCAGGATGATCTCAATTTACAGCCTCGTTCAAGTGCCTGCTGGACAGCTCAATTGCTGAGTGCTTTTCAAGGACTGCGTGGGTGTGAGTTGTATGTAAGAGAAAAGAAAAACTACGCAGGCTGTGAAAACCACTCCCCACATTGATTAAGGAGAAGTAAGCCAACTCGGTACCGAGTACCGTAAAGCTCCTTTACCGGCAAACAATAAAGGCCTAGTCAGAGAGGTCCAACAGAAGATCAGAAGGAGGAAAGAAGTCACAAAGAGACTAGAGTACCAGCCTCAAACAAGCAAGAGCACCAGGCACAGACATTGCAGAGCTAAGGGTCTACAGGGATGACCACCCATCTCGGCCACTGCCAATCCACAAAAAATACCGAGTCTCATACATAGCCAGCCCTACAGCACTACACCTGCCATGCTAATCTACCAACACAGTCACTCGGTGCAAGCCTATAGAAAGGTCTACTAAGCAAACTGCTTGCACTACCTCAGCATTACACCGCTCCCACTGTGCCTGCCTTAGTCTGAGGATCCCGACTACCAAACCCCAAGCATGAGGGTCTTCGAGCTGTTTAAACTGGGCGTGCTATTCCTATGCAAGAGTTTGCTGCAGATTCGAAGCATAGGATGAGAGGTGTTTGGAGAGACGCTGAGTGGGTGGACCCCATCACGCACAACAGCAAACTGGCCACTTATCATTCTTGGTTTGCCACCCCATTTTCTAGAAATGAGCGTATGCATGCCGACTAATGTACCACAACATCTCCATCTTGATCTGTCCAAACATGTTATGCGCAAAATAAGTAGATTCCGCTTCCGTGCGCATACTTTGAAAGTTGAGGCAGCAGCGTGGCTTAAGATGGTTCTCGCGTATGTGACCAATGTCCTGGTGAAGATGAACATGTTCAGAACAAGGTGCATGCTCTTTTATTATGCCAAGACCATCAGCTGAGGAAACATTTTCCTTTTTTTGAGGACTTTTCAGCAGCCCAACCCTTTTTGCTGCAACAGGTCAACAACCAACTTGTTCATGATTTCCTTTCTCAGCAGAACACTAGACTTTTTCTTTTTCTTTCTGAGCTTATTTGTGGCTGGCCGAGACCAGTCAGCAGCCGATCAGCCAACAACCTGGCTGAAGGTCACCCCCCATTGTAACCATTGTTACAAGAGGACCATCGAAACGGGCCAAATGATAAAACGAATTGTCGACTAAATCTACGACTTAGCTTACAATTTCAAATACCACCTAATGCTACAAAAATGTGGGACGCTTCACACAATCACGTCATGTCAACATGTCATTATTCCCATTCAAACTGTGCGTCAATGTGCTGATCTCACTGTGCTTTGCTACTTCAACACTCTTCCCACTTATCCTTTCCCCTCCCCCTCCTCTCCCCCTCTTCCTTCTGCCTCCTCTTTTCCTCACTCTATTACTGCCCTGTCCCTCTCCCTCCTGTTCCCCCTCGTTTCTCCCATCCTGACCTCCCTCCTTCCTCCCTCTCCTCTTCCCCGCTAAGGCCTCCCCACTCAACACACCAGTCATGGCCACAAACTGAGGAACAGCAGACAAAGAGGAAGCCCCAGGTGCGAGCTGTGGCTGCTGCTGTAGCTGCTGCTGTGTCAGCTTCAGATGGGTGGCATCCTTTCGCGCTGCACCTCTGGCCACTGCTTTCTGTGCATTGCGCAGCAGGTCGGTGTGCAGCGACGTCATGGCTGTCGGGCTGCTGCTGAGCCTGCACACAGGGGCGTTGCGCGGCTTGCAAATGATAAGGTGTAACTTACAGGTGTTTATTGCGCGTTGCAAGAAGCTGGCGTGCACGACCGCCATGGCTGATGTGCTGTCGCTGACCCTGCCAATCATGCCACTGTGTGGCTTGGGAGCAATACACTACCAGGGTTTACTACTGTGCGTTGCACGAACAGTTGCACGAACAGTTGGCTGCTGTTGCACAAACAGTTGGCTGCTGTTGCACAAACAGTTGGCTGCTGTTGCACGAACAGTTGGCTGCTGTTGCACGAACAGTTGGCTGCTGTTGCACGAACAGTTGGCTGCTGTTGAACCTGTGATCAGTAGACTTGCGAGGACCGGGAATGTTGAAAGAACTCATGGGCGTAGTTTGTTTGCTGTAGGCTTCACATGACGGCCATCAGGTGTGTGTGTCACATTGGCGGCCTGATATTTGTTATAGTTTAGTTGATCTGATGTAGACTCCACAAGGTGACCATCAGGTGTGTGTGTGTCACTGTGGCGGCCCCTTAACCTTGATTTAATAACTAATCATTAATAGATTTGTGTTAGTCGATCTGTGTAGGCTCCACAAGGTGACCATCAGGTGTGTGTGTCACTGTGGCGGCCCCTTAACCTTGATTTATAAATATAAATTAATAGATTTGTTATAGTTGATCTGTGTAGGCTCCACAAGGTGACCATCAGGTGTGTGTCTCACTGTGGCGGCCCCTTAACCTTGATTTAAAGATTAATAGATTTGTTATAGTTGATCTGATGTAGGCTCCACAAGGTGACCATCAGGTGTGGCACATTAGCGGCCCCTTATTTTCATTTAAAAAGCAATAGGTTGAGCAGCAATGCCAGACTGGAGGCTTTTGTGGTCCAAACTGACCTTGATTGATGTGGGGGGTGATGGTGTCCACTGCCTTCTTCTTATTCTTATTTGCTGGTGCAACACGCAGGAAGAGGGTGAAGCTTGTGCAAAAAAAGCATGGTCTACGTTGATGGCATTCAGCGTGCGTCAGAAAAGCTACTCGACTAGTGCACCCACTGGTGAGGAGGGTAAACCATGCTTGCGCAAAAAAGGGTAGTCACGTTGATGGCAGTCAGCGTGCATCAGAAAAGCTACTCAACAAGCGCACCCACTGGTGAGGGCCCCACCAAAGACTGTCGATTTGGGGCGGTGGCTTTGTTTTCGTGGGGTGTGCTTACAATATAATAAGAATACAATGAGAACATAATATATGATCAGAATGCAGTTAGGACAGACTCTGGCTGATGCTCACACGAGTGAGGGCCCCACCAGATTACCGTGTACCTACATTGCATATGTAGGCCAGATTACCGTGTACCTACATTGTATATGTAGACCAGTACTCATGATCCACTCTCATCAGGAGCCGGTTTCAGGTCAAGCATGCAACCCTCCTGATCCCCACTGACAACTTCTCAGGTCAAGCATGCAACCCTCCTGATCCCCACTGACAACTTCTCTTTCTTTGTGAAAGAAATTTGCTTTACCCGGTACCAAAGTGGCTCCTTTTCCTTCATTTCCGTGGGGTGTGGTTTCCACTGCCTGCGTACTTTATTTTCTTCCTTACGCACGCAGGCACGCACGCACGCACGCATGCACGCACGCACGCATGCATGTATGCACGCACAATTATTTAGCAAGCTGAGCTACGAGTTAAAAGGAACGGGGTGAGAAGAGGAAGGGGTGAGATCAGACTTACTCGTCAGAATAACAGAGGGTTGCCTC
>Ga0307951_1001483_pt1 | contig 14295 bp, 12 predicted proteins | sample OrgLakmetagen374_FD_201842 | JGI IMG/M metagenome (GOLD analysis project Ga0307951, IMG submission 201842) | Saline water microbial communities from Organic Lake, Antarctica - #374 | ecosystem: Environmental > Aquatic > Non-marine Saline and Alkaline > Saline | place: Antarctica: Organic Lake... | reverse complement strand
CTTTTTCGTGCCTGCTGTCCTCAATGCTCTAACACCAATGCTCTAACACACACCACATCAAATTTTATAAAATTCAACACTCGCAAGCTTAGAGCCAAGAACACACAATGCTGGTGCGGGAGTGTCATATGATATGTTTTTCTAGGCCTTTAGCCTACCCCCCTCTCCCCCCTCTGGACCCCTTTTTCTACCTCCCTCCCCACCACAGATCATGGCTGGCTGGTGAAATTTTGTATTTTTGTTTGCATTGTCTTCACCTTTCACACCATGCACGTATGAAGTGCATTTGGTTGGCGTAACTATTAAGCTCGACTTGAAACTTGTTGGCCTAGCTCTCAAGCCCAAATTCTGGAGCCCATCTTCATTAATGATTATAGCTACAGCCTACATGGTATAGGGTCAGCCAGAGCAATCATTCATCCACTGGAACCTGGATTATCTTATAGGTATGTCTGTCGTTTAGATAGCTTTTCTTTGAACTGGATCATCCAATTGAGCCTTTCAATAGGGTTCACACAGTTGAGTAGCCATTGGAGCTCCGCGCACCATAATGTAAGCATAAAAAGATTCAGGTTATACGCAGGCAGGGAAATCCCCTCCCATGCTGACCAGGGAGCAGAGCCACTTAGGCAACAAGTACCTTACAATTCCTCCACCATGAACAGAAGGAATGATTTGTGGGGATCAGGAGGGTTGCAGGCTTGGCGGAAACCAAGTCCTGGTGGGAATTTACTAAAGGTGTTTGCGCTTTTGGTCGGTGGTGTCCTGTATGCATTTTGCAATTTTTAACACGTTCATACGTTCCTGCAGGTTGCGAGGCTCCAAGGGGAGCTTGACGCCCTCCATGCCAACCTAAATGTAGAGAAAACAAGGTAACGAGAAGGGAAATTGCCATAACTGCCGTCAGAAGAAAGAAAGAAAGAAAGAGAGAGGCTCTCTGTGCCAACCTAGAAACAGAGAAACAACGAGAATAAGGAGAAGGAAATGCCAAGAGGAGGAAAAGGAGCTGTCTTGGATGTGGAGGACCCTCTAACTGCAGAGTTAAGGTAGAGGACTGATGCCAAGAAAATTCAGAGGAGCTGTCTCGGTGCTGTAGGACCCTCAAACTGCAAAGCCAAGACAGGTAGAATAGGAACACAGCTGACTGTCGTGTCACTTTTTGCATCAAATAAGAAAACGTTTAATGTTCTGGTTGGTGTAGAGTAGCTTTGGTTTGAGTACTGCAGAGCTCTTCCATTGCAGACCGTCCCTTGTTTTTCCTCTGCATCGAGTGCTTCAACAGCCTCTACTGAGCTAAACAAAAAGAGTGGTGAGCTGCAGTTGGACATGACCTGCAAATGCATCACCTGCACCTCCCTGCAATTACGGTTGACCTAAGACTCGCCTACGTAATGAGATGCTATTCATTTCAGGTATAGCATGATTAAAGACCTGTGCAAAAAGCAAGCTTGCTGGCTGCTGCTGCTCTTTGGTCAACAATATATAGGGCTGGCCAAAGCCGTATGTAGGCACCGTATACGAGCATATATATATTTGCCGATTTCCCTGCAGAAAATACCGTATATATATGGTTCTGGACGTCCCTAGCAATATGCAACCATTCAAAAAGCAAGCTTGTTGGCTGCTGCTACTCTTTGGTCAACAATATATAGGGCTGGCCAAAACTGTATGTAGACACCGTATACGAGCGTATACTTGCCGATTTCCCTGCAGAAAATACCGTATAAACACTATATATATGGTTCTGGACGTCCCTAGCAATATGCAACCATTCAATATTGTCCAGATCCATAGGCGTCCAGCATTTTTACCGTAGTTTCTAGCTGGAGATGTTTCGAGTGTGCGGTGGCATGCTATAATCCGCACCCCCCAGGCCAACCCTGCACGTTGGAAAGCGTTAAGCTGAGCTCTGGTTGTACAAACCACAATGGTGGATATAGAGTAGAAATTCGCCGACAGTAAAAATTACCCCCCACATCAACTAAGGAAAGCGCATTGAATATGGCTTCCACAATCTTCAGAGTAGTAGAAGCGGGAATAAAGCAGTGCTGGCCTGGGTGATCCCTTCTAGCTGTTTTTTAGACAGACCCACATTAAAGCCCTGTTGTTGTTGAACACGGCTTCCACAGGTTTCAGAGCTGAGGCGGGAATAAAGCGATGCTGGCCTGGGTGCGCCCTTTGAGCAGTTGTTTTTTACAAACCCACATAAAAACTCTGTCGTTGAACACGGCTTCCACAGGTTTCAGAGCTGAGGCGGGAATAAGGCGATGCTGGCCTGGGTACGCCCTTTGAGCATTTTTTTTTACAAACCCACATTAAAACTCTGTCGTTGAATACGGCTTCCACAGGTTTCAGAGCAGAGGCGGGAATAAAGCAATGCTGGCTTTGGGCGCGCCCTTTGAGCTGGCACATTCATGCAAGCTGGAGGCTGATGAGGCGTGTTACGTGAGTGATCTGATCAGTGGTGTTATGTAAGCTCTCTAACTTACCAATGCACCAACAGATTTACAAGTTTACATGGGAGGACCTTCAGCCAGACTATCCTTACTACGCACCAACATATCATAACTACGCACCAACACATACTCTCACCCAACTCCAGACACTGACCTTAGAGAGCAGCGTCCCCATCTTCACCGTGGCTATTCAGAGCAGCATAGCCTTGCAGGTGCGTCATGCATTTAAACAAACACGCTTAGAAACAAGATGATACATAAAGAGCAGCATAGCCTTGCAGGTGGGGCACGCATTCAAACACGCTTGAAACAAAATGAGACATAACTTGGTTGCAAAATTCAAACGCAAGAAAAAGAGACAAACATGCATACAAGCATTCACACATGCTTGTGTCCTTGTGCATAATGCATTCGAACTGAACATGCCAAATGCACACACAAACGACGCAGACTTGCATGTACACACTCGCAGACACACGCACGCACACTCGCAGCTTTTGGACGTACCCTCCGACATAGCCATCCTCAGCAAAACTTAGACGGACACACACACATTACACACAATTTTTACACACAAGTATATACACACACACACAAACATACACACACGCACAGACACACACGTGCACACACACACAATCACACATACATATACAGCTTTTTGACGTACCCTCCAACGTAGCCATCCGCAGCAAATCTCTGACGTACGCGCACACACACACACACACACACACACACACACGCACACACACACACACACACATACATACACACACAGACACACACAATCACACACACACACACTCACACACAAACTCATATATATACAGCTTATGGACGTACCATCCAACGTTGCAATCCTCAGCCGGTCTCCGACAGACGCTGCATCTGGGAACCGCACGCTTGCTACTTACAGGTAACTAACTTAAAAGCACAACCGTAGGAAACTGAAGTGCACAACCGTAAATGAAGTTAACACTCGTAGCAAAAGTGCACAACTGTAACAAAAGTGCACAACCGTAACCTACAGTGCATAACTGTAGCTGAGCACAAGCGTTACAAAATTGCACGACCGTAACTTAAAGTGCATAGACGTAACTTAAAGTGCATAAACGTAAATTAAAGTGCATAAACATAACTTTAAGTGCATAGTCGTAGCTGAGCACAAGCGTAACAAAAGTGCACAACTGTAATAAAAGTGCACAACCGTAACCTAAAGTGCACAATCGTATAGCTGAAATGCACAACCGTAACTTAAAGTGCACAACCGTATGCAACACAACAACGTCAAGTGTTCCTTTCCTGCAGGTACTTGTCTGAACTGACTGATGTAATATATTACACATGTATGCAAACACGTATGCAAGAAGAGGCACACATGCATAAATGTGCTCACATACAAGTGTACATACGCATGTACTCACGCGCACGCAAGTGTGAACATGCACACACACACACACACACACACACACACACACACACACACACACACACACACACACACACACACACACACACACACACACACACACACACACACACACACACATCTACACATCCACACACAGATATACACACACACACACACACACACACACATCTACACATCCACACACAGATATACACATATACACACAAACACACAGACGCACAGATATACACATACACACACAGATATACACACGCACAGATATACACATACGCACACAAACACACACACAAACACTAACGCACACACGCACCTGCGTTCCTTGTTGCACATCATTCAAGTGCCAAGAGTCCACAGATACACAAAAAAATGCGCACTCACGCACCTGAATTCCTTGTTGCACATCATTCAGCTGCCAAAAGTCCACAGATACACAAAACAACAACAACAACAAAACAACAACAACAACAACAAATCACAAACACACACATTCCCACACACGCACCTGCGTTCCTTGTTGCACATCATTCAGGTGCCAAGAGTCCACGTCACGGTTGTCAATCAAGTTCAAACTTCAGGAGGGTGTCAGCGGGGTCCTTCAAGCTTTTGTTATCCCCAACATCTCGCCCAAGACGTGCATGTCCGTTTGCCATAAGGTACTGTGCGCCCCGTCACAGGACAGGGTTAGGGTTTAGGGTTTAGGATTAATTCGCTGATAGGGTCGGCCAGAACCATACACATATACGTACAACGTATATTCATACGGTGTACGTACGTTGTATATAGCAGAGAAACCACCATACAGAGGTTACAGAGGTAACAGATTAGGCCACCATGCACCAGGTCATAAACGCAGTGTATACACACGGTGTGAATATACGTTTCTAAATAACTTTACTCGTTTACCAGAGGGGGTCAACGGAGCAATTGTCTGAAATGTGACTGTTTTGATACAGATCATGTATGAATGATATAACTAGATGGTTCATGAGGTTTAGGGCCAAAAAGACTACCCCAGTGGTCTGGACAGAAATCCAGTTCAAATTTTGGCACTGAGTTTTCACATAACAGGCCACCACGCCCCAAGCAGGACCTATTTTCATCCCAAAACAAGACAGGACTTCCTTTATGATACCTTATCATCCTGGGTTTTGAAAAGCAGATTTGGTGAAGGTTGGTTTTCCACCTTTTCGGCACCCCTTTTGTTGATTTTCTGCAAGGGAAATGGGTCAAAATGGAGTATCTGGCCAAGTACTGCTCCGTTTTGCCCCATTTTTGTTGCAATGCTATTTTTATTAAAATGTAAACGATTCATATAAAAATGACACAAATCAGGGTCATTGGGTGGTGAGATATGAGAGAATGATGGTGAAAAATAGGGTTCACGCCGCGGGCAATTATACATTTTAGCGAATACCGCTACTCGTTTACCATACAAGCGTCTATTTGTCAAGGCCTATCCTAAGGTTCCATTTGCTACACACACATGGTGCATGCATTGTAGTGTGCCTGTGCCACCATACCACAAAAATTAAGGAATCCAGGATGGTATTCATGCGTGGATAAGTTTTTTGCTGGCAGTGTAAGCCAACCCTTAGTGCATTAAGAACATTGATAGCACAAAAAAACCAATTTGGTACAGAGCACAGGAAAACGTTCCTTTTCTACAGAAGCAGTATTTGGCTTTGATGATGGCCTTCTAGCATGCACCTGCTTCATTGATCTTGGGAAGGAAACCGCTGAGAATGCTGACCAGTGAAGACCTGCATTAGGTATACTTAGGGTTGGCCAGAACCGTATATATATACACCGTATATGACCGTATATTTGATGATTTTCCTGCCAAAAATACCGTATATACACCGTATATATGTATATTGTTCTGGCCAACCCTAGGTATACTGAATCCGTGTGCAACACAGAACACACTCTAATAGGGCCTGGCCATATATATACGGTATATATACGGTATATACATGGTATATATACAGTACATTTGGATAGGAAATTACCGAATATGCAGTCATGAACGGTGCATGCATACCAAATACCGGTGTATGCGGTTCTGGCCAACCCTACATGCTCACTGTGTATCTGATCTCACTGTGTATCTGATCTCACTGTGTATCTGATCTCACTGTGTATCTGATCTCACTGTGTATCTGATCTCACTGACACGCAGTGATCTCACTCTCTGAGTCTGATCTCACTCATATGCTGCTGCAGATACCCTCTCTGTGCCTTCACAGCCGCATCACTGAAGCCGACCCCACACGACCCACCAACGAGCTGTCCTTTACAGGTGTGTGTGTGTGTGTGTGAGTGTGTGTGAGTGTGTGTGTGTGTGTGTGTGAGTGTGTGTGAGTGTGTGTGTGAGTGTGTGTGTGTGTGTTTGTGTGTGTGTGTGCATGTGTGTACCTAAGTGTGTGTACGTGTGTTCCCATGTGGTTGAGTGTGTGAGCGTGTGTATGTGTATACTTGCATGTGTTTGTAAGTATGCCTTTATTGTATGCTTGTGCGTGGAAACTAATTTTGTCATCACAAATTAGCTTGTGTCCCTATGAAGAATTCAAAATTCCCACGCAACCCACAAGCAGGTCTGTGTGTTGCATCCGCCGTTTAGTCTTGTGCTCACACACACACACACACACACTCACACACACACTCACAGGCACCTTTAGTCTGTCGGACATGCATGGCTGGATATCGCGCATCCTGCCTGACGTTCCCCCTTCAATACACGGCAGCAGTGAGGCGTCCCTCGCCTTTGCGAACGCCTTGCTTGGCACTCAGCTGTCGTGCAGGTCAGTGTTCATGTGGGCGTGTGTGGATGAATGAGTAGTTATGCAAGTGCATGTGTGCGAGTGTGTGTGTGCGTGCATGTGTGGATGTGTGTGGATGTGTGTATGTGTGTGAATATGTGTGTGTCGGTGTGTGTGTTGTGCTTGTGTGTGTTTGCATATGTTGGTTGGCCACTCGTTTTCTTACCACAAAGCACACGGGCACGTTGTGAGTACACGGAATCAGCTCACAACGCCCATATGACCATGCGTGTGTGTCATGTTCCCCCCCACACATACACAAATACACACATACACATACACAATACACATACACATACACACATGTACACGCATATGTATTTCCATAAGTTCAGCGCGGGTGATGTGCAATTATTTGTGAGTCTATCATCACGTACGCAACTACATACGCGACTATGCCCACGCACGCACCCACATATGTACAGTGTGGGTGATGCGCATTTATCTATCATCCATCTTATACACACAAACACACACCACACACAAATTACACACACAGACACACACACACACTCACACACATGTGTACCCACAACCCACACACACACAAATACACACACACACACACACACACACACACACACACACACACACACACACACACACACACACACACACACACACACACACACACACATACGTGTGTACCCACAACCCACAGGTATAGTGCAGGTGATGCGCACTTTACCTATCATTTATCTGTTACACACAAACACACACACACACACACAAATGTGTACTCACAATTCTAGGGTATAGTGCGGGTGATGCGCATTTATCTATCATTTATCTATTACGCACAAACACACACACACCACACGCACACACACACACACACTCAAATGTGTACTCACAATTCACAGGTATAGTGCAGGTGATGCGCACTTTACCTATCATTTATCTATTACACACCAACACACACACACCACACGCACACACACAAATGTGTACTCGCAATTCACAGGTATAGTGCAGGTGATGCGCACTTTTCCTATCATTTATCTATTACACACACACACACACACACACACACACACACACACACACACACACACACACACACACACACACACACACACACACACACACACACCACGCACACACACACCACACACACACACACACATGCAAACATGCAAATACGCAAGCACACTCACATACTGCAACACATGCACATATGTAGAAGGTTTGCAATTGTCCTTTTCTGTGCGACCAAATTGACATGAGTGAGTACTCAAAGACCACACTGCAAAACAAAAGCACGTGCAGTCGGATCAAGGGGAGCAGAGTGGAGGGGAGCAGAGTGGAGGGGAGGATGAGGATGACTTGCAAGACCTGGCAGACAATTTTAAGGGCAAGCTGCGGCAGCTGTCAGGGAGCCTCCAACACGTCACTAGCAAATGCAGCAGTTTAAATAATGAGCTGGGGATCGCAGACAACAGCTCGGCAGAGTTCGCTGCCAGGTGTGTGTGTGTGTGTTTGCATGTTTATGTGTGCGTGCCTGTGTACGTGTGTGTTTTAAAGACGTGTGTGCCTGCGTGCGTGCGTGCGTGCGTGCATGTATGTGCGTGTGATTCCACCCTTAACCCTATTTGCACACACCATATGTTGTCAATGCACTCAAGTTTTTTTGCCAGATTCCAGATGTAGCAAACAGTTGCTAACCTGAATTTAGACTGTCTAACATTGACCTGACTGTCTAACATTGACATGAATTGCAAGACATACACCGAACCTGTCCGGCCCGATACTTCAGGCAGACTCGCCGCTACACTTCATTGACGTTATGTTGCATGGGATTGGCATACCAGCTTCATAAAGAGAACACTAGCAACTGCAGGCAGGCGTGCAGTGCGTACACACCAAAAGAAAGAGAAGAAGGTATTTACAGGCAACGGATGCTTACAAAAAAGCGACAAAATGAATTAAGAGGGTGTGCAGGCCCCAGATATAAAGCATGTACATTGGAAAGGACGAAAGGACCAAAAATGTGTACAGGCGGTGAGCGTGTAGAGGCGGTGAGCGTGTACAGGCGGTGAGCGTGTACAGGCGGTGAGCGTGTACAGGACCAAGAATGTGGTGTACAGGCGGTGAGCGTGTGCGCCAAACACAAGTGCAAAGGAAACAGGATCAAGTCAACTAACAACTAACGAATAGGAAGGAGGAAAGGTGCAAGAAAGCGTGCAGGCGTTGAAAGCAAGGCAAAAGATGATGTATGTTTCTACTGTTGCTCTTGGGGCTTGGGCTGCGCTCTGGCTAAAAGTGTGCTCGCAAGTCCTTGATCAAGCTCTTTTCTTATAATTTGTTGAGTGGTCAAAGCAAGTGCCAGGACTGCCATTGCAGCCCACAGATCTATATTTCTATCACAAGTATTCTATATTCTGTGCTGCTCACATCCGTTTCTTCCCTCAAATCTGATAAAGTCCAACATGGTTAGGGTTGGCCAGAACCATACATTTATAGGTATATACGGTGTACATACGGTATTTTTAGCAGGGAAATCACCATACACGTGGTCATATACGGTGCAGATATACGGTGTTGGCCAACCCTAAACATGATGCATTAAATCCTTCAACACACCCTGCTGTTGAGGATGGTCATCAGAGGCCAAAGCCCTTTTTTCTTTTTGTGCACGCTGCTCCTGTACCTCAGCACAAACTGTATGCTCCTCTACCTCAGCACAAACTGTATGCTCCTCCCTTGCCTCGTGCTTTTGTTTACCGGTAGGTTGCATCAGGCGGACCAGACGGTGGCTCGGTTACGAGCAGAGCAAGAACTTGGGTCCATGCGGGAGGAGTTGTTACAACAGCAGGTAGCGATTGATCTTGATGCAAGAAGTAGCGATTGATCTTGATGCAAGACGTAGCGATTGATCTTGACGCAAGTTCACTCACATGCTCTGATAGCTGGTAATGTCAGCTGCGGTATGAAGCTAGATCGGGTTCACGCGGAAAGAGTTGTAATCAGATGACTTGTATTCTTAGTCATTAATTCGTTTGACTCACTACTCTGTTTAGTAATTTACGTGAAAGTCTGTGCTTGCAAGGATGAGCGTGCAGAGTGCAAATGCTACAGGAGTGTCAGGGCTTTCAGTGTTGCATCCTCTACAAATATGCATATGCATGCGGCATACGGGAGCCAGCCATTTGGTGGCATGGTGGCATGTGTGTAGAGGGCGTCGAGCGTTCTGTGATGTTGCCTAAACAAAATACTCCGCACAATAAATGCCTACCGCCATTTATAAGTAATCTTTAAAATAAGTGGGTCTGACGCGCTTGTACATGCTGCGTGCGGTTATGAATGGGGTTGCTACCTTCTTCCTCTTCCTCAAAGATAACCATTAACTTAGGTTTATAAAATAGTGTCTCAAAATAAATTGAAGGCACAAAGAGGTTGGGAGAGGAAGAAAAGGTGTGCATGCCAGATATCTCGACGATTTAACCCACACTAACATCCTTGCCTCAAAATGTGTCCCTTTGCATTGCTCAACTCGCTTCAAATGCTGCTGCATTTTGCTCTAGACGTCTAGGTTAGGGGCTCTACTTGAGTCAGACTGGCTCCAAGCCAACTCACTGACCACATCAAGCACTGCAATGCACATGCTTCTCACTTCATCCATTGCGGCATATTTTGCTCAAGTATCGAAGTTAGCTACGCAGAGTCAGTCCGGCTCCCGTGGACACCGACTTTCATCATGGCTCTGACAGCGTTATATGCTCAGATCGCACCCTGCTGCATTTAATTCACAGGTGTTCAGGCTAGAAGCTATGCTTGAGTCGGATCGGCTCCAAGCCAGCTTATCAGACCACCGGTTGCATCAAATGCTGGTGTGTCCTTTTTGGGGGGAGCAAGTATTTTCGAATCGTTTTTACGAATGTTTCTGAATGTCAGACGACACAGGTTTGTGGTGGAGGAGTTTTACGGTACTCGGTACCAAATGGCTCCTTCTGCTGATTAAAATGGTTCTATTCCGGCTCATATCCACCGAATTGCTGGAGGGGGAATTTACACTTGTACCATCACAAGCAGAACAGAGGTAGCTTCCACAGCACAAGCTGTGCCAAAACAGTTCCAACTGACATTCGGTTACACTCGCCTCCAAGAACTAGAGTGCTTCTGCATGCTGCAGAGTACTCAGCAGTTATTTAACTGTCAGCACAGTTTTTTCTTTTTATTTTCTGCATCGCTTACGGTCCAAGACAAGCCTGACAATTTTTGGGTCCGTAGCAATGCTGGCATGCAGTTGCTGCTTCATACATGTGGCGGCAGAGTATGAGTTGGACAAATTTTGAATGAGAGATAGTTTGAGTGAGGTACATGTGTATTGAGGTACAATTTGAGAAAGACATAACTGAGTAAGGCACAGTTTGAGTCGGTCTGTCAAGCACGCACATTGAATGCTGGTACACACAGTTGGATCCGGATGTTGTCTGTATGACAACATGATAATTGCAGTGGTGTTGTTGTGGGCACATGGAAGCAAAAGTGGTGGTGTTTACATTGCGATTGACGATTCCATTCTAATCTTTGCATGATCCCCTTTCCCTGAGCCTGCGCAATCTAAAGCAACGCACTTGACTCTTGTTAACTCTTGTTAAATCTTCTTATGCTGCCTTCACCACAATAACACATCACCCTGTCTGCTTGTGTGTGGATGTGCACTTGACTCTTGTTAACTCTTGTTATGTTGCCTTCGCCACAATAACACATCACCCTGTCTGCTTGTGTGTGTGAATGTGTGTGTACCCACAGTTTATGCTCATGTGCTCATGTGTGTCAAATTATGTGCGTGAAACTACGCAGGCTGAAGAGCGGCTGCGTGGTGATCGCATGAAGGCACTGAAGGACGGTATGGCAGTGCAGAGGTGGGCGTGGGATGAGCGTGGTTTTGTCTCTGTATGTGTGTGTGTGTGTGCGTGCGCGTGTTTGTATATGTGTGTGTGTGCATGCGCGTGTGTGTGTTTGCATCAATGTGGCCCTGAGGGTGGCATCACAGCAATGCAATGGAATTGCAGATGCCTAGGCTTGTGCATGTGCAACAGCCGCAGATCTACACTCTACCTCACCGCATTGCTCTCTATTTGCGTGACAAGCAACAATGTAGCGTCAGTAATAAAAGCGGTGACCTTTGCGTGCAGAACCTCTCCTCAATTATTATACTTTTCCTCAATTATTATAGACGGAATCAACAATAGCAGCCTCAGATGTGCCCATCGCTAACTTCGCTGCTCTTTGTTTTGTGTATGTGCGTGTGTCATGTCTGCAGAGATGATGCAGTTATAGAGCTGGCTACTGTGTGCGCGGACCTGGATGCCATGCAGGCCACACTGGCTGACTCTGCCGTGTATGTAAGGTAAATGCTTTTAGATGAAATACGTGAGTATATACCCTCTCATATAATACTCCATTCCATCCACACTGGCTGACTCTGCTGTGTATGTGAGGTAAAGGCTTTTAGGTGGAGTAGGAGCACGGGAAGAAACCCCACAGGCAGTGAGACCACTCCTCACACTCAAGTACTTAATGCAAGGAAAAGGAGAGCCAAATTGGTACCATAAAACACTTCTGTGATGGAAAGAAAGAGTGGTGGAAATGAGGAGGGAGTTAAGGCAAAATAATTAATGCCGGCGAGCATCCGAGCCTGCTGCATCCCCTTTCAGGCTGTTTAAAGCCGTAATTCAAAGCCGGAGTTTGAAGCCGGAGTTTGAAGCCGGAGTTTGAAATTTTGCAAGCAATGACTATCTAGAATCTTCCAGTTGCTGCAGTTTATATGAGGAGAGGCGGAGCCCTTGATCACCCTTGGAGGTACACAGCCACTTTAAGGAAGCACATACATGCACGCATACACACATACACACATACACACATACACACAACACGTGCACACACTAATATACGGAAACAGACACATGCACAAGCGCACACAAACACAAGCACACAATCAAAGTGGTTAACATAATCCACAGCAGTCATTCATAGTGTCGAGCAGTTGAGCATATGCACCAAATTACAGGAGGCACACCTCTCTGTTTTTTTAGACATGCACTGCCGCATAGATTGCAGGAAAACAGCACTGGTGACGATTTCTAACTTCTTCCAGCCTACCTGCTACCTTGGACAAAAGGTTGGGTCAAAACTCACAGAAAGACACGATGATCGATATTCCCTTGCAATGAAAGATAACGCCATGCATAAGGCTGATCATGCATGATGTACCCCACACGTAAAAAATGGAATGTAGGCAGTGAAAACCAATTCTTGTATTTGGCAAGGTAAAGCAGCCCCCTCGGTGCCGTGGAACTCCTCCACCGTATGTAAACGTATGGCGACGTGACGACGTGATATATTTCTGTGCCGATGCCGCTGTGCAAATCTGACCAACCTTTAACTAATAAGCCATGACCTATCCGTTTCCTGCATTCCGTTAATAAAAATCATTCCGTTAATGAAAATCTCTGCACTGTCATTTCTTGTTTTAGGCAGCAGCAATAACTTACGTCGATCCCTCTGTATGTTTGCAGCTCCCTGATTGGAAGTGTTGCACCTGCAATAGTAAAGTTAGAGGCGGAAGAAAAATGAAAGCAATACCACACATACCACACATACCACGCTCCTGTGGTCCAGGCACCTGCGGGAAAAGGTGTTGGACCTGGAGGTGCAGAACATTAGAGAAAAACAATGCCGCTCATACTGGGTCTATGTTCCTATGGTCCAGGTACCTGCGAAAAAAGGTGTTGGACCTGGAGGTGCAGAACACACGGAACGCTGCCCGGTCGGCTCTGCAAAAAGTGGACAACCAAGGCGACCCAGGTGTGCGGCGCTGTTGCTCCAATGCGTACAACTTGTGTGCGAGAGTGTGTGTATGTCTGTGCTTGTGTGTGTAATTGTGTACTTGTATGTGTGTGTGTGTGTGTGCGTGGAATTGCTTGTGTGGATGTATGCATGTGTGTTAGCATATTTGAGTCGGGCTATTCAAATGCCGCATACAAAACGGTGTTCAACAGTTTGATTGTTAACTAAAACTATCTTGATATAGTTTTGGCAGGAAATTGTGAGGCTGTGTCTTTGGTCTGCCATTCCCAGTGCATGGGGGTTCGCTCTGCCTGTGTGCTTCGAGTATTCCGTTTTGAGCTAGATTTAAAATTGAACTGTGTGAACTACCTCATGAATTTGCAAGAGCAAGCTCAACCCACGCTTGCTTGGTGAGAACATAATGCCAGGCTCAGAACAATTGTCAACACAGAAGCAGGCTGAGACAAGGGCGTGATATTTTGAAGAAAAAGCGGCGGCACAGGTTTCAAATGCATGAAATGTGCCATGTTAGCCCGTCTTGTTCTGCAGAGCACGGACGGCTTTTCATCAGCTCAGATGCTATCAGCATGCAAACGTTACCTGTGGCGCATCTACTTGGTTCTGAAATCAACATACATGTTGCAGGTGTCTTCAGTTTGAATGCGATCAGGAAGCAAGTCCAAGAGGCGGTGAAAGAGGCGTGCGCGTGCAACGATGAAGAGAAGCGCAGGCGGTTGTTGCGTCAGATGCAGCTGCGCTGGCACCCAGGTGGGGTGGTGTGTAGGTGGGGGTG
>Ga0307951_1001479_pt1 | contig 14312 bp, 21 predicted proteins | sample OrgLakmetagen374_FD_201842 | JGI IMG/M metagenome (GOLD analysis project Ga0307951, IMG submission 201842) | Saline water microbial communities from Organic Lake, Antarctica - #374 | ecosystem: Environmental > Aquatic > Non-marine Saline and Alkaline > Saline | place: Antarctica: Organic Lake... | reverse complement strand
TGGGGGGGGTCTGTGGACATGTCCAAAAGTCAGAGGCACACGCGCTCGGGTGCAGGCCGTGGGGTGAGTCAAGCCAATGGAGCAGCAGTAAACCCCAAACACACAGGATTGTGCCAGCATGAGATAGTCAGTGGAATTCTAAAGAAATGGAAGCAATGTGAGACTGTGCAAGCCAGTTATGGGTGCCTGGTAGGTCACTTGTGCACGGGCATCCGTATCTCAGTTTTTGCCCCACAACTCTGCAACACTTCAATTTCAGGTCTTGATGAGTATGCAGATGGATGCCTATATGGAAAAGGAGCAGATTGGTACCCTTTCTGTCCTGGTGGGGACATCGGAAGGGGGATTTATTAGGGGTGTGTGTGTGTGGCAGGGGGGTCCAGCCCAAAAATCATACGTACCTATCCAAATTTCTTTTGTCTAGTCTCCTGGCCTGCACCTGCATGTGTGTTTTCATACAACAAAGCGTTGAGGAGCAGGAAAAGAGGGAAAGAGGCCAAGAAAGGAGAGATTTGACTGCGGGAACGAAATGAGTGGCGTTCTGGGCATGTATATTTAAGGGTGCCAGCGTCTAGTCGAGGCTCGACAAGATCAAAGCCTAGACGGCAATTAGGGTGTCCAATTTTGAGGGGAAATCAGGGGAAATTCCCTGTAAGCTGCTAAATGTCGGGAAAATAGCTTTTTGCTTTTTTGTATAATAATATTAAACATGTTCGTGTAACTTAAACGTGAATAATGGACAGTACGAATTCACAGTCTTGTTCAGTGTGAGACTTTTTCCAGAGGGTTTTTTCTGAGCAAAAGTCCAAACATGCTCATTTTGTAGAAGGGGGAGCTAATTACACATTAATTCATCAAATTGGATTCAGACCTAGCTAGCTTCACCACACTGTTGCTGACTTTATAAGCTACCAGAGCACGTGCTCAGATATAGTTAAGTCGCCGCGTAAGAAATGACAGGACTAAATGCACACGTGTACGTGTTCCCCTTTATGGGTGCTTCGCATGGAAATGGCGCATTAATCTGCATTTCTCGCCAACCACTTGATGTTTTTTAAAGATTCCAAAACACTAAATATCACTCAGTTTGGTGCGCTGGCTGGTCAGAAACAGCATATGGTTGCTCGAAAAGTAAGTTTCACGCCGCGGCTGATGAGGCAGGTGGCCCTACCTAGCACGTTTCAAGCTCAGCTCTGCTACATAGATTTTAATGCAGCTGAGCTTAAAACCTGCCAGTTAGGGCCACCTGTCCTAGGAGCATGCAAAAAGTATACCCATTTTGGGCCTCAGATAACCCCCTCTGGACTTTTCCCCTCAACGCTCCAAAATGGGCAGTAATTGTGTACATTAATTTCTTTATATGATCATATATTACTCAGGATGTATGGAACTTATTTCCGGCCAATTTGCTGTGCGTATGCCTGTCCTGGCAATGCACCATGAGAGACGCTCCAAACACTTCCTACAGTTATTTTCAGTCTGGTCTTAAGATAGTTATTTATTACATATGAATAAACTCCAGAAAAGTTTTGGCTAAATCCACGCAAGTTTCAGAAAGTGGTTTTCTAACCGTAATGCGCCAACTAGGGCCTATATCGACGAGCCTCACCCTCGACGAGGCTCGTCAAGCCTTGCTGGTAGAGTCATACACCCTATTCACCAATAATGCATTATACCAAAATTTATTAGTTTCTCTGCATATTCTTTCTCTTCACAAGGGGGAGCAGTTGAAACTCTCTTCGCAAAACAGAAAGAAACACCGGCAACATCATTCAACATAGCATCATTTTCAAAATTCCAGTTACTAACAAGGTCGCAGGCTCTGCTAGAGCCCTCCTCTGAATGCCCTTCTCTCATCTTGGAAAGAACTTGTCGCATTGGCATTAGCTGTGGCTAATTTGATTCCAGTGGATCCTTGACAGCAGTTTAATTTAATGTATTCCTTTACCAATATTTATGCGGGGTGATATCGGAAAGGTACGGTACTTCCTACACAAATACGCAAAGCTTTAGAAAAGCCATACCACAAATTAGCCTGCTACAAAACAGCTCTAGGTGCTTGGTACTAATTAAACAAAGGCGGCATTAAATTTATACGTAAAGGTTTTGATCGACTTTTATGAAGCATTTCCCAAATCAAAGGACTGTTGAAGTGTTTTTGTTCACCTCTCTCATTTTCTACACAGCAGTTGCAAGCGTGTTCAAATCGCCATGTCATCAGCATGTTTGGTAACTGACAAAAAATCTGTTTACACTTTTTTGTCCGCAGACCACTGGCACAAACTTCATATTATAACATGCTACTCAGAGGTTTGAAGGCAGGCTTGTCTGCCCACATCTGCCAGAGGCGCCTCATTGCCACAAACTTGCGTGCAGGTACTGCCGATTGGTTGATGAATGCAGCCTTCATTCCATTTAACACAAGCAATTCCTTCTCCAGTCCTCTCCATTCCTGCTGCCCATACATATTGCCTTTGGCAACCACAAATTTGTGCTCAGACCATAGCGGGGGTCAGAGGCGATTCCTCCACAGTAATTGAATAAAGTTTAAGTATCTAAGGATAACAGCCAACACATCACACACACAGCAGGCCCTCCCACTTCACTCAAGAGATTGCACGCGATGTCCTCGACCGTGGACGTGACACCTCCCGGGAACGATGCCAAAGTAACTGAAGTAAGTGGATACTCCTCGGTGCAACGCTCCTGGGAAAGAACCATGTCTGAATTCTTGTCCTTGATCATGCAAACCCTCTCCTTGTGCCTGCATCCTTTACTCTGACACACGCACTAATCAGAGTGCATGCCCATGCCTTTGCTGCACGGACAGATCCAGCAGGAGGAGCAGAAGTTACCAGTCCACGACCCCGCTACAAAGTTCCGCAGAGGTGCGTATGAGGCTTTCCTTTCTTTTTTTTGCGTGTGAGTGCGCATGTGAGTGTTGTGTGTGCGTGTGCATGTGCGTGAGTGTGTACGCTTGCGTGCGCGCGTGTGTGTATGTGTATGTGTGTGTGTGTTTGTACGGTACGTGCGGGCGTGTGTACTTAAGCATTTGCCTGTAGATGTAGGTGCATGCATTGGTGCTTACGTGTGTGCCACATGCGCATGATTGTAGCTCCGTGAGTGTGTATCTACACAAGTACACGACGAGATGCTTTAGACAGGAGGACATCATGTTTTCAGAACCTTCAGCAAAATACTAGCCGGTCCTCAAGCAAGGTTTCTGCACTCGCTGAAGTGTGCAGCCTTATCTGTATGCAAATTCATTTCCACGATCAACTCTCTTGTGGTTGGCTGTACCAGCATTGCAAGCCCCCCCGCCACACTCGTATCCGCAGATTACAAGCCCACCCCCTTCAGCGTCGAGTCCGTGAACCTCAACTTCATTTTGAATGAGGATGTCACCCACGTGCACTCGGTTCTGAGCCTGAAGCCCAACTACCAGGGCCCTACCCCACCCCCCTTGAAGCTAGATGGCCGCAAGGACAATAAGCTGATTTCCCTCAAGGCAAGCCCTTTTTTGCCTCGTTGTGTTTGAAAACAATGTTTGCCTGAGGACGTTAAGCGGACAAATCTTTTGTTATGGTATGGCTACTTCTTCATGGGACAGGCAATGTATTGTAGCATTTGATGAGGCTGCGTGTCGTGTGTGTGTGTGTGTGTGTGTGTGTGTGTGTGTGTGTGTGTCTGTGTGTGTGCTAAAAGGCAATTTACAAAACCTTAAATATCAAGACAGGGCGACCTGTGTGTGATATGGTGCAAGCCAGGAGCTCCTCTCGTACAGCAGAGGAGACTGCTGAACTTTGTAGGAAAAACGGTATTTGCAGGATACATGAAGCCACGTTGAAGGGATGTCGATGGTGATGATGGTACATCATGTGAAATGATCATAGACAACACGGTGGCTTTTGCTTTGACCACAATTGTGACCTGCTATGACGCTATGCTTTTGCAGGATTCTAGCGAGAGTAGCATCACAGGTATTACTTGGTTGTCGCTGTGTTGCAGGTGAACGGCAAGGACGTGAGCCCCAGCGAATACAGCATCACCGAAAAGGACCTCACCCTGGCAAAACTGCCTGCGGGGCCCATCACCCTCAACGTCGTCACCGAGATTAAGCCCCAGGAGAACAGCTCTCTGGAGGGCTTGTACAAGTCCAGCGGCAACTTTTGCACGCAGGTGTGTGTGTGTGTGTGCCTGATTCAGCACATGAGTATGAAAACAAGTAGGGTGTGATTTTGCGGATCACAAAAAGTGGGGCGGAGCCTACGCTGCAACCTGCATTGAAGTTGTACCTGATGTAGTGAGAGTGATTCAGGGGGGGCTGCACTCCCTCTGCACCCCACTGCTCCTGTTCAACCATTTCTGAGATGGCAGCCTGATCTTTGCAATGAAGAGCGGCATTCTAATGTTAGACAATTCAGGGGGGGCTGCGCCCCCCCGCACCCCCTGGCTCTTGCATTTGCACAGTCCCTGTCATACCATACCGTGTCTGTAGCTGTTTGCTTGCCAATGGTGTGTCAGACCTCCAACATACACCTCAACAGCTGTGTATCATGTGAGCGAGCAATTTAGGGGGGCTGCGATCCTTCTGAACTGCTCCTCTGAACGCCTGAGCTCCATACGGTTGTTCTGAGCCAACACCTCTGACTGGGCTGCTACTTCCTGTGCCTGCTGAGTGGCATTGCCAGGCTGAGACTGTTGCTCCAAGTGCTGTGCCAAGTGCTGGACGCGGGTCCTCTCCCGGGCCCTCGCTCGCCTGTCCTTCTGAGTGCTGTGAAGCTGCTGCCGTCTCTGCTCTGCTGCTGCAAGCGCCGCTAGCGTGTTGGCATCGGTCGGGTAGACCTACTACAATTTACGACACAATTGCTAAAAATATAATGGGAAACATTTTAATATATGATACAAACACCCAATTAAATTCTGGGGGGAACAGTGACACGCGACCCCTTGGAGTCACGAGTGGAGGGGGGTTTGACCGGGGTGTTCCGGAATCAGCGCAAAATTAGCTTATATTTCATACACTCTGAGGTGGCCTGGGAGGCTCAAAGCTCTATTCTTCAGTCAAACTTGACATGAACATAAGGGGACTACGCCCCGGGGGGCTCCGCCCCAAAAACAGGAGAACATGAGGGCTTGTACGAGTTTAGCAAGGACGTCTGCATGCAGGTGTGCTTCATTCTAATGACCGCAATTGCTAGCTGCTGTGTATTTGGATACAGGTAACAACTTGGTCTCTTTCAATAAAGCTGTCTGCATATTTCCTGCAGCAACTCCAGGTCGTAGGTGTGGTTTAACTCATTGAAATTAAAGTTTTCGTCTTCCATTGCAAGAATTGGAAAGCAAGGGTGCTCTTGCTTTTGTGCTCATAACTTGTAATATTCTTAATGATCGCAGAGGTAAGTGTTGGAAGATGAGGGCTTGAGGAGAGGCACAGGGCTTCTGCGGCACTCATTCACATCAAGGCAAACATATACATATGTGCACGGGCACTGAATTGTTAACGACGTCCCTCTTTGATTTTGCAGTGCGAGGCAGAGGGCTTCCGTGGCATCACTTACTTCTTAGACCGCCCTGACGTGATGGCCAAGTATGAGGTCCGTGTGGAGGCAGACAAGGCAAAGTGAGTAAAAATGCCTTTATCATGCGTGGTTTGTGTGTGCGTGTTTGTGTTCGTGCGTGCGTGGTGTGAATTCAAAAGTATGTGTGTATGGTGTATGTATGTGTGCGTGTTTGCGTGCGTGCGTGATGTGAGTTTCAAAATTGTGTGTACGGTGTTTGTATGTGTGTGTTTGTCCTAACATATCAGGTTGCCAAAGAAATGGCTGGAAATCTTAATTGGTGTGCTCAGGTGGTGAGCTAAGAAGCAGATCATGATAGCTCGTAATTAGTTTGTCTGTGGCTCGTGACCACTAAGCATTCCAAGGACGCAAAACGGCGCACTCATTCTGCTGCTTCTCACTTGCCCTGCTTGTGCAGTTACCCCGTGCTGCTGAGCAATGGCAACCTAAAGTCACAAGGGGATATGGAGGGGGGCAGGCACTACGCGCTGTGGGAGGATCCTTTCCCCAAACCCTGCTACCTCTTTGCTTTGGTGAGTGGGGCAGTTTGTTCAGGTCTTCTTGGAAGTATCACTCATTGCCAAATGGCCTTGGTTCACGTGACGTGCAAAGGGTGTTGCACACACATCCAGACATTTGCATACATCCACATTTCCATTGTAGGGCATTGTGTGTTGATACAATGCACACGCAATCACAAGCGCACATGTACACACATCCAGCTTTCTAGGCAAGGCGTTTTGTGCTGTTACATATGCACACACGCACAAAACGTGTGCAGGTGGCCGGCAAGCTGTCCATGAAGGAACGCATGTTCAAAACCATGACAGGCAAGGATGTGGCCCTCCGCATCTTTGTACAGGAGAACAACCTCGGCAAGGTTAGTTGTGCTTCTTGTATGCCTGGTGCCTTACAGCGTGTTACGAACACCTGCACTTTTTAGTTCGGGGGGCACAGTGAAAACAACAGCACTGAGTATGGGGTAATTACCTTGGAGAGCTCTATATCGTTCTCTCTGTCCAAACCATTATGTCCTCTCTATGTACTGTGACCACATAAATTTTGCACACAAAAGCTTGACCCCTGCACGCTGACGCGTCACACTCTGGTGGCACGATGCACATCCACACGTCCGCTCAAATGTACACACACGTGCACAAAAAATGTACAGACAAACATGCGACTGCACAAAATTTGCACTAAAAACATGCATGCACACATACACATACACATGCGTGCGTGCACACACAAACACACACACACACACAGGTGGACCATGCGCTGGAGTCCCTTGTGAAGGCTATGAAGTGGGATGAAGAGGTGTGTGTGTCAAGGGCGCAATTTGAAGGCCCTTTAAGGTTGCAATATGAAAGCCATCTCAATCGCAACATACATGCTAGTTTTGGAGGATATACAAGTGAAGCACGTTAATTTACGTGCTGCCCAATGATGGTTGGATGGAATAACGCCCGGGCAAGGTTCTCAAATCCGGACGAATGTGGCTTTTATGCATATGCATAATTTATTTAAACACACATACACCGGCATGCACGCAGACCTTTGGCCTGGAGTACGACTTGAACCTGTTCAACATCGTGGCTGTGGATGACTTTAACATGGGTGCAATGGAGAACAAGTCACTCAACGTGTTCAACTCAAGGTAATGGTTTTGTGCCATTCTACTGGGCTGTGAGTGTGGCTGGGTGAGTGTGTGGGTACGGGTGTGGGTACGGGTATGGGTGTGTGGGTACGGGTATGGGTGTGGGTACGGGTATGGGTGTGTGGGTGGCTGCCTGGGTGTGGGTGTTTACAATAAACCAGGGCCATGTGTATTTTATGGTTTGACGCAGTATGGGTCCTCGCATCAATTCGCACGTTCACTTCGGTTGAGGACTGGGTGCAGGCTTGGTTTTGTGGTGCAGGCTTGGTTTCGTGAGTTGAGTGATGGGTGCAGGCTTGGTTTTGTGAGTTGAGTAATGGGTGCAGGCTTGGATTTTGTGAGTTGAGTAATGGGTGCAGGCTTGGGTTTCGTAAGTTGAGTAATGGGTGCAGGCTTGGGTTTCGTGAGTTGAGTAATGTGTGCAGGCTTGGGTTTCGTGAGCTGAGCAATGGGTGCAGGCTTGGTTTCGTGGTGCAGGCCAGGGTTTCGTGAGTTGAGTATTGGGTGCAGGCTTGGGTTTCGTGAGTTGAGTAATGGGTGAGGCTTGGTTTCGTGGTGCAGGCTTGGGTTTCGTGAGAGCTGCAATGCTGGCACAATGCACTGATGCGTCTCTCAGCCTCCCTTCCCAATCCCGTCCCCATCCTCGTTTGCTGCCTTAGTGTGCCTTTGCCCTTGGAGTATGGGACTCGTGTTAAAAAAACCGCCAGGGCACACACCCCATAACGACGGTTATCTTTCTCTACTTTAGGTTGTGTACCTCCTCACAAAAGGATCGTGTTTATGTCATTCCTGTGTGATTTTGTTTATTGTGTCTACTCATTTTTCCTTATTTCAACACGCGCCTGTGTCCTCTATCGCTAAGGCCATCGCTAGCCATCTCTGTGAGCATCCAGCCTCTGAGATCAGTAAGTGCATTGTTCCTGATCTCATCCCTAGCCCCACCATGCGTCTCTTCATTCTTGAAGGAAGGAGTGAAGGCCCACCCCAAGTCTACAACTTGCTCATCGTATGCCCTAAAGTAAATGCCGTTTTCTTGAATTTATCAACAACCATGCCCTCATTTTCCTGCAGGCTTGTGCTTGCTAGCCCCGAGACTGCCACTGATCTGGATTATAGCCGCATTGAGGGCGTGGTGGGGCACGAGTACTTCCAGTGAGTGCACGAGCGTCTCTGCACGTGTCTCGTAATGTTGCCACCAAATTCATACAGGTGTCCGCTTGTGCCGTGGGTGTGATGGGGCACAAGACCTTCCAGTGACGTACAATTGCCCCTGCTTGTGATTGATACCGGTCTCATGTAAAGTACGTGTGTCCAAGTGTGTTAAGGGTGTGGTTGGGCACAAGTACTTCCAGTGCTTGTAATTTTGCCCCTGTTTGTGTTTGCTACTAAGCTCATACATCATACATTATGTGTGATGCAGTATAGTTTGTTCATGTAGAGGTATGCGCCACCATATACACAAGATGTGCTGCCATCTCGATCATGGCACGTTGCTTTGCTATCAATGAGTATATACATGTCTATTCCGGAGGTGTGCGTTTGGTGGTGCTTTTAGAGCAGATGTTTGAGATGCGGGCAATTGCATGGGAGGAGCAGTGGGAGCTTAACCTTGGGCCCATTTATTGTATTACATTACATTTTGTCTTGTCTGTGTCCAAGGGAAATTCCCATCATTGTCCAGTAGCTGTCTCTTTGCTCTCAGGGCTCTTGTTGTTGGTCGACCTCATTGAGTGTCCAGGAAGTTAAGGCATTTAGCTCTTAGTGCAGAACATTCTGCACTTGTCAGCAAGTGCATTGAATGGAAAAAGTTGCTCAAACCCTGAATGCTCGTGGTTGCTGATTGTCCTGGATCACTGTCCACGGCATAAGTATTTGTCCTTTTTCAATTTGGGTACTTGTTTAGACGCTAATGTCCCTGCCAGGGCTGAGACTGTCTCAACAAGCACCTAAGAAGGAGAGACAATCGCAATTTGCATCCTTTCCCTGCTAAACATGTGATGAACAGCAGCACGCTTTGCTTGATGGCATTACACAAGATCACAATTTGCTACTTGTTCCTGCTAGACGTATGATGAACAGCAGCACGCTTTGCTTGATGGCATCACACAAGATGTCTGTCATAATAGGTTAAACGCATCTGTGTGCTTTCTGGTTGTATGTAAACAACCACTTACGCCTGAAAATTCTGCTGGGTGTTGTTATATATAAACGCAGGCTTTGTTTGATCTACACCAAAGGTCAAAAAGACATGAAAAAATCTCTCAAACCAAAGATCAAGTGCCCCTTGTAAGACTCGTCCAAGTGCGTAAACACACGAGTGTAAGCACACGCGTGCACAGACACACAGACACCACACACACACACACACTCGCGCGTACAATCGTGCTTGCAGCAACTACACCGGCAACAGAGTGACGTGCAGGGACTGGTTCCAGTTGACCCTCAAGGAAGGCCTTACTGTTTTCCGTGACCAGGTGAGGGTGACGCTCATCGTCGCTTTCACACCTGAGCGTTCATAAGAGCACGCACACACACTTGTACACGACGTACAGACTGTAATGTAATGTACAGATACACACATATACACTTGCACACACGAACGCATACTCCAATCACCTTAGAAAATGCTACTTCTTCAATCGCGCGTAGCAGTCTTTGCCACACACACACACCTACACACACGTACACACAATCACGCCACTGAGCGCAAACAATAACACCACACAACGTTAAAACGCACGCATACACAATCACGTTGTGTGTGTGCAGGAGTTCACGTCTGACTTGAACAGCCGCCCCGTGAAGCGTATTGAAGATGTGATGGGCCTGCGTATTGCCCAGTTCACAGAAGATGCAGGACCCATGGCCCACCCCATCCGTCCTGACAGCTACATCAAGATGGACAACTTCTACACGGTACTTGATCAATTTCTTTCACGTTCTATACAAAGATGGGCGACGTTTACACGGTTCTTGCTCAATTTCCTTCACGTTCGTTGTATACAGATTAACTTTTAACACAATTTGTCGTTTTACTGGACCATACGTTGTATATAAATCAACTCACTCCACAATCTGTCGTTTTACTGGACCATACGTGTTTACAGATTAACTCTAAATCCACAATTTGTCGTTGTACTGGACCATTCTGTGCTGGGGCATCAAATTTGACCTTACTCACAAACCTCCGCAAGCTCCCTCATCACTCCACATGAACCCTCATCACTCCACAGATAGGGAAAGCGCAATACTACAGTGGCAAATGTGCGCTCTCAAAAAATGCCTGTCACAGGGCCCCTTTTCGCCATCAAGTCGTGAGTGACTGTATTGTGCGTTAGGAAGTCACGCTACTACGACCGAACACATCGCATGTTAGGTGTTGCCTCTGACTTGGCCCTACGTTTCTTTTGGTACATAGCTTATTTAACACTACAACACGCAAAGAAAGCACGCTGCTGCAGCAGCAAGCGCAGCGCGTTCAATAGGTGACGCATGTACTGAACAGTGGTCGGACTGATTTGGTGCTGGCCATCTGTCAAAATGCATGCTACAGCAATCTTAAGCCTGTTGCAAGGGCTGCACGCACTTTATCCCCCACGTGTGCATCCCATCTGATGGTAGTACATCTTGTTGACAAAGCTGCCATGCCAGCTTCCCCTTTGGGTGCCAAACATGCCCTCCTCCACGTAGAGTTGGCTTCCATAAACAAATTATATGTATGCATCCAGAATATATGCATGTATGCATTCACAAGCAAGCACACACGCATATCATCATTGCACAGAAGGTGCATAAGGAATTATTACACAACGCCAGATGGCCGAGGCCCAATCCTCCAGAGCAAAGAGGTGGGGTGGTAATCGGAGATAGGTAATCAAAATTGGCGAACATTATACCCAAACTACCGTGGCACCCTGACGCGCTTGGGGTGCTGAGAGCCGTAGCACCGCAAGTGAAGGGGTGCCGCACATCATAGTGCCTTTCATTTCCTCTCTCAATCACGCACACTCACTGTTACAATAACAAATAACACCCCATCCCATTTCTCACACACATTCACATACACTTGGTCCTTCCTCTCATGCACAGACGCGCACACATACTCACACACACACGCGCACAAACATACTGAACTGCGTCTTCCTATGTTTGGCCAGGATGTCACTGTACTTCTTCTGTCACACTCTGCTGTCATGTTTGTGCATTGCTTGACAAAACCATCCTTGTGACAAACAGAGCGTTTTCTTCTACTGCTGCATGCCTGCCCCCTATCCTATGTTCTTCCCAGATACGTTGCAGAAGGTTGCAGGCCATTAGAAATATTGGCTTTGGTGCTGCAAAAGGGTGTGCAATTCCGCAGCGCTGAACCTAAACAGATACAACCGCCTCGATGTTGCAGAAGGACGTGCATAGAAGGTTGCTGTCATTTACAGTGCAGAATAATGTGAGGAATACGGCCCTGGTGTTGCATACGTCCCTAAATGTCGTGCAGAATACTGCAAGAAGTAATGGCCTTGCTGTTGCATGGGTTTGGCTAGCCAACGGTGCGCGACGTCATGGGGGTAACCTCTGTGATGAGTGGCTTGACTGTCTGCCTAATGACCGCGCCCCGTGTTTGCTGTGCACAGATGACCGTGTACGAGAAAGGTGCCGAGGTTGTGCGCCTCTACAGCACACTCCTGGGCAAGGAGGGCTTCAGGAAGGGTGGGTGTGTTGAACTAGTACATTGTTTTGTTTACCTGTGTGTGTGCATGTGTGCCTGTGTGCAGATGACAGTTTACATGAAGGGCGCTGAGATTGTTCGACTGAATAACTCACTCCTGGGCAAGGAAGGCTTCAGGAAGGGTGGGTTTCTATGGTAAAGACCTAGAGAGAGCAGATTGTAATGCTAGTCCCCTGCTTACCTTTTTTCCATCTTTAAGTGCGCTGTGCATTTATGTCATGGATTTCAGTAACTTCAGTACGTGCTTGTCTTCGTGCTTGCCTGCCTTTTATTTGTATATGCGCTGCGCACCTTCGTCGTGCTCTTTTTGTGTTTGTGCCGCTACTGGTTAGATGCCTGCAATGAATTGGGATGCTCTTATTTAAGGTAGGTGCTTGTGTTCCTGCAGGGCAGACTCCCTTGATCGACCAAGCACCATTTGAATCCGCTAGCGCATGCATATGCACGTGCTTACGCTTATGCGCCTAGATATACACACACACGCCAAGCACACTTGCACACACACACACACACACACACACACATATGTTCATACACACGTGCACGCGCGTGCGCACACACACACACATGTTCACACGCACACATGCGTGCGCACACACACACACAAACACACACACAAACACACACACACACACACACACACGTGTACATATGCATACGTGCACACGCACATACACAGGCATGGACCTTTACTTCCAGCGCCACGACGGCCAAGCTGTGACTTGCGACGACTTCCTGTCAGCCATGGCTGATGCTAACGGTGCTGACCTCAGCCAGCTGTCCAGGTGGTATGAGCAGGCCGGCACTCCTCGTGTTAATGTGACCACGCAGTATGATGCAGGTACGCCTGCGTGCATGTGTGTGTCTGCTAACGATTGAGCGTGCTACTCAGATGCAAACAGCCCAGCGCTCCTCAGGTACATCTGACCACACAGTACGACTGGTATGATTTAGCGTGAGGTTGGTAGGATTTGGTATGATTTAGCGTGAGGTTGGTATAACTTGGTATGATTTAGCTTGAGGTTGGTATGATTTGGTATGATTTGGCGTGAGGTTGGTATGATTTGGTATGATTTAGCGTGAGGTTGGTACGATTTGGTATGATTTAGCGTGAAGAAGTGTTTTAATGTGCGTATGCATTTGTGAATGTCGGGTGTGTGAGCGTGCTCCAGTGTTGTGTGAGGGCTAATGTGAGGCTAACATAACCGCCCATCACGTCTGTTCTACCTGCTTAAAGGTGATCGAACCTGTGCGAGCGGATAGCAATGATAAAGCGTACACAGACATGACAAAAGCCGTCGCCCTGTGCGTTCATGCTTCATCATCTGTGCCTACTCACTCGCACAGAACGGTGAGCTTGATGCGCGCTTGTCCTGTGCGTTAACGCTTCCTATCAACGCTACCAGCCCGCACTGGCGAGGTCACCTCCATAAAAAGAAAGCTGCTGACTGTGTGTGCATCTTGAAAAGTAAAGGGCCACAAGCGGGGCTAGGTTTAAGAAAGCTGGCGACCACGACCCTTTTGTATCACAAAGAACCTGCACGGCAAATTGAACTTGCAACACATGACCAGGAATGTGCTTATGCATGCCACACAACTGACCTGCCTGCAGCTTGCTGTCGTTTGGTTGAGCTACCAACTTGTTGGTTGAGCTACCGACGTGCTTGTTGTGCTGAATTCATGTTTCTGTTCTTTGCACGCTGGCAGTCTGAGAGTGCGTGACACAAGGTTTGATTGATATAGATAGGTGCATGTGTGTGTGTGTCTTACCTTGCTGACTAGCATTTTGTTGAGGCCCTAATGTCATGCCACAGCTTTTCACCCTGCACAAGAAGCAGCTTTCAGAAGCTGCCCTGTACAAAAGCTGCTTGCTTTTTGGACGTCAGAGTCCAATCACATCTAACCATTTATGTATGCGGCTTTTCCAACGCTGTGCTTCGTGTCAAATCTATGTCAGATTTCTAGAGTTGGTCAGCAAAACCACACATATATACGGTGTAGATACGGTAATTTTGGCAGGGAAATCACTTGATATACGGTCATATGCAGTGTATACATACAGTTCTGGCCAACCTTACAAATCTCCCCTTTTCACACGCCAAGAAAGTGACCTTTTTCCCCTTTTTGCTTTTTGCTGCAGCTTCCCAGCGCTACACCCTGCGTGTCAAGCAGCATACGCCTCCTACCCCTGGCCAATCTAACAAGATGCCTCTGCTGATCCCTCTGGCTGTGGGCCTGCTGGGACCTGACGGTGTGTGTGTGTGTGTGTATGTGTGTGTGTATGTGTGTGTGTGTATGTGTGTGTGTGTGTGTGTGTTATTTGCAAAGAGTATAGCCATGAACAAGCTGCTATCCTCTTTGCAAATAA
>Ga0307951_1001474_pt1 | contig 14325 bp, 8 predicted proteins | sample OrgLakmetagen374_FD_201842 | JGI IMG/M metagenome (GOLD analysis project Ga0307951, IMG submission 201842) | Saline water microbial communities from Organic Lake, Antarctica - #374 | ecosystem: Environmental > Aquatic > Non-marine Saline and Alkaline > Saline | place: Antarctica: Organic Lake... | reverse complement strand
TACTTTACAGGACAACGGGTCAGACCGCTTACAAAGAAAACCTGTCTCAAAACCTCTATTTAGGGTTGGCCAGAACCAAATATATATACAGTTATATACGGTAAAATTGGCAGGCAAATTATCAAATGTACGGTCATATACAGTGTCTATATACAATCCTGGCCAACCCTACTTGTGTCACAAACACCGTGAATTGATCGTTGTGACTTTGTTTGTGCTTGACCCTTGTTTGTGCGTTCACCTGTACACTGACATGTTTGTGTTGCTTTGGCCCGTTGACAGATTCGAGAGATCAGGAACTCGCCCAAGGCTGCTGGAGGGCTGCAACTGATTGTGTGTGGAGATTTCTTTCAGCTGCCTCCAGGTGATAGTGTGTGAACACTGTGTCATATTGCTCCAGGTACTTGCCACTGAGTGCTGCGGCTAAATTGCAGCAAGGTGCGCAGTATAACTATGACGTACAGGGTCACCCGACAGAAGTAGTTAAAGCATTTACAAGTGTTGTAGGTATTAATGGCTGTGCAGTGCTGCATGTTGTAATGATCAGAAATGTGTCTCTCTCTCTCTCTCTCTCTCCTCCCTCTACTCTCTTTCTTCACAATTACAATATGTACATTATCTCATGTGCACACAATCATACCCACGCACGCACAACACTTGATCCCACAATCACACACACGCACGCACGCACACACGCTCACACACCAGTGTCAAAGCTGTGGACCAAAGACATGCCTCCAAAAACACACGCACGCACGCACGCACAACCACTCACACACACACACACACACGCACGCACACACACCAGTGTCAAAGCTGTGGACCAATGGCATGCCACCACAAACACACACATGCACGCACGCACAACCACTCACACACACACGCACACACGCACACCCTCCCACCAGTGTCAAAGCCGTGGACCAATGGCATGCCTCCAGACCTATTCATGAACTGGGGTTGGGCGTTCCAGGCCCCAGCCTGGAAGCGCTGCGAGTTTGAGCACGTGCTACTCACCAAGGTATGGCAGTGCTACTCACCAAGGTATGGCAGTGCTACTCACAAGGTATGGCAGTGCTACTCACCAAGGTATGGCAGTGCTACTCACCAAGGTATGGCAGTGCTGCGAGTGACAGGCTCGCACTGCTAACCAGGAATGGTTGTGCAAGTGCTTTTAAAGTTGTAGTACAGGCTCCTGCTGCTCACTAGGAAGGTACGGGCTAGTGCTTCTAAATTTGTACTCGTTGTGAGGGAACGAGTGGATGAAGCACGGGCTCCATCAAACTCTTCACCTTGGGCCAAGATGGTGTGGAGTTGGTGCTGCTCACAAGGTGTGGTTTACTGGGAGGATTGCATTCCCACTCAACGTGGCATCTTCATCGATCCTTTGAATTGGCACGCGCTGAGTGTGTATATCACATGTAGGTAACCTGCTACGATAGAGTGCGCCTACTTATTGTGTTGGAGGCTTGATGACCACGTAACCTTGACGGTCTGATTAAAGTTAAAGTTTCTGGCTTATTGAAGATCTGCAGGCATAATCTAACTGTCCGGAAAATTATAAGCACCATCACAGGAACAGAATTGCTATGCAGTTTGAATAGAACTACAATTGAAACATTCACTTTTGAAATAGAAATGCTATGCAGGCAGTGATAACCACTTTTGAACAGAAACACTATGCAGTTTGAATAGAATTACAGTAGAAATGCTTTTCACTCCTGAATAGAAATGCCATGCAGGCAGTGATACCCACTCCCCACAATAATTAGGGAAAAGCTCAATTCCATAGGTACACAACTAGGCCTTAATGCATGAGTACAATGCACATGCACGAACAAAAAAAATCTACTGCTCACAAGTGCTCCAGCAAATATTCCTTCACATGAACGGCGACGCGCTTTCTGCTGCACACAGGTGCCTGGCAAAAGAGTCAAACCTACGCATGCACTGACAACGCACTTGCTGCTGCACGCAGGTGTTCCGGCAAAAGGACCAGGCCTTTGTGCAGCTCTTAGATGACGTTCGCTACGGGCGCAATACACGGGTGCGTTTATGTAAACACTCGCCCTCAAAGATGAGCAATATGACGGATTGCACAGTTAAGTACAACTCTACGCGGCAGAGACATCACATATCACGCATCCCTGCCAGCTTGTTATTGCATTTCTATTCAAAATTGAGAGGGAAAATGATAAGGGCATGTGTGCATAAAAGGCAGCACTCTCTCCCGGTGCTCACATTACCTAGAGTCTTACCAAGATAATGTGTGCGGCTAGGGTATCCTCATTTTGTGTTCTATGCGTGCATAGCAGCCATTCCCTGCCTGAAACCAACCACTTCTAGCTGCTGTTGCTCTACTCACATCAAGGACCACACCCACACCACTCCCACATCCAAGCCCCTATCAATTTTTAATAAGCACGAGCCCTTGCATTCACTTACGCTCGCTTGTCACGCCACAGGAGTCCATCCAGACTCTGATCAACCTTTGCAAGAGACCGCTGCCAGAACTGGTGCGCCTTTTAAAGCACCTGTTCATGTAGCGCACTCTATGAAAGATAAGGCAAAGCAGGAAGGAAGGAATCCCACTGTAGTCAGGTTGGCGACAAGCTGGCCTGAATGTACGCATGGCAATGAGGCAACAAGACCTGTTTATGTAGCGCACTCTATGCAGGATAAGGAGAAGCAGGAAGGAATCCCACTGTAGTTAGGGTGGCGACAAGCTGGCCTGAATGTACGCATGGCCTGAATGTACGCATGGCAATGAGGCAACAAGGCGATACTACCCATCCTTAGTTTCTGCTGTGCTTTGTGCTTTCTAAGACTGTGCAAGTTCCAGCAGGCAATCAAGCCAGGAGGTAAGGCGTGGTGAATGGCACAGCACACGCTAAGATTTCGCTGGCTTGCCGTGTCCCGGTCTTTACTACCAGGAGTCACACACGTGTTGCAGACAGCTGCAGATTGTTTGCGGTGAATGACGCAGCACCCACTGCAATTTCTCTGACTTGCCGTGCCCGGTCTTTACTACCAGGAGTCACACACGTGTTGCAGACAGCTGCAGATTGTTTGTGACTTTGCAGTCTCACAGCCGCAGAAGTGGTTGCTCCTAAAGGAAGTGGTTGCTGCATTTACAAATGCTTGAGAGCTGAATGTGTTAGGCGCAGTGGTCGTTTCTTGTTGAAAACCAAAGGACATGGGTTCGCCACTTTTGTATCCATTGTCTTGCCTAAAATTGGCACCAGACAGACGATGTGGTAGCGTTGTCAGGTTGCCTATGTACACGACTTTTAACTGTGTGAATTCATTCAGATAAACCTGCTCATGCACACAGAATGGCATCAAGCCCACCAAGCTGTTTGGTTAGATAAATCTGATTGGATAAATCTGTCTGGTTAGATAAATCTGATTAGATTAACCTGCTCATGCACACAGAGTGACATCAAGCCCACCAAGCTGTTTGGCAAGAATGCTGATGTGGAATCATTCAGATACACCTGCTCATGCACACAGAATGGCATCAAGCCCACCAAGCTGTTTGGCAGGAATGCTGATGTGGATCAGGTCAACGCAAGAGAGCTTGAGCAGCTACCCGGTGCTATGGCCTCCTTCAAATCTGAAGATGAGGTGTGAGATCTGCATCTTTTAACAGGATGCATTAAACTATTTAGCCTAATGCTGTGACCTTGTTCAAATCTAGGAATGAGGTATTACGTCTCCTTTATCATATACATACCAAACCCTTTGTCTAGTGTGTTCTGTCCTCTTCAATTCTAATGATGAGGTGTATGGGATCACATCGTCTAGCAAGCCCACAGGGCTGATCTGATATCCTAAATGAGAATGTTCCCAAAATGCGTCATGATTGTGCTGGTTTCTATTGTGGCACTTTCATATTGATTCCAAAGTAGCTGAGCTAAAGGCCAGCAAGCATTGGTACACATGTCCAACCAGCTGGAGCATGAACGTTGCTTTCAGACATGCTGCATCTGACCAGCCAGGTCACCAAATTGTGTGTCTTTGTGTGCTTTGGTGTTCTCGAAATTCACAAAAGTTGCAAAAAAAATGAGTGGAAGTACCTAGTGATTGGTGAGATCTTACATTCCAGCCACTTACCTCTTGAAAAGACAAAAGGGTTGCCAGTAATCCCCCTCCAAACGACATTTTTTTATATCGTTTGTTGGTATTGTTATTGACGGACTCTTGGGGCTGGAAAGAGCTCTGGTTGGGATGTGATGGCATATTACGTGTGTGTTATGCCAAAAGTCTAGACTACACAATTATCCAGGTCAACATAAGTTTCATATTTAGTCAAACTCCCATCAATGGTTTGATATTGTACCAATGTTTACTGTTTGACATCAGGGAACTCTCGCTCAGACAGCCAGTGAACTGTGTATGCTTGTTCTGCCCCGACGCCAATGCTTGCATAAAATATGAGGCAGAGAGTGAGGTGCAAAGCATAGGCTTATAACACTAAACTAGAAGGAGAAGAGGCACTCCAGTTTCCTTCATACAAATCTAGGTGTGCTGTATGACATATTCTGTTGGTGCAAACACATGAGGTGTGTTATGAAACATGTTACTGGTGCAAGGTGTATGAGGTGTCATATTGGTGTAAGGAGTCAGAACAATTCCTTATAAACAGTCCCATCCCCTGCCAAATTTGTCCCACAACGAACCTCGCCAATTTCCCTGCCAAAAAGGTGGCTGTATCCATGCATGGGTACTAATTGTGACCACTGGCAGGAGGCTGTTGAAAAGATTCCGGACAGTCACGTCTATAATTTGGGCCTCCGGCCAAAAATGACCACCCGCACCCCAAACTTCTTCCTGACCCCACACACTAATAAAAAGGGTGCCAGTCTGCTCAGAATTTAAGCAGCTATCTGAAAGCTTTGGAAATAACTTCTGAAATTTAGGTTTCACAGGCATTTGAAAGGTAAAGGCCCTGCACAGTTCTCATGTCAATCAATTTAATACCTGAAGAGTTGTAGGGCAAAAACTGGTTTATGCACGCTCTTGCACTGACCACCTGTTTAGTGCACAAATCCAGCCAAAACCTTTGCCAAATCACTTTATTACTTCATTCCTGCAACTTGTGCATAATTTAATACATGAACTGCATGTTTGGAATTGCTGGTAATTTGCTTGAACACACACCCGCGGCCTACTTGGGGGCATTTCATGCATTTCTGTGACCAGGCACCCAGACCCCCCCCTTTAATCAAATCACCCAACAAGGGTGTCGATCAAATAGGCTCGAGCTGAGGATTCCAATATGTAATAGCTCTCGACGTCAGTATAGCGATTAGGTAATTTATATTTCATTTTACACGTGACGTCAAAAAGTTATGATTACTGCAGCCTCCTGCCACTGGTCTAATTGTCACATTGATTGTTTTTGTTCCCCGGTAGAGGTGGTGGGCAGCGACAGCTGTGCATCTATGTAGAAAAATCTGTGGCGAGCCAATCTGAAATCACTGGGACAATTCAAGCCACGACCTTGTCACGTTCCAAAGCTTTAAATATACTGTTCATCACAAAATTTTGCTCTGTACATCTTGTTCAAAGCCTTGGTGTTTCAAAGTGCCCCTGCCAAAAGTGGGTCCAAAATGGGACCCTCGCCCCAGGACCCCGGATCTTCACCAAAACATCAATATTATCTCACTCAGATCACCCCTGTATTTGACTTGCACTGGGGAAAAGTTTCCAGAAATCGACCTTTGGGCAGGGATTTCTCCCCAGCACACCTGGGCACTCATCTGCACTAACTGAGTGTTCAGGGGTGCTTATATATGTCTAGCTAAGGGTCCTGACTTCTTAATAGTGGAAAAGTTGACGGGCTCGTGTGACACACAGAAAAGGGGGCCTGGCTTAAAATCAAAAGTCGAGGTGTCGTAAAATTCCTTGTTGGTGTACAGAAATGTGAGAGGTGTATACCGTTAGTATAGGGTGTATGGGGTGTTACCCTTCCTTCGTGTAAAGGTGCCAGCGATAGCACACGGCCATGCATCATCAATGTTTGGGTGTAAAGGTTTTGTGTCTGCTTAAAAGCAACCACTGCTCTTTAAGCAGCAACGATGTGCTAAGAGCTCCGCTGTAGTTTGCTCCTGTGGGTAGAGGTAGGCGACTTGGGTGGTCAGCAATGGCAATTTCTTTAGGTATACGGCAACATATTGTTATCAACAAATTTCTGCTTGCTGCAGGACCACACTAATGCTCATTTTGCTTCTCGACACCCATGTAGCTCCTTTACCCAATCAATAAGGGTTGTTCTATATTTTCTTCAGTTCCTTTACAACCGTTTGTGCTCTGACCTGCTATGCACATAGGAGGGAAGTTTGGTAGTCCGCAGCGCCTTTCCCTTTGCGTAGCAACCATTTGGTCGCTGTTGCAGCAAGAATGCTGATGTCACTGTGAAATATTTCCCATGCAGGTGGAGGTGGATCATATGGTGGTGGGCAACGCCATTCCCTCCGCGCGGCAGCGCTTGCAGCGTCATGAATTCTTCCGTGACTGCCTGGCCATCCAGCAAGTGTCTGTTAAGGTGGGAGCACTTTCTGTTCTTTGCATACAGATTGTGGACTAAGAGGGTTGAGAACTTAATTCTTCCGTGACTGCCTGTCAGCCCAGCCAAGCCCCACCCAAAAAGGGAACCGATACCCCTTCCTGAATTGCACATCTCAGGTCACACAGTGGTTTCTATACATAAATGTAACACTTCTGCATAAAACTTAATGAGTTTGGGGTCAGGGGCGTGAGTGGAGGGCTGGATTTGTGCCATTTCCCTGCCAGAAAGGTGGCATGGGTGTATAAATGCGGGTTTTGGTCTGAATTTCACCAATTCTTTTGTTCTCAGATAGGTTTAGGGTCAAACTATACCCACTAAAGCAAAAAAAGGGGGGTGAAAATTTCCCCCTAAGGATTTAGTGCATGGGCCTGTTTGCTGGGCAAAAATGGTGCATTTCTGAAAACCCTGGAAACACGCTTTCTGGCCATCACCTGAGTGTTGGGAGCCCTTCAGCATGCTCCCAAGGCATGCCCTGTCAAGTATCATGGTCTGGAGAATGCTGGAGATGGGCCGTGGTGGGCAGCAGCAGCTGAAATTTTCAAAAAACATCAGGCTCTGCCCAGCCCCTCCGGGCACAGACTGATTTGACAAACAATTCCAGATGAACTATTTATCAAAACTGAGCCGCTCAGACTTACGCGGCAGACTTATACTTCAGTGGATGGACATTATTAATAATATGTTTGACAGAGTTCAGCAAAACAGACGCGACCCCAAACGGTTTAGCAGTTGGTGCCTGTCTGTAAATGGCAGTTTTCCCTGCCAAAAGGGGGTCCAAAGCCGAACCTCCACCCCAGACCCTTGGACTTGCACCAAAATGCCCCCAATATCATTGCAAACACCCCTGGTAAGTTGATAGTACCGGGAAGGAGCTTTTGGAAATCCACTTTCTGATAGGGATTTCCACCCATTTCCACCCTGCCCACCTGGGCACCTCTCGCCACAAACTGAGTGTGCAGGGGTGCTTTGATACATCTAATTAAGGTTCCTACGTACTGAAATGTCCTTCACTGCTTTGGGGCAAGAACTCTCACAGGGATGGCTGGCCTGACTGCCTGGCCATCCAGCAAGTATCCATGAAGGTGGGGGGGATTTCTGTGCACACAAACTGTAAAGAGGTTGAGAGACGGAATGTGCTGTGACAGTCAAGTTGGGGAAACTTTCTTGCACACAAATTGTAAGTCAAGAGGGTTGAAAGGTTCCAGCCATCCTTGTCAACTGTTTGGTGTGTGTGTCTTTATTTTCCGAAAAGAGGGTGTTGAATGACGTAGTGATGTGTTGATTGTTATCCTGTTAGGGGCAGGGGTTAAGCAAAAGTGCCCGCTACATTGTGATCTCCAGGAAGTGGGGAGGAAAGCGAAGCGAAGTATTTTTATAGGGGATATGGCGCCACCTAGGCAAAAAGCACTTGCCACTCAACACGTGTTTGAGTAATTACTGGGAGGAATGCTAGTACATGAAAGGATGACATTTTTATTCACGTCTGCAATTATATACTAGTGACAATAAGAGCCTGAAGGTTGTCGCCTGATTTGTTCTCACCATAGGCCATATGCCACGCCTGATATATTCTCACCGTAGGCCATAGGCCACAGGGGGATGTGAGAGGGCCTGACCCTGCAAATACCCGGAGCAACCGCTTTCTTGCTACACAACATCAGTCTACGGCTTAACGAATAAGTGCAGCACACAGTTCCCCCCATGTTTAATCCCTGCATTGTATTTAAGCACGTGTTGCATACATGCACACTTACCTTAGCTTGTACTTTACACACACACACGCACACACACACGCACACACATACGCACGCGTGCACACACACGCACACACATACGCACGCGTGCACACACAAACACACACACACACACACACACACACACACACACAACGCACACATTCTACAGGTTGGAGCACAAGTGATGTTACTCAAGAACGTGGATTTGGAAGGAGATGTGAACGGACGCCAATTAGTAAATGGTTCTCGTGGAGTGGTGAGTTCTCAATCGTGCACTCCAGGTGTTGTATTTAATCAACTGATACATAATTACGCCTTTCTTGGTCTCGAATCAAGCGCTTAAAGCTTGTAGGTGATGCTGGCCAGCACCATACACATATCACGGTGTGTGTGATACTCTGGAAGGTATATTTCTGAAACTTACAGCCCTACACGGTGCCTTTCTAGCTCTGGCCATCATTACACCCCCTACCTCACCCTTACAACGTAGCTGGCAACCTGGTTCTCACCAGACAGGCTACCAGAGCAGGAGGTGCCTAGTGCCCTGTCATTCTGCATGGAAGAGGACGATCTGTGCTGATCTGCTGGTGCTGATCTGCTGGTGCTCATCACCAAAGCTCATGCTTCACTGCTAACGCCACCAAGCAAGCTTCACCGCCAGTGCCACCAAACTAGCGCCCCCAAACGCACGCAAATGATTGCTATAATAATCGCTCCCTGCCTTGTGCCACCCTCAAACTGTGCTAGCACCCAGAGACCCACACGGGCGGCTGCCAAAAATGACCCTCCCTGCCGTGTCGACACTCCCCAAGTGTTCTAGCACCCCCAGCTCCATGCAGGGACTGCCCTTTGGCGCTCTGCAAACCACAAAAAACTTGAAATACTCACAGACTCCTGCCATGATAAAACCCCTCGAGATGCTTACAGACTCCTGCCATAATAGCACCCCCAAATGCTGGTGGCATCCTCTAACCCCACGCAGGTGACTGCCATGGTGCCCAAAGCCAATGTGCTGCGAAGGCTGGAGCAGGAGCGCCGTGCTGCGTCAGCGCTGGTGCCTGATCGAGGGGGCATGCTTGGGGGGAGCGCAGCTGGCATGGTGAGTTGCTTCCCTGTTGATTGGATGCAAAGTTGGGGCGCTGCCATTGTACCTGATCAGGGAGGCATGTGGGAGGGGGAGTAAGGGCATGACCATGATTTGCTTCCCTGTTGATAGGATGCGGAGTTGGGGCGCTGCCCTGGTGCCTGGTTGAGGATGCATGTGGGAGAGGAATAGTACAGACGTGGATGTGAAAAGCTGTGTCCATTCCTGCCTGTTCTGCATTTTGGGATGACTGCCTCAAATTGCGTCTGAATGATGCGGAAAAAGGGCTGGCATGTCGTTGTAAGTCTTTGTTGTGTTTTTGAGATTGGATCCCTGCCCTGTTGCTCAGATGTGTGGACATGGACATGCAGGGAGGGAGTACGGCTGGCATGGCTGAACAACAGTACAATGGCTCAATGGCGTAACATAGTACAGGGTCAAGGTCGTCCCCCTACTCACGTTTTGAGGAAGACAAAACTCCATTGCAGGGGAGCTCATGCAGGGGGTTATCATTAATCTCCACAATAGTTGACCTCACGGGTATGTAAGAGTTACCGCTTGTTTGATGCTGATCTGTTGTACCGAAAGTTCCGCTTTTGTTCATATTGCCACTTTTGTTCACTGAATGTATAAAGTGTCTAAACCCTCTGTGCGTTCTAACGGAGGTGTCTTTAAACCCTCACCCTTTGTACCCCTTGTACACTAATATTTGTTGTCATGACACAGAATAACCTTGGCACATAAGCTCTGAAAGTAGGGCTCTACACGCATAGGCCAACTAGCCCTTCCATGTGCTCCCTTTACTCCGCTCATAGTAAGCTGAGGACCCACACACCACTCAACCTTGCTGCCTTCCACTGTGAACCGCGCAGGGCTTCACCCTTGCTGCTGTTTGCTGTAAATCATGCAGACCCTCTGCCAAAGAACGCAGGGCATTGAACCCGCTGCCTACCACGCAGGGCACTAGACCCACTGCCCTCCCCTGTAATTTGTGCAGGCCAAACTTGGAAGCCAGGCATCAGGCAATAAAGCACCAGGCAGTGCTGCAGGGGGCCTCCAAGGCTTAGCTGGGGCTTTTGGGGGAGTGGGTGGCAGCAACGGAGAAGATAACAGTGAGATGGGCCAGAAGGTGGGCAACCTCAGCAGAAGCATCGACTCTCTGCGCAGGTGGGTGTCTACTGTGTGTGTACGTGTGCGTTTGTGTGTGTGACAGACGCAGAGAGAAAGAGAGAGATAGAGAGAGAGAGAGGGAGGGAGAGAGAGAGAGAGAAAGAGAGAGAGAGAGAGAGAGAGAGAGAGAGAGAGGGAGGGAGAGAGAGAGAGAGAGAAGTATCATGCTCGCATCCTCTGTGCACACAGGTGGTAGCTCCCAATGCAGCGCAGCAAATTATTGATGCAGCCATCCAAGCGCATGGAGGCGCTGGCGTCAGCCAGGTGTGTGTGTGTGTACGTTGTGTGTAAGTGTGCTTCTGTGAATATGCACACGTGCGTGCATGCGTGCATGTGTTTTAATGTTGTTCTATTTTGCGTCTGCTTCTTGTGGTTTGCACCTAATGGTTCTGTTCTCTGGAGTGTGTACCTTTGGACACTGACCCACACCTGATTTTGCTGCCGCACAATTGTGCGCTCAGATTTGTTACTACTTAGGAAGATCTCAATGCTCCCTGCCTCTTTCTCTACCCATAAACATTGATTGCATAGTCTCTGTTGTTCTTGCTTTTTGCCGCCACGCTTTTCCTCCACATGCACAAATTTTAGTTTAGGTAAAAACATGTAGTACCTGTTTGCGCCGTCCTGCGCACGCAGGACACGGTGCTCGCAAGACTGTGGACTGCTGCCCGTACCCTGCGTATAGCAGATGGCCCTGACGAGGTGCACCTCATTACCGTGGCTAAGCTGGAGATAGCTCGTGTGTCCAAGCTCTAATAGAATAGGCTCCTCCTCCTTAATTCATGCGAGGGGTGGTCATCCTCTGCCTGCGTGGTTTTTCCTCTCTTTGAGAGTCATAGCAGGTGGCCCTGATGAGGTGCACCTCATCACTGTAGTTAAGCTGGATTGCTCGTATGTCCAAGCTTCAGTAGGGTTTTGGCTCTGTAGATTTCCTTGTTTAAAAATTTACAACAGGGCGTTCTCATCTGTTCATCTGTTCATCTGTTCATCTGTTATTAGTGTGGTGTTTTGCTAGATTAATAGCCGTAGGTAGTAGTACAGTACATTTCACAAAGCTGATGTGTTTCTAGCATGCTTTTCTGACTTTGCAGATGCTCCCTTTTGCTGACTGCCTAAATACAGTCTACTTTGTTCTATCATGTAGATTTGTCGCAATGTATATCTACCTCTGTCCGTCTATTTGCCCTTGCTTTTCTTGTACAGTCTGTGATTTCCGCAAAAAAACAATATTGATGAGGACGTGTGTATCTCTTCTTAAAATTTGATCCTTTGCTTCCTTTTCATATGCCAGCCTTCCTTGTCTCTTTCCCAAAAGTATTACAACTTTTGGCATCTAAATGACCAATACAAGTGTTGCTTCTTTTGTGGCTGAGAGCCCTTTTCTTTTGATATTATTCTCTCTAGCGCCGATTTTGATTAATTACAGGCTTTTCCCAAGCTTCTACTCAGATGCCCCCAGATACATATAAAGCGGTGTATTCTTACCTTGATGGGCAATGTCATGTATTTCAGGCCGGATGAAGTGCGATATACATGTTGAAATGTGGTTGAAATCTCTCAGAATAATGCAGGATGAAAATTTTTCAACCGCTTCAACCGCACTTCAGCCCTTTCCACCCTTTCTATCCTTTATTGCACAGGTACTTCTTTTGAGGAGTTTAAGAAAATGGAAAGATTAGACTGATCCGCCATGTCAGAGGAACACAGCTGACCAGCCAAAGAAACCGGCCTTGTAGGGCAATCCTATTGCTATCATTAATTGTTATGTCTATTTCAAGGCAGCTGAGGCAGTGGATACAAAGATCAGCTCCTGAAATGAAAGAACTAGTGCTCATGTATGGTTGAGCAGTAATCAAGCGCAAACTTGTGATCGGAAAAGGCGAGAGTGAGATGATATAGGAGGAAAAGAGATACCAGGTTAAGGTTAAGTTACATCACTATATATGCCTCAAAGGGCATCTCAGCGGAAGCTTAGCTAAAAAAAAGCCTGCAACCAGACCTATCTAAACAAAAGGGGAAGCGTCTATAATATGTAAGAGAAAGAGACGGAATAAAGGTCTAGTCTGGAGAAGGAAAGGAGAGTCAAGTATGAAAAGATACTCTTAGCGTCCACATGACAAGCAGCTCTCAAAACCTTGTTTATTTGCCTTGACCGACTCGGTCTGTGTCAAACATTGTGTCACAACTGTTACGCCTTTGACAACCAGCCACTTTGCCACTAGTGCCATGATGCCATTCGTTAAACAGCTGGATCTCCTGCCTCTTGCAGTGCTTCCTTGTGCTTTGCCCATGCATTGCTCTAGCAGTCCCTGCTGCAGTAGCACTCAGAATGAGACAATGCATACTGAGAACAAACCTGAGCAAGAATAACAATGATTACAATGGGGGGTGACCTTCAGCCAGGTTGTTTGGCTGATCGGCTGCTGACTGGTCTCGGCCTCAGAGCAAGAACAACTGCAAGGAGATATCGACGAATTCCAGCTCCAAGTCACCGTCTTTGCAACTTACTGGCCAAAAACTGAAACAATCACTCTGGACACTCTGATCCATCAGGCCATAGTACTTGCAGCTGCAGCAGGAGTGCTTTCTGATGTTGATGCTGCTTGTGCAATGTTGGTGCGCTGGAAGATTCGGTGGAGAGTGGTGTCTCAATTATACTTTCAGGTGCAGTGGTACGCAGACATTTCAATTGTTCACCAAACTTGTGCAGCTGGTGAGCGAAATGGAATGCACTGCTAATGAGCTGAAACAAATTGGCAGGCGTGAACTTTGGTAGCTGTTATACATTAGTACCAAATGGACAAGTAGTGCTTATATGCAGGCAGGTCATCTGTATTGGACTCGCCACAAAACATGGTGGATCACGGGAATCATACTTGTCTTCAAACAGTGAGGCCTGAGATCTTTGTGCAGGACATTGGACAGGTTGCCCTGCCAAACTTGTATCTCTATAATTAAAATTCATGTATCAAATGCTCCAGTCCCGATTGGCGGTGGCCAACTACACTACGTGAGATACCTCAAGTGCCAGCATATGCATAAGGGGTATGGAAACGTGTGTCTGAAACACCAGGCTAACGGCACACAGCATCATGTAAAGGAAAATCACACACTAGCTCTGCTCACGTACTGCACACGTGCACACACACGTGCACACACACACACACACACACCAGCTTGACGTCATGCCCGTCCACTTTTTCACGGTGTACAACCCTTTTTCCATCCCAAGAAACATTATGCAGCCTGTTCCTCTCTGAATTGCACTGGCCTGTCGCCCATACCGAGCCTGTAGATCAAGGTTGCAAAACAATGCAGCGATCAAGCTATTTGTGTGCACATGTGTGTGTATATGTATATGCACGTGTGTGTGTGTGTGTGTGTGTGTGAGAGTGTGTGTGTGTGTGTGTGTGTGTGTGTGTGTGAGTGTGTGTGTGTGTGTGTGTGTGTGTGTGTGTGTGTGTGTGTGTGTGTGGTGTGTGGTGTGTGTGTGTGTGTCGCATGTTTTTATATCTGTCGGTTTTATCTATTCAATTATTTATTGAATTAGAAGGTTGCAGCAAAACTTGCTAATTTGCATGTCGTCCATTTACAATCTAGAGCCTCCCACCAAAGGGAAGGTGGTGCTGCACACATCTTTGGGAGATATTGATATAGAGCTTTGGCCTAAAGAAGCTCCCAAGGTGACATACACACACACATACACACGCACACACGCACGCACACACGCGCGCACACAGAAACACACACACACACACACA
>Ga0307951_1001469_pt1 | contig 14340 bp, 15 predicted proteins | sample OrgLakmetagen374_FD_201842 | JGI IMG/M metagenome (GOLD analysis project Ga0307951, IMG submission 201842) | Saline water microbial communities from Organic Lake, Antarctica - #374 | ecosystem: Environmental > Aquatic > Non-marine Saline and Alkaline > Saline | place: Antarctica: Organic Lake... | reverse complement strand
CTGACTGAAATGTATCACGATTGGCGGTGCCTTAAGATCAGGAGTGGCCTAGGGTGGAACGAACATCCAGCAGAGGCAGCAGAGGAGTGGTTTCTTTGCGTAACTTAATCCCTGTTACTTCTAAGTGTGTACGTGCAAGTTGGTGTGTATGCTGACTTCTGCAGTATTTGGTGTGACAGTATAGCTGGAAGCCGTGTCAGTGTCAGTGTACCTGGAAGCTGTGTCTCCATTTGAGGAGGGGGGAGCGTTAATTCAGATATGCTTCTCTGCAACAACTGCGCTGGGTACCTTCTATCTTTGTCTACAGCTCTGCTGTTGCTACTTGCCGTTGGTTGATTACCACACTGCTGCTCCACAGTGTGTGTGTGCGTGTGTGTGTGTGTGCACGCACGCTTGTATGGGCATGCGCACTCCTACTTCAGAAGCAATAAACAACACCAGCAGTTTTTGATAGAGAGGACGTATCTCCCATTCCCTCCCCCTCGTGTCACAGGACTACCTTGACCTCTTGAACGCGGCAGCCGCTGAACAAGACCCTGTGGATCGTATGAAGTATGTGGTGGCCTTTGCCCTCAGTGGCCTGTGCCGGCAGGTGTCGTTCCACAAGCCTTTCAACCCCATATTAGGCGAGACTTACCAGGTGCGTAATTTTTTATGTGCACTCAGCAACTGTGGCTGATTCATCCTTTCACACACTCATACGCACACACACAAGCGCATACACATGAACAAAAACAAACACACTCACGTACACACACGTTAACAACTCACGCGTGTCTGTGGGATATGCACGCTGCTCAAGTGGAAGAAATTTGAAGATCAGAAACGGCTCCATGGGCCTCATGTCCAAAAACACCGTTGACTGCGTGCTTCTTGCATGAGTGTTGCGGAACCTTAACACACACAGGCATAGTTCTCCAACAGAAGCGTGGGTACATCTTGTGTGCATGTTTGTGGACTCACAATGCACGTCGGCATACCGCTCCATTGGCATGATTGCCGAGTAGGACATGCACAAGGACGCTTGTCGTCCACGCACGTAGGGGCATGGTCTGAATGGCATGTACTGAATGGCGTGGACCTTTGTTTGAAAGTGCGTGCATCACGTGCGTCTGACTCACCTTAACGGCACGCAGGCACGCTACTCCAATGGCACAGAGATCTACTGTGAGCAGATCAGCCATCACCCCCCAATCAGCAGTTGGCAGGTCGTGGAGCCGAGCGGCAAGGTTAGTGGGAGGAGCAGGTGTATCTGGAAGGGTCGTGGCTGGCGTGCTCCTTTTTGCACGGAACCAATGCTTTGGAGAAACAAAAGGCGACGTACGTGTGTAATAAAGATGCCCCCACGCAAGCGCCCGTCAGCTGGAAAGGGGGGGGGTGAAAAAGATGGCTTGTGTGTTTGAATTGGCTGGAGCATGTACATTGGTCAAGGCTGCACCACGCCCAGCTTGCTCCAGCTTGGTTAGGGGTCTTCTTTGTGCACATTGGGTGAAAGGGTACCTCAGCAGCGGTGGGGGCGTAGCAGTCACGCGTTTCGACTGCAGCTCTTACCTTGGTATTGCATTTAAAAACGCAGCGAAGTGGATGCGTCAAATTCCCCCTTACCCTTCAAGGGGCTTGTGGGTTGAGAGACTTGAGTAGTTAGTTTAGTGTAGGCGAGCACAAACCCAAAAGCCCAAGGGCCAGCACTTTCCTTTCTGTCAGGGCCCTGCATGCCTCCCAATGGGGCTGAGGAATGAGGCTTTGCTTTTAAGCCGCCCCCCCCCCCTGGAAATTTTCTGCAGCAGCGTTGCTTGTAGCTGGTGCGTTGTAAGTTTGTTGCCCTTTTCTTTCGACTCACTTGTCAGCGTGCAATAACAGCGTTTCCATTTTTCTTTGGACCTCTCAAAATGTATGATGCCACATCTGATTCAAACATTGCTTTACATGTAGGTTCAAAGTGCACGCACACACGAACACTAACACGTATGCGCATGCAAACACACACACACATTCCTACATACATACATACATACATACATGCCACTGCAGTTCACTTTTTTTGGCAACGGCAACTGGCACGCCGGCATTAAGGGCAACCACGTCAAGGGCAGGCAATCTGGCATCAACTGCGTCCGCTTCTCAGACGGAACCACCATCCATTACGAGCTGCCTGGCATCATTGTAAAAGGTGTGGGTTGCTTCTCTAGACCGCCTTACGCTGAACGGTGTCGAGGCAGGAGGACGGCCTTGATCTGTGCTTATGAGAGCTTTCATCATTCTCCTCCTAGGGTATAGGGCAGTTGGGGGGGTACATTGTGTTCGGTGATGTGACCCTGTTCGTGCACAGTTCCGTCTGTCGTGGGAGAGCGGCGGATTAAGGAATGTCCACAGTTCCTGACGACACTTCGTCGTCCCTGTTGAAATATTCGTTTCTTGCCTTCTCCTGTCTTCCTGCGTTCCCCAATCCTCTTGAGTGAACACTTCAGTATAAAAAACCTCTAATAGCCATGTCACGTCCGAGCACCTGCACAGCAGTGGGATGTCCTTGGCCTGGCTCCAGGCTGCTGCTCTTTGTTGTCCTTTAAAATGGGCACTCCAAATAAGCTCCCTGATAACCCCAAAGTCCTTTCGCGGGGGGGGGTTATGGCCAGGCTTTCGGCTGCTCTTTTTTGTCGTCAGACAGGAGCTTGTCCAGCTAGCTAGGTCTGATGGCCTTCTGTAGCCACGTAGGAAATAAAGTCAGTTCTAGGAAGGATTGGCTTGAAGCGTATTATGACCTGTAGGCAGAACACTGAGTTTGCCTGTTCCCAGTACTCGACAGATATAAGCTATTGGGAAAATGTTTGTGTGTGCCTACAAGTATGCGTGCGTTGCTTCTTGCAACTACTCCTTGCCAGCATGATGAACAGGTCTGTGCAATGACGGTGTGACGGTACAGTCCGTCAGAATACGGTCTGACAGTGGACGCCGTAAATGACGGTGTCAGGTTGTCATTTCAAAATTTGGGGACCGTCATGACGTTGCATGATGGTACGGTTGACGGTACGGTCCAAAAAAACGCAAAAGGCAAAAAAAAAGGCAATTTAAATGACATATTCTTTCTGTTGCATGTATGTCAGTTAAACAGATTGGTGTATTAATGAAAGGAATAGGAAAGGAAAAAGGATAGCAAAAAGTTGGTGTTTTGACCAGATTCAAACCCTGGTCTCAACTTTTCACAGCAATAAAGCTTGACGGTGGGTTTACTTAGTAATTACGGTGGACGGTCCCCTCAACCAACTGGACATCGTCATTTCTGAAACACCGTCATTTTGACGTTTTGACGGTACAGACCGTCAACCGTACCGTAATTACGGTGCAATAGTGCTATGATGGTGTCATTGCACAGCCCTGATCATGAATGTGCATGTCAGGGTATCAATTGTACAAAGACTTGTGCGCGAGACACACATGACAGTCCACATGCTTTTTGCTTTAAAAGGCATTCAAGAGGAGTTTTAAAAGCAACTGTGGTTGTTTTTGGACATCCCAACGCTTTGCCTGGACTCGCGAACCCCTCCCTCGGCGTCTTTAGCTTGTTTTCATTTATCCTAGTATTGCCACAAGTATGCACGCGCACACGCTCGCACATGCACACATTGTACGCAGGAGTGCTGTGGGGTCAGCGCTGCATCAAGTATGGAGGGGACATGAAATTTGTGGACGACAAGAATCAGCTCACGTGAGTACTTTTACTTATATGGGGGTATGTCAGGGGGAAGGGTACGCTTAGTGTGAAGTTCAGGATTTAAATATTTTAATTTTTTACATCACAAGCTCAGTGTAGCTTGACACTGAGTCAGGGCTCTTCTAAAGGCATGGTAGATCCCAAACGCAAGGAATCTGAGGTAGCACATTTTTAGGATGGGGTCTGTCAACAAGTGGCTAGGCGTTGTAGAATAGTCATGTTGTGCATGCTAACAACATGTTGGTGACCTCACCCAGGCAGAGTCTTTGCCAAATACTTCAGTATATCACGTTTTCGTAACGTGAAAGCCCTATGTGTGCTGCCTGTGTGAGCGTGAGGTGTCTGTGGAGGTTATTTAAAGTTGTGTGAGCACTGCCTTGCCTTCGTGATCGATGAGATGAAGTTGAGGTGCTCCCTGTGATGTAACCCTCAGCTCCATGTGTGTGTTGCTCTTTGTTCTCTCTTTCATGCTTGTTTCATGCCTTGTTGTGTGCGTGCCGCCACAAATGTAAATGCAGGTGTGAAGTGGAGGTGGACCCTCAGCCCCATCAGTCGTGGGCGTCGTCTTGGTTCAAGAGTAAAAAGGCGTGCGGCTACAAGCCAGACTTGGTGGGTCCCCTCAAACCGTGCTGATATGCATTGCTAGGCCAAAACCAGCATAGGTCAGCGGCTACTTCCAGTAGATCTGCCCAGGGTCCTTTGTTTCGCACTTGCTTGTTATTGCATTCGCACGCTGAAACTGCACACGTTGTGCACATCTGGCCCTTTAAAGGCGTGGGTGAAGACCAGTCTGTGCCTGCAGCTTCGACGGTGGTGCAAGTGCCCACCTGAAACGGGGACACGCAACGCAGCAAGACAGTTTGCTGGTTCATTGTGGTGCTTGCTTTTGCCATCTATAATGATGTGCAGGATCACCAATCTGCTTTAGCATGCAGCAACCTCATGAGTGTTTTACCCTCTCCCACGTGTCCACAGATCCGAGGCACTCTAAAGAAGGGCGACAAGGTGCTGGACTCGTGTCACGGCAACTGGCTGCACCACATAGACTGGGAGAAGGGCGTGAAGAATGTGCGTGAATGTGCTTGTGTGATTTGGTGCTGGTGTCTGCGTTCGTACGTGTGTTGTTGTCTGGGTGTGTGTATATGCGTATGCATGTGTATGCGTGTACGTCAGTGCATGTGCAATATGATACAAGTTTGATGGCCCTCGCAAAATTTGCAATGTTCCTTCCTCCCTAGTATGTTTTTCAAGGCTAAATCATCTTGAGTTGGTAGCCGCCTGGTCCTTTAACATCTGTGCTCCACATTACTCTGGGTTGCGTCTGGCATGTGCACACACGCACACACACTCACACGCACGCACGCACGCACGCACAAGTACATGGACACGTAATCCACATGTCCGCAGGGCAAGGTGAACCGTCTGTGGGACATCAAACACAGCCCTCCCTCATTGCAGACCCCCATCCCTAACCCACTGCCCAGCGATGCCTACCAGCGCAAGGACTTGACGTACTTAAAGCAGGCAAGGATCGCTGTCATTGTTGGTGTGCATCGGCGTTTAATCAGCAGGCGAAGTTCTTGCATGACCAGATGCTTCTAAACAGGCATAATCCTTACAGGAATTCAACCGATCCTCTCTGAGGATCTTTAACAATTATTTGAATTACAAATGCAAGCCTAAACACTCTCGCGTACACACATATGCGCATGCATGCCCGTGCACACACACGCACACACACACACACACACACACACACACACACACACACACACACACACATACATACAACACAAACACACACAAACGCATATTCATACAGGAGCATAAACATACAGGAGCATAAACACACGTAAATACACAAATATACACACAAAACACACCAACTGTACGTGCACCATGCAGGGCGACCAGACACTATCCCAAGACTGGAAGCACCAGCTTGAGGAGCGGCAGCGAAACGACCAAAAGCTGCGGAAAGAGGGCGGTGCAGATGTGGATGTGGGGAATGGAGGCAAGCACTGATTTGATCTGTGCAGCGAGTTTGTGCGTGTGTTGGTGTTTGGCATTGCTAGGAAGATAAAAAAGTGCTAGGCAGCTATGTAAGCAGTGGAAAGTGGGACCGTTCCCACACGCAAGGAGGTGGTGAATCTGCGCTGACAGACCTGACCAGGAGCTTTATGGGTTATTTGATCTGTCCTCGACCTAAGCTCTGTCAGTAGGTGGGACACATACATGAGTGTTTGCAAAGCCAGATCAGGTGTTTTATTATCTGAGTTATTATGATGCTCTGCTACGCGCACAGTTATGTGTGTGTTCTTGCATGTGTTTGTGTGTGTGTTAATGTGTTACCATAGGCTCGGCGTGAGATAGGGTCGAGCATTATGTGTTTTGCTGTCATTATTCTGCACTTCTGAGATTCCTTGGGTTGGAGTTAGCCATAAGCAGCCGCTTTAAAACCCGTATTGATTCTACTTATTGTGCCAAGTTATGGAAACATGAGCTACAAGCAGCTTCTATTTAGTAATGCAGCATCTATCGTTGATCACAACTACAAGCGTGGATTTACGGTGTCTGTTCCATTTAGTTTACAAAGGCATTCAGCTGCAGTTAGAAATGGGAAAGGATCTGCTCATTGGTGCCCTTTCAGTTGTTAATTTTGCTATTAATATCCTTTCAATTCTTAACGAGGAGCTGTTGACTTGAATGTGTGAAACACAAGTATGTAACATCAATGATCCATTGAGCTTCTTTGCACGTGTTGTGTTATCGGTCATGAAGGTTTACGCCGCCCAAATAGTATAATGAGCTTTTACCACTCATTATAAGCTGCAAAGCTGGCGTCGAAACAGGTATGAAGACCAAAGTGTTTCAAATTTGGTTTCCTGGCATGATGGAATGAAGCAAGTTGTCAATGCTAAAACAGTCGATTTTGATTTTGAGGGTATTACATAGATCAAGGGGAGACAGCAAACTCCCTACTACGCTGAAGGAAAAGAAGAAAAGCAGCAAAAGAGGCCGGTTGGAAGAAGGGGGGAGACATAAGGAAAAAGGAAAGGTTCAGGCGGAAAAAGTTGGGTTTAAATAAAGTTTTGAAAGCTGCGTGAGGAAGACTATAGCGGCAGAGCAAAGTAGAGCTGAGGCAGCAGCTGCACCCCCTCTGGAAAGTTGTGACAGTTGCGCTGTCAATTCCTCCGGCTGGAGGACCTCGTCTCATTGAGTAACTGAGGTTACAGACAGGATCCCAGGATGTGTCTGCTTTTTTACACCAGGAAAAGCAGACTTTTTTACACCAAAAAAGGCAGGCTTCATACATCTGTTTATGTTTCCTCTAGCTACTGTTTCTTTTGCTTAGCCAGGTGTGGTTCCAGACTTTTACCAAGCTTCCGCTGAGATGCCCTTTGAGGTATATATAATGATGTTATGTCTTACCTTGCACCAGGAAACTAATAAACCGTCTTTTAATGACCGTGTTTTACTTTATGAACAGGCGAGCAGTCCTACTTTTGACTGAAGCCTTTTCTTGTTAACCTTGTAACAGAGGTTACAGAGAGGCTACATATTAAGCCACCAGTCAAAAAGTGCGACTGCTAGGCTTGGTGAGGAACATCAATCAGCTTAAATGTTTTGACTTGACAACAGAATGACTCACATGCATGTAAATCTAAATCTGACATGCAGTGGAAAGCACATGGGGGCAAAGCTGTCAGGATGTCAGAGAAAGTGGGTCATTACATGATGATGATAGTAGTGGGTCATGATCCTGCTCTTACTCTCTTTTCTCAATCCGTGTGCCGTCACAGCGTGCGACCACTGCCCAGCTTTTGTTTAGCGCGTTTGAACTGCAATAATACCTTTGCCTGGGCTTTGGACTCCCTATTAGAAGCCTTCATTGGCTCAATTTTGTGGTTTGAGAAACGCAGTGACAGAATTGACGACATGGTTACCAGCATAACTCTGCCTTGATCCTATATGAAGGCTAGATTATACAAGGAAGTGTACAGGCAGTTTCCGGATAATTGCTGCAAATTGGGGCAAGAAATAAGCCCAGCAATCAAGGCCGGCCAGCGAGCACAGCTAACAGCCTTACACCAAAAGCACTGCGTTGACGACACCGTCGTTCTCGGGGTTGTTTGTGACCTGCGTGTGTGGAAGTAGGAGGGGTGCGTCAACTCCAAATACGACTCATCACCAGCGACAAGGCATAGTTATGGCTTGCAGTATAACAACTCTATGTGCAAGAACATGATCCACCAAATCAGCCCCTCAAAATATGTACTCAGTACACACCAAACGAGACCCAGCGGGGCGTGTAGCAGTCCAACAACGCCATGCACCTCCTTATTTTACACATTCCACCTTAATTTTGGTGGGGCTCAAGCTAGTGTGAGCACAAATTGAGGGACCTCCCTTCACGCTCATCTACATCAACAAAGATTTCTATGCTTATATGCAGTCGCACCTGCGCGTACTTGCCCCAAACCACTTTGCCTCCAGGTGTCACGAGCCCCAGCTCGCTGACGTTGACCTCAATGACGGTTCCCTTTGTGACCACTCCTAGCTGGGTGTACATCTGCGACATCCAAGACCATGATGCGACGGAATTGGAATCTGGAGGGTGGGCCTCAACGACAGGCTTGCTTCAAATACCGTAGATCCTCAATTAGTGACATCAGATCAATTAAAATTTCGTTTTCAGTACGTAAGGGGGTCTGGGGATTAACGTTTGAGTTCGAAGGGACTTTGTGAGAGTCCTGTTGGGAATTAATTTGTGAATTAGAGAGCCCCCCCTTGTTGAGCTACTGCTGCTGCTGCTGCTGCTACTGTGCAGGCTGATGGGTAGACTGCCCATTGGCTGCATGGGGAGAACGACAGCTGTGAGTGCTTGCACGCGTACTTCCCACAATCAGAGAAGCAACCCCTTCTTACCCACTTGCCATCTTCTCTAACTCTGTGTGGATGCCCCAGAGGAAGGACCTCAAGGGGCTGTGAGAGGAAAAGGTTTGTTTTTGGAGCAAGCATGCATGGGCGCCCCACGGGCCGGGCCTCTTCATCACAGCCTCGCCCCTTGCCTTGCCTCTTGCTTCCTCAGCCAGCTCCTGAGCTGCCTCTCCCTCTGCAGCCTCGCATGGCGCTCTGCTCAGGAGCAGTCAGCCTCTCAACTGGGACCAACACTTTAAGAACAGGGCCAGGGGGATTCACACTGGCACGCTGGGAAGCCATTTTTTAATCACCGTCAAAACCACTAAATTATTTTAATTTCACTTCGAATTGAGTTCAGAGAGGGCTCTGAGAATCATAAATTTTGTATTTAAATTCCTATTTTAGTGTTTGAGGAACCACGGTAAATCGAGGAAAAGTGCAAGAGGTACCGGACAAAGGATGATGAATGCCTTGGACCTCCTATCAGTTGGAAAGTGTGAGCATGCTTGTGAATAGGTCTGACCTTGGTGCACAAACCGGAACAAGACGCGTCGGTCTAAGCACATTTGCTTTTTGTCTGATGAGCACAATGTATGCGATGCAAGATTTCCTGATTAGCAGTGGCTAAAGCCGGGAAGGAAGGGACACAACACGGCCACTCTATTACAAAGTGAGGGTACGAAAGGAGGAGTCTACACTGCCTAGCTGAGCAAACTTGACAGGCATGGGTTAATACCTAGGGCTAGCACTCGCCAGAGCTCCACCAGGGAGCAGTAAGAAGAACTAGGCCGGCGAACGAGGGAAAATCGTACTTTTGGTGCTTGCGTCAATTGCTAGTAGGTTTCACTTCCCGTACTTAACGGAGGCAACAAGTGGAACTGCTCAGGATGTAGGTTGTAGTCTAGGGCACGGGCTGCCCCAGTTGGCCATTCGGTTTCATTTGGCTGCATCAAGAGTTTGTACTGTTTGTATTTTGTATACAATCCATTCCCATTATAGTGCAGCGAGTGGCTCTCACTGTTGTTAGTATTTTGTTTCACGGTCGTCACAGGTGCAAATTCTTGTTAAGGTTCAGTGCTGTACCTGGCCGTTAGGGTTCTTCTTGATGCCAATGATGTCTAGGCAGAAAGTGGCCTTCAGCTCAGGGTGTGTGACGTGTGCCTTGGTGATACGCAGACCTACAAAGCAGATTAAAATATAAGTATGTGGGTCATTGTGTGCGTGTGCGCGTGTGTGTTTGTGTGTGCTGTGTGCCTGCACACGCATGCGTGTGGGTGTGTGACGTGTGCCTTGGTGATACGCAGACCTACAAAGCATGTTTATATATAATATGGGTCCTTGTATCCGTGTGTGTGTGTGTGTTTGTGTGTGCTGTGGGCCTGCACACGCATGCGTGTGGGAGCAGTTGTACACACAGAAAGCTGCGTCTTTGCCACCCACAACAGACGCACAACGCCACGGCTTTGAGAGGCACGCCAACCTGAGCATGGCAGCATACGGATGCAGCCCCACTCACGCAGCGCTAGTTCCTGGGCTATGCTTATGCTTAAGAATCTCTGGCGTTGTGACCTAGCGAATTTTTACCCCTTGTCCTTGATGAGCATGCCTCTGTAATTCACACAGCTGCAATGGCACAATCACAACACGTGCATGAACGTAAACACTTACAGACATCAGGATCTTCCAGGCCAACACACTTCACTCCTAGCTGTCACGTAGGGTGCACATAACTACCAACATTCACCAGGCAGTTACACACGCGCGTAGGAAAGAGCGAAGTTTGTTCCTGCACAGTACTATGGTCGCACAGTAACACAGCTGATGAACCACATACAAGCAGAACAGCCCAACTCGTTGCTGATCCACAAAGTTGTTCCTGCACAGTACTATGGTCGCACAGTAACACAGCTGATGAACCATATACAAGCAGAACAGCCCAATTCGTTGCTGATCCACATACAACCAGAACAGCTGAACCACATACAAGCAGAACAGCCCAATTCGTTGCTGACCCACAAAGCTTGGTTCAGACTTGTAACAGGACACCAGCACCAAACAGGATCAAGCATACAACAGTTCAAACAAACATGAAAGGCAGCCTCGCGCTTGCAACACTCTAAACATAATAGGCAGAACATTCTTGAAGTCTTTTGGTGGAGCTTTGGTGGATTTGAGCACTGGTTTCAAACCCTTCTCTTCTGACCACTGATCTTCATCAGCGTATACAATATATCTTTACATTGGTATTATTCAGGCAGCTCCATACCCATCAAATTAAGTGATCGACAGGCAGTCTCACACGTGCAATACCAGAAACATGACAGCTAGCCTCGCACCTGTGGGCCTGATGAAGCGCTCATACTTGGGTGGCTTTCGGGTGAAGCCTGGACCCACGAACGTCATCTGCAAGGACGAGGATTGACAGAAAACCACAGTGAGAAACCAGAATTGGACTAGCTGCTAAGGCAGACGGAAACGGAAGCAGGGGATGGAAATGAAGAGGATAAATTAGTGAGAAAATGAGAGAGCAGTAGCTGTGAGAAACGCAAGACGAGAGGAGTGAGAAAGAAAGAGGACGAACTGGGTTGAGAAAGAGAGAGGCAGGGGTGAGAGGAGATGGGAGAGAGGAAGGGGGGAGGTGGAATAAGAGGAAGAAGAGGGTATAGGGGGAACAAGATTTCCATAGTAAACCAAGCCGTCACAGTGCAGTCCGTTCCGACATGGACCTCAATTGGCCACACAAATACGCGTGAAATTAAGCCACGGCCACCAATCATGAGCTTTTCCCAGGCCAAATGCACAAACAGGACAGTCAACCAGCCATTAGTAATACTCTTTTTGTCCCGTGCATTCACATCTTTTATGGATTACCCTACCAATATAATCTGTCTTCCGTCCCAAAGACACACACACAGACACACACACAAACATATGATTGCCTGATCAACCACTGTCCCCCCTGGCTCTGTAGACACACACATACACATACACTCACGTAAAATTTCCAACAACCATCTGTTGAGCCGTTTTGGCCCCTTACACACTTGAACACGCACATATTATTCAACGAACATCAGCTTCCAGGGCCCCACACAACGAGCAGTCCCTCCTATCACATCTCACCTTGGTCACCACGCGCTTCCATGACTTCTTTTGTCTCTTGCCAGACTTTAGGACCCTGGGAAGCGTAGCACATTCAAGTGGAGGCAGGTTGATAGCAATGATGACGGTGATGATGATGAATGATAATAACGGCATGGAGCAGGAACCTCATTGTTCCTGGAAGATGACGATGATGATGATGATGATGATGGGGCACCATACTCTATTGATCACTGGACGATTGTGCGTGGAGCCAGAGAGGACTGCAAAGCTTCTTTTATGTTTTGCGGTGGTCAGGAGCAATGGGGGAGCGTTCCTTTTTTGTCATATGTACATATGTATGAATCAGGGTTTTTCAGTTTGTTTTTCTAGGAGCAAGGGTTCGATTAAGTGCATAAAATTTTGCGAACCCTCGAACTGTTTGAAGGGTTCGATGTGCAATTCTGGAAAAGGGACCCCCTGGGCTTCCCCCAACCGCCTCAAAAACCTCACAATTCGTTGAGAATGTTTATAGATTAATAGTGGGAAAAGAAAAGGACCCGGAACAGGACCATGCAACCATCCAGCTGAAAGGGCTGGGATGCAGTGCACAAGTGTACTGCGCCCACTAGTTAGTGGGTGGTGCTCCCGGTATCATTTTAGATGAGAAACGTGTGAGAAATGTGCTGTGCCGGAGTGTGAAATAGAGGACGTCGTGCCGAGGGCATGACACCACGTAGCGTGCCCAAGGACAGGAACAACTCAGCAGCAGGGTCAGCAGCAGCAAGAGCAGCAGAATGGGGGGCTCAGGCCACCATGCAGCATGAGCATGAAACACACAAACACAACACGCACGCATCCGCACGCACACACATGTACATACACACACATGCACACGCACGTGCACGTGCATACGCACGCACACACACACACGCACGCGCGCATACGCACACGCACGCACGCACAAGCATGCACACACACACACAAACACACACATACAAACACACACATATGGAGGCCACCATAGATGGGACAAGGTGCTTATCGAGGAAAGAGTGGGAACAGCAAGTTTGAGCCCCAAGTTGAGTGGCTAGGGTCCTCCCCCGCACTTTATAGGACTTTAAAGTTCGACAGAGTCTTACAAGTTCGTCAAACTCTGACCGAACTCCGAACAACACTTTTTAAATTCGTTAAAATGCGTGAAAGTTTGCGAACCCGAACTTTTGGCCGAACCCCGAACTGAACAACCCCCGTATGAATTATATGTTAACAAGTTCACACACTGTGAGGCCCGCGCAAGATACTTTTAACATATACACACACACTCACCCACAGACGTAAAACACACACATACACACACACATACACACAAACCACAAACCACCGTGAGGCGCAGGCCCACTTGGACATGAAACACGCATACTTCTCAGTAATTGTAAAACTAACATATCTATACAGTTTAAGGCATCCACTCTTGAAACATCAAAATGCCCAACTCACTTGAACATCTCTTGCTCGGCCACGGGCCTGACTTTGGGCAGGGGCACCTCCCACTTGCCCGCCTTCTCTTTTCGTTTCTGCTTAATGGTGTTGCTCAGTACCTTGGCACGGTCCACCTGCGTGTGTGTGTGCGTGTGCATGCGTGTGTGTGTGTGTGTGTGTGTCTGAGAGTGTGCGTGTGTGTGTCTGAGAGTGTGCGTGTGTATGTGCACACTATGTGTGTATTTGTGTGCATTTCCACACGTGCGTGCGTGCGTGTGTTTGTGTGTGTTTGTGTGTGTATAAATATGAGTGTGCACATGTAAAGATCGCAGATATTGTACGTGCTCATAGACACCTTACTAGCTTCACATTACATGTAGATCCGTACCGCCGACGACTACACGTAGCTCCGTATGCTTCTGTACCTGTTCCTTATCCGAGTGACTCACCGCCCCAGGTCCACACAAAGCGTGTGTACGAACGCTACTTTTCGGCAAGGCTTGCTAAGCACAAGGTGCGTGATAATTCAACTCGCACGACATGACTGCAAACTTGCGATGCAGCACAATCCTCATCATTACGAACCTTTGCCTGCAGCAGGGCAGAGGCCCTACCTTTCACCGTAGCAAAAAGTCTGCAAGCACACCCTTTCTCTATTATCTCAAACTAGTCAGCGTGCAGGCGTCGCACCCCTAGGTGCCCCACATCTGAAAACTCATACAAGGATGCTGCACCAATCTCGCCCTCTCTGCATTTACAGCATGCCCTACTTAAACTCACCTGCTCACGCTCCAGCAAGTAGGCAGGCACCGCATTCTGGGGCGCTCCGTCATCTGCTTTGCGCTTGCTGTCCTTCTCCTCATGCATGGCAATGGTCTTCTTCATCTGCGCCTTCTCCGCGTGCCGCTTCTTGGTCAGCATCTTACCCTTGAGACCAATGGAGTTGCGTGCCACTTCAGCACGCTTGTGCACTTGGCGGGCATCCTTTTTCCTCTTTTTGTCCTCGTGATCAAACCGCCGCCCTGCGTGCGTATGTTGATGTGTTTGTGTGTGTGTATGTATGTATGTATGTATGCACGTATGCACGTATGTTCGCATGTACGCATGTACGCATGTACGCATGTACGCATGTACGCATGTACGCA
>Ga0307951_1001457_pt1 | contig 14414 bp, 17 predicted proteins | sample OrgLakmetagen374_FD_201842 | JGI IMG/M metagenome (GOLD analysis project Ga0307951, IMG submission 201842) | Saline water microbial communities from Organic Lake, Antarctica - #374 | ecosystem: Environmental > Aquatic > Non-marine Saline and Alkaline > Saline | place: Antarctica: Organic Lake... | reverse complement strand
ACACACAAACACACACACACACACACACACACACACACACACACACACACACAAGTTAACGCGGAACATGAATGTCACATTTTATTAGGTATTTGAGGATTTGATCGTGTCATGTCAGTACAATGCAGGGAAGACTACTCCTTTGCATCTTCTTTGTGATAACCCCTCTTAACAGGGCCTTGCTTGCTTGTATTATTCTTGGATTCATCATGATGTCACGCTACTTGCGTGTGCACGTGCTTCAAATCAACCTCTAGATACTTGTGATACATTAGTCTGGAACTACTCACATTTTGTGCTACGGGCATTCCAGGGTATGGCATTGGTGGGGAGTTCATATATGCGCTGAACTGGCTATTAGCCATGCCTCCATTTTGCCCGGCTTGCAGCTGCATCTGCGCGAGTTTGACTTTCTCGAGTTCCAACTGCGCTTGCATGTCTGATTGTGGGTAGGCCATCGTTGCTGCATCATCAGTGGGAAGGAGATCATCATGTTTAAGCTTAGTTGCAGCAGTATTAGTGTGCGACTGTGGCACTGACCCAACAGCTGAAATGATTATGCATGACTACATGCAACCAATGCAAGAAGCGGTGCACGACGCTCATTCGTGTGGTGTTTGAAATAAAGCTACTACCTTGTTTGTCAAGCAGAGTGGTGAGAGAGTGACGACCCACTGCTACGCCAGCCAGTTAGACGTGTGCAAATGCACGGTGATTAAATAAAGCCTACAAAAGCACATGAAAAAGTGAGCTTCGAGTCCGCTTCCAACCACCAAAACCACATATTCGACCTTCCTTTCCCCTTCATAATCAAAATATTGAAAACTCACCCCACCCCATTGGCCTGGAACGGCCCGTCGTCGCGTCATGGTAGGACACTGCTGCATGCCCCGCTGCTGCTGATTGCTTCTCTGCATGCATGCACGATCGCGTTCCACCTCTCCCTTGTGCACTCTGATGACCCGATCGTCCTTGCATCCATGCACCTCTGATGACCCGATCGTCCTTGCATCCAGCACGCCCATGCAAGGGACGCACTGTAATCCACCCGGACCTGCACGACACATCACTACATTATACATCTGCTCGTCGCCTCTCGACGCAACACATCGATGCTTCATGCTTCATCAATCGCACAACTTTGCTGCACAACTTTGCCGTTAAGCAACCACCTGCGCTAGAAGCTAGAAGCAGTAGGAGAACCTTGAAACACTCAGGGAAACGGGTTTTTGAAGAACCCGTTTCCCTGCTGATGAGTGAGATAGATTTGACTCTCCCCTCACCTTGATTGTCAGGTAGCTTGCACTCGAATTGCCATCAAGCATCATTTAGCGGTTGATACTGTAGTAGTGGCACCTGGCAGGAAGCTCGGCTGTCCTTGGAAGCTCTATCTTGTTAGCCAACGGTTGATGATGCATCACCATAGCCAACGGTTGATGATGGACCTGGCACGCTGCACTGACCTGCTTCCATTTCTGCTGACCATTAATGATACATACCTGCCGTGATGTATGAATTGGTCTTTAATCTCCGGACGCAGGGTTACTACCTTTTATTAGCACTCTTGGCATCGGCCAGTTCCCTCTCTGCACTGGCTTCACTACCTGGCGGTGGAAATTGGCGCGGCGGAGTCCGCAGGCGCCTGACTAGTGAGGTTTGTTTATTTGGCTGATTTACTCTCACCTTCATCTTTCAATATGTAAGGCTAGCAGCTCAGATCAGCAGCAATACTTTTGAGCACTACTTAAGATACAGCAGCAGCACTGTTGAAAACCCCCTCCTCCCTTCCTTATTTTGCAGGAGGCAGACCGTGCTATGCGTTTTACTGACTGCATGACTGGTGGGTTTAGAATTAAACCCTGATAATTGCTTTCGGTCAAACCAATAAAATTAGCTTTGGCTGAGCAATTAATTGATCTTTAATTGCCTGCAGTTCCTGTTCATTTAAAAACAAAGGCTGATGCTGAACCCTCCTTCACTTACAGAATTTGAAAGGGACACAAATTCAACAAGACAGAAGATCCGTCGCGGCCCAGGCGAGAAGGGCAGGAAAAGGGTGAGTGCACAAGCTACAATCGTGGTTTTCGTGCATGTGCAACCTTTCTTGATGAGCAGAGCGCTTCACTTTTATAATACAGACGTTACTACACATTGCCAGCATTTTACAAGTCTGCATTTGATTGTATCCACAACAGGCTGAGTTAGAGATTAAAAAGCTGGAGCTGCAAAACTTGAAAAGAGCCCGGAGAAACACAGAAGCTGTCCAGAGAGACGTAGCTAATGCCACTTGCGGGGCCCCTGTCAGTGAGTGGTCTAATCTGTGCTTATTTGCCTGGTAACGTACTTGTTCTTTTGGCGAATTCTCCAGCAATCCAACTTTCGATCAACACAAATCCACCTGTCTTCTTTATCCAACACCTGCCCGTTGCGAAGGGGGGCAAGTATTGCGCTCGTGCAACACACACCAGCATTGTGCTGCAATAGCTTGATCTCCCCTTCCCTCACGCCAACCTATTTCTAATTATTCCTCCTTTATCTGCCCTACAGACTTTACAGAGCCACCTCGGGAGGGACCACCTGCTTTTTCCATCGGTAACCGGTACGGCAGCCCAGGGAACTCCGGAAACAGCCCCAGAAACTCTGGAGACAATCCCGGAAATTCTGGCAGCAGCCCTGGGAATAGCCCCGGCTCAAGCGACCCCCAGCCTCCCCCTCCCCCTTATGGTAAGTTTACGAGGTTGCAATTACAGGCACATATAGCTAGTGATCATACGACAGTCGTGCTCCTCAATTAGGAGTTAAGGTCGACTCAATCTTAGGTGACTACCAGCAAGCTCTGTAAATTTAGGCGCCCTCTTCAACTGCAGGTGATGCCGATAATGTTTCCACAGAACAGGAGGCGGAAGGCAGACGACTCCTGTTCTGGATGGCAAGACGGTGCGTGATTTAAACACTGTACAAGAACACCTGCATCAACGGTCACATAATGGTTTGGACGCGTGTTTTGGGGGGGCATCACGCAGGAATGTCATGTCATATCCTCGTAAATCCAGCGGCAGTAGGGGCTAAGATTACAGCCATGATAGAACAATTTCCAGCTTAGTCTGCCTCCCTTTCTTTGTACATGTCAGGATGATGGGTAACCCGTCCCCTGGCCAATCAGACCGTTCAGAGAAGTGCAGCGATGAAATTGATCGCGCTGAGGATGAAGAGCTGGTGCGCATTGAGCAGGAAATTGCAGGTAAGTCTTCTAGACATAGGTCATAGGACATAGGACAAAGGACATAGTGATCAACCTTGAAAAGTGGTAAAGTGCGCATTGTTTAAAAACACAACTATTTTACATACCCTTTTCCGTCATCGCAGCCGAGGACCAAATTATTGCCGACAGTATGGGCTTCGAGGAGGAGTCAGATGAAGAAAAGCGTGCATTTGGCGAAGATCTCTCCCCTGGACTTGGTAAGTGAAAGGAAGCAGCGACATTTTATTTGCACACTGCAATTCTGGCTTTATGTTTAATCTTGTAACATTGCAACTCAACTTCTGCACCATACAGACGATGAGACTGTGGACACAATTTGCGGCGTGATGCAGAGCAAGAAAGTCAAAGAAAGGAAGCTCAAAGGAAGGAAAAGGGCAGGTTGGTGGTCCCCTTAGTCGTTCACTTACGCTGCACCTTTGTCAAAAGAAGTCTGATATTTGCCATCATTGCACTTAAACACATGTACGTAATGCACTACACAGACAAGAATGGCCAGGTCTCCAGTCTGGATGATCTTCTGGAGGACACGGTAAGCAAGAGGAGGTCTGGTTGAATGCTTTAGCATAGGTTAATTGGGACTCAAACCAGATTTTCCTCTGTGTAGCAGCACCCACCATAGATCCACAGAAAGCCGAGCATTATTAATATAAAAATAAAACTAGTAACCTGCAATCCCGAACCGCTCACGTTCAGTGCCTAGTAGTTATATGTCAATTGTCAATGGCCCAATCTCTGAATGTACCGTCACACTTGTGGTACCTGCAATCACAATGTTACCTGTAACTGTGCAGGGGGAACGCCAGCAGGCACGCAAGCTGCTGCAAACGCAGAACAACGGTGAATGCATGGTGCGTACATACATAGATCTCCGTGCTGACACTCTGTGGAACAAGGGTTGCGCGAGCAATTTTACACTCTTGGCTGCAATTTGTCTTTTGACAATCATATGTCAGGAAGTCAAGTTGAATTTGGATCGAAATTCCAAATTGTCACAGGAAACTGGTAACTCTGAGATGTATGACTACGAAGGCAATCCCAAAGGAAGATCAGCCCGAGCCACCATCTGCTATGGAGGCGAGCCAAAGTACGATGTTGGTAAGTAATAAGTGATGCTGTCGCACGAGGGAATTCATCTTATTTCTGAGCATGCAAACATTATAGCTGCAATACAAGCTGCCTGTCCTCTGTTCTTCATCAAGGGAGGCAGCAATATGCACTGCTTTTGTGTCTACTGGTAGGCAAACCCTTTATGCCTCACACACACAAGCCACACACACGACTTCAAACATGCCCAGACATTGTCCACTCTTTGCTGTTTGGTACAGATGAAACGCTCTTTGGAAAGACTGTGTACAAGAATGCAGCGAATGTGGGGACCCCAACCGATAAGGGTATCAAGCTATCGCTCAAAATGAGCCTTCGATGGTTGAAAGCCTCCTATATCGTTGCAGTAAGTGAAAAGATTGTTTGGGAGAGGTGTATTTACTTGTGGAGCTCCTTTGTTTACGTTTGAGCCGGAGCAGTCACGCTTGTCCAGAGTTTGTCAGATCCCTCAATACATTGATATGTTTTGTCTACAGCAACCGTGTCCTCCTTCCATCTGCTTCATTCCTGCCAAGGCTTACAGTGCATCGTTTGTCCTTAAATTGCTTGCTAAACACGGATTCCTTTGTTTGCTGTGCCCAACAGACCCGAGTTTGTTCCATGGGAAAGGTGGTGCAAATTATCACAGCTCCGATGGGAATAGGTGAGTTGAGCTCTATATTGTCATGAAGGCATGTTCAATGAAAGGTTAACCCTAGAACCCCCCACACAACAGCACTTGCACGTTTTAGAATGAAATAAACAACACGTATCTGACACTCATTCACTGAACCCGTTCACGTAGGAGCCGGAAGTATACCTGCAGAGGCAGCATGCCCCAACGTTGACATGGGACTCTCCCTCGCAATGCTCTTTGTAGAGGTAGGTACCTAAGCTCACAACACTCTGCCCCTCTGCCCTCCAGCTGAATACAAGCGTAATTGTGTAGGTAGGTCATATCACTTGCTGTCTTAACCAAGGCCTGTGTTGAATAGCTGGTGTTATAATCTGCAGCGCCCGTCTGCTGCCGTGGTAATATTATTAGCATCTGAGCAGTGTCATTTCTCTGTGTATTTTCTATTTTAAAAGTGCGCTCTTCCTCCTTGTCACACACAAACACATTCATACACACATACAAACACACACAAACACACACAGGAAACCTTGATAGAATATGATGAGTTTGACGCCGCTATTGCCGATGGCCAAGCAGAATTCAATGCCCAAGCCGCTATGCAGACACTGCAGAATGACAAGTCAGTTGGCGAGCAGGTGGTAAGTGCTACAGGAATGTGCTACAGTGTTATCAGCTCAAAGTAAAACAGGTAAAAGATCTGTCTTGGCTCTCCTTTAATGAGACGTTTTGTTTCCTAGCTAGTTGCGTCAGCCATTCCTCCCGTGCTGAAAGCTGAAAGACTTTGAAAGGATGTCCTGATGCAGACACAATGCATCAGGTGTCATGATGAGATTATTGATCCCTGTAGACGCACCTCTCGGCTTGTGCAGGAGAGTGTTTGATGTGTGCATGAGGTTCTTTGCCAGGGATAAAGATGGTTTAGATGCCAGTTTCTGATGACGTGTTTTATTTTTATAAGCCAGCGTTTTTTGAGGGGAAGTGTTTCAGAGAAATGCTTGCCACAAGCCCCAAGCCCAAGCCCCCAGAACGTGCCAAATCCCATTCCCAAAAGTTCCAAGCGCACCAAAGTTCCATTTGATGTAGCCTCGCAATCAAGCGTTGTTGCTACTGGAGACAAACGAGTAAAAATTACTACTGGAGGGAATTACTAATTCTTTGGTCTAATAGGGTAGGGCTATGACTGATAATTGCATTGATTTTGTGCGTGGTATCTCATCCATATGCACAACTTGCTCTTTTGAAACTAGTCATTGCCATTCATAGACAACTCCCCCTCCTCCCTTCTGCTTCTGTGATGATCAAACAACAGGAGGGAGACACGCTGAAGCTTGCTGAGCTGGACTCGCACAACACGGCTGTGTCCACTCAAGCAATTAAAAACTACATGGATGGCATTGCCGACAAGATCATCAGAGAGCTGACTAAAGTGATACATGACTCTGAAGGTACTGTATGTGTATGGGCACTTTATGTGTATGGGAAGCCCTGGCAAGAAGCAGGTCAAATACTATGTGCCACCCAGAGCCTACTATATGAGTCATTGTGCTTCCGTGAAGCATATGCAAGATCTTCACAACCCTTTAACTCTCCTTTTTCCTGCCTTTCTTTCTTACAGATCGATTGAGGGACGAGAACCACGCGTCTTTGGCAGCCACAACAGTCACCAATTGCGAGCTGAAGACAGACGTGGCTCATGTTCAGGTGTGCAACCTTTTGGGCTCGTGTCTGCTTGTACCTAGGAGAAAGGGCGCATGCAGCTGTTGCCGGTGTGTGACTTCCGTAAAGTTGTCTGATGAACAACACAGATACAAGCACACATATGTATACAACCAACAATTGCAGGACGAAGTAAATTATCTGCGTACGCTTATCCTCACACCTAGTGGCAAGCGCCCTAAATGGTCCCCCAGGAAAAGCCTTGAAAGCTGTGTGGTTCATCCCCCCAACTATTGCCGCGGTGAATGCGCGGCTGCAGCTATGAAAATCAAGGTGGGTGTCGAACAATCTATATGAAACGCAGCTTGCTTTTTGACAATCTGTCGCGTTTTGCTCAAAAGTTTGCTGCTGATAAGGCACAAGCCTTTGAACACCCACTTTAAATGAGAGGGCATAGGTAGTACAGTAAAAAAAGCAATGCATGCAGCAAGTGGAGCTGATACCCCTGTCTACTTGATGCTTCCAAATGATTGTAAAGAAATAGCAGAATTTTCAACATCACTCCGTCACCTGCGCTTCACAGAGCAATCAAACTGAGATCAGGACCTGCAAACTTGACCAAGGAAACATTCCCGACCCGACAGACTTCTCGCTCGAATGCAATGAGCAGGTAGATGTGAATGTGTAATACAAAAGTCTCAAGCAATGTGCACGAACAGAAAGGCTATAATGACCAAGGATGAACTTGAATCGGGCATTAAATGTTGTTGTTGCCTGAGCTGATGCCTGGAATCGAGAAGATACAAGATGGAAAAACGGTTTGCTTGTTTTAGTTGTGTGCAATATTTGAAAAGACTTTTGGCAAAGAGCTTATTTACGTGATGTTTGTGCAAGGAGCATACACAGATGCTGATGGCTGTTGCAAATGTGCACATTATATGAGTTTGTAGACCTGAAGAGCTTGCAATTCTGTTGAACAATGATGATTAGGTTGAAAACGTGGAACACAAAGAATCCGATTGATCTATCTTTCCACGGTAGGTTTTGTCTTTCTGTGAATTGTGAATGTCTGTCTGTCTATATAAACACTTTGCATTTCTATGCTGTCAAATTTGATCTCCCTTTCATGTATATATGAACCCAGTGACTATGTATATATTTAACAAATTCCAAATGAGTCAGAAATCCCTCCAAGATTAGGTACACCACGATAAAACTAGGTGCACCAAAAAACCGTCAGTAGGACAGAACCCAAGCTAGTAGTTACGACCAGAAGTCTATTAATTGGGTGGCTTTCAGAACCATCTGACCTGTTGTACTGTTCATTCTTATCACAGCCTTCTACACTATCTAGCTGAACTCAGCGAAATACAGATCATCTAAGCAAGCAGAAATTCCACTCCCAACAATTATTAAGAAGGACAAGGAACCACTTTAATACCGGGCAAAGGGTAAGGGTAAGGGTTACACAGCTATATCCGCCAGCGAGGGCAGTTTTATGCTATACCGGGCAAAATAAAGCTGTTCCACTTTCAACAATGATTAAGGACGAAGAACTACTTTAGTACCGGGTAAGATAAAGCTGCTCCGCCACAGAATAGTTTTAAAAAATCAGCAAGGATCATCATCAGGAGGGTTGCAGGCTTTGGCCTGAAACCTGCTCATGATGAGGGTTGGTAATAACTTATTGAATGGTACTGGAGAGGGAGAGAGAGAGAGAGAGAGCACGCCTGGCAAGCAAGGGTTAGGTTTGGCAGTGTAGTTGGCAGAATGCACATGGGGCTTGGATGCAATATTATTAGCTTTAAGAAGCAAGAGCCAGTTCCTTAAAATCCTCCAGAGTGAGAATGGTGTCATCTATACCCCAGAGATCTTTGTGCTGTTACTTGCAGCGTTCTGATGATTCTAAAGTCCTCACACAATAGTACCTCTTGAAGAGTTACAAAGGGTATACAAAAGGGGTCACCGGCAGCCATGTATGTTGGACAAAGTATTAATAAGAGTTAATCAAAAACTGGTCACAGTCAGTGCAAATTTGTCTGTAACGAAGGTGACAGCTAGAAGCGAAATTGAACAATGATTAACGCGACTTAGTTGTGGGAGTGTGGCTTGTTGATGATGATGGCGTATTACATAAGTCAAGGGGAGATAGCAAACTCCCTACTACAAAGTTGACACGAACTGAAAGCTGATAGATAAAAAGGAAGCAAGGGAGGCAGGCTGGAAGCGATAACAGAATGTAGGGGGGACAACCAGGGTGATGAGAAGAAGGGCAAAACGTATACGAGAAGGTCAAGTAGCACGGGAAAGAAAGAAAGAAGGAAAGCCTGCGTACTTTGGTGCGTACGTAAAAAAGAACAAGGTTTAGGAAGACAGGGCTAGTAAAGAGGAAGGAAGGCAACGGGCTGATCTAGCTACAGCACCGCGAGGCACTCAACATACAAATTAGGGAAGTTAAGAGTAATCCAGGATAAAAGCAGCTAAGCCATTGCGATGACTGGTGCGCCAAAACCAACTCCAACATAACCCAAAGAGGAGAGAGTTCCTTTATAGAAAACGCAGCTGCACCAATAAACACGTCACTCTCAGCATTATGATCCCATTCTAGGAGACAAGAAAGGAGTACAGAGAGCTAAAGGTTTAGATAACAAGAGTCGGGTTGTTCTACTAAGAGCCAAGAGCAAGGGAACGCAGGCCAACCTATACTTAGAGCAAAGTGGCAGACACGCTAGGGAGGGAGCTGCGGTAAAACTGCTAAGGAGCCGTTTGGCCTAGCATACACAAAGGGGTGAGCCTGGCCTATGTCAGAGAAACTGGAGGCACTACCTTGGCAGGCTGCAAAGTTTTAAGGCTGCGAGGAGAAGATCAACTGCCCTAGTTTCTACTACTGCGGGCTCTAAGCCTGTCCTGGCTAGCGTGCTAAACATCATACCCCTAGCTCTTAACATGGCAGTCAGTGCAGCTAGGCACACAACATACCACACTTTCTTCCTCATTGTTTGGCATGGCTGCTCTAGCAGCCACACATGCCGTGGTAGCAGCTGCTATAGTCACAAGTAGGTCTACATGTGAGATGACGTTGGTTATAGTACCCACGCCTCTTGGTATACGTAGTGGGAAGTGGTAAACGTTTGCTTATGTGAAGGTGGTGCACACCTGATCCGGCATCTTGCCCTTGTTTGTTCTTCTGGGGGCTGCCATCAGTGTAGCTAGGTCCAGTCCTGCCAACTGTTTACCAGTTTACCCTCGGCATCAGGTTTAGACTTGAGCTTTGCTTGTCAGAACTTTGAGGTTGGTCAGGGCTAATTGGAGCACTTGATACATCTGAGTTTTGAGAGTGGTCGCTACACATCTTCCTTTCGTCAGGCCTGAGTTGTTTCCAGTATTAAGAGCAGTGTTGTAAGGATTGTTTTGTATGCTTCACTCTACCTCAGGGGATTTCTTTAACGAGCTCTTTTTGTCAATTTGCTTTATGGCGGACAGTGCTTAGTAAGGCAGATTCTGAATCCGGTGTCTTCCATCTGGCAATAATAACATGCAAACCCCAAAAGAACCCGGCCGGGCCCTTTTGGGTAATGGAAGTGGTCTAAAAGAACGGAGCTCAAAGCACACCGTCTCTTTCCTCTCTATACTTTAAATGTGCTAAGTTTTATACTTTGCAGTGACAGTACTTTGATCAGACAATTAGGACTAACCTGTTTCATAAAGCCCATAGTTGGAAGACTCTGTGTGTGAATTTGTGTGAGTTCTATAACTAAATTGACGGTGTTCCAGCCTGCTTTTTCCAGGGCTTTCTTTTGTTCATAACTCTGTTGCCTTTGTTCTGTCTCATAAGTATTGTGTGAGGAATTTTGCAGGATACAAATTAAGTCTACAAATGTCTGAATTTCGTGTAAATCTTTCTTCTGTAGTCTTGCCAAGATTAAGATCTATCAGAGCCCGTCAATCCAGACACACACGTTAGTGGCGGTAAGCAAGAGAGAGGGGGTAAGCAACTAGCAAAGCAAGAGAGAAGATAAGAAGCAAGCAATCCACATCAGGCTCCTGCCAGCCTCGAACACCAAGCACACACACAATCCCACTCGACAAGCTTGGCAGCACAAAGCAGCAGAGCGGCAGAAAAGCAACGTTATAAGAGGTGCAGCAAATCTCACTCCATATCATTACAGAAGTTGCACGCGACATCATTAACGTCCCCCCTTTTGTTTAGCTAGATGTGGTCACAGGTTTTTTTCAAGCTTCCGCTCAGATGCCCCTTGAGGCGTATATAGCGACGAAACCTTACCTAATGTTTGTTTTGAGGTTTACCTCGTTCTCATAGGTTGAGCAGCCATTCCAGGTTGAATGCCTTTGTAATCCAAACTAAACTAAACTTACCTAATGGGATGGGCCCAAAAATTGCATTTTTGTGGAAGCTGGCGGCAATGTGACGCATAATAGTGTGCAAGGCTGGGTAGGCATCAGGGGGTTCACATAAGGAGCTTGCATCTTCGGCTTTCTGTGGAAGGGTGTAGGTTTTGTGTGGGGGTGATATCTTGTTGGCGACTTCTCTGGCTGCGCTTTCTTGTTAACGGTATTGAGAGAGCGACGGTTTACTATGGTCATCGTCCTCAAATCTGTTTCTCAAAGCAACGGCTTCACTTCAGCCTTCAAACCACATAATCCCCTTAATCATCCTCTATTACTACGCCCTATTACAAAAAAAGGATGCAAGTTATAAACTCGAGTACAACTCATTAGTAGGTAGTACTGTCAAAATTGCATCTCAAGTCGCTGGTAAAATTGCATCTAAGATATGCACCTAGATTAAAAAGTGACCAAAATCCTCATGGCAAGGCACGTATGAAATGAAGCGCACGCAGGCAGGCACATTAAATCACGCACGCGCACTAGGCAACCATTTTGAACACAGCCAAGTCAAATTGCAAGGTATAGCCAGCACCACAACAGGGCCTACCTATTAACTGGCATAAATATAAACTTTCCCTCCTGTTTATTGAGCTAAGCCTGTATGTGGGAACCAATAATATACCTGCCGCCGATAGTTCACTGCCACCTACACTATGTGAAAAAATGCGCAAGAAGCCAAAATTTCGAAATCCATTTCTCGTTTCTTCCTAATTTTTTTGGCCCCGCTCAACACGCTGCTGTGCATCCCAGGGTCTCAACGCAAAGCAAGTTCTAGCGGATGAAAATTTTCATAAAAGGTCACAGGTGGTACGCTACATCCTCCTTGAACCTTGAAAAGTCCCCTTACGAGGATCAAGCTCCTAAGTCCCCTAGAAGGATCAAACCCCTGAGTCCCCTTAGGAGGATCAAGCTCCTAAGTCCCCTAGAAGGATCAAACCCCTGAGTCCCCTTAGGAGGATCAAGCTCCCAAGTCCCCCAGAAGGATCAAACTTCTGAGTCCCCTTAGGAGGATTAGACCCTTGTGACTCCGGCATTGTATCCACCACCATTCAAGGCTGCGTGCAAATGAGTAGCCACAAAATAAATGTGTGTGAAGGCAGTTAGGCCAGCTGATTTACATTGCCTTGGTGTCAAGACAAAGTGGGTTTAGACAGGCAAGTTTTTGAACGGTTTGAGAGGTGACATGGGATATGTAAAGACGGGTGCATACATATTCCAAGAGAAAACAGGAGCAAGTTCATGATGTGCTCATTTATATACTCCACTCACGTGCATCTTGGCCGGGGACGCTGCTCACTGGGTTGTTTTGTGTGTGTCTGTATTGGTCCTGCTCCATTCGAGCATAGGAGCTGCAAGCACAGTTTAAACACACACACACACAATTAACACAGTAGTCAACGTGCCTCTTAGACTACTGTGCGATACTTAAAGATGCTAGGTGCGCGCAGGCGCAGTTGTAACAGGACGGAAGGCTTGCACCAGGCCTGACAAATTAGAATACAGCAGATATCCTGCAAGGACTTCAAGTCACAGTATAGAGGATTTAGTGAGGACTTCAAGTCATGGTATTGAAGTCTTAGTGAGGAGAAGTTGTCGCGTTAGACCCACCTCCTAGGCTGCTGAATGCAGCTTGATAAGCTGCTGTTTTTCTTCTTCCAGGCCACCCAGCAGATGATGAGTGTGATGAACACACCAGCGAAAAAGAGGCCTACTGCAATACCAGCTACGCCACCGTCAGACATGCCGGAAGAGGCCTGGAATGGACAACAACGAGGTAGGAATGATGTGGTCGAATATATTACAAACCCCTTCTTGCAGCTGATGTTATGGAGATAGTTGCTGGCACGGCAACAAGAGCCCTCAAGAAGAAAGGCCGACTTCATCTTAAACACAAGGTCTGAAGAAAAAACTACGCAGGCAGTGGGAAACCACCCCTCACATAAATTAAGGAAAAGGAGCCACTTTGGGACCGGGTGCCGTAAAACTCCTCCACCATAACACAAGGTCCACCATAACCCCACAACCACCATAACACAAGTCCACCATAATACAACACAAGGTCTGTAACACAGGATCCACCATAACCAACACAACCACCATAACACAAGGTCCACCATAATACAACACAAGGTCTGTAATCAGCTGTGATAAAACTCTTGTCTAGTCCTCAACTTGTAATTCCTCGCCTCTCTGGTAGACGAAGCTCATCCTCGACCTGTACTTCCTACTCCTCAACCTGTACTTCCTTTTCCTCAACCTGTACTTTCTAATCCTCAACCTGTACTTCCGAATCCTCGACTTGTACTTCCTAATCCTCAATTTTTACTTCTTTACCTCTCTGGTAGTGGAAGTTGCCGCCTGCAAAACGCAGGCAGGAGGAAATAGAAAGGGTTGTGAGTAGGGTTGGCCAGAACTGTACATACGGAAATACGGAGTATCCAGATACGGCGTATGTACAGTATATGGAAATCCCATGTACGGTTTGGGCCAACCCTAGTTGTGAATGATGAAGGAAGCCGTGTATAAGTGCAGCAGCTTAAGCAGCAAGAGCGTGATGGCATGGATTCGAGAACATACGCAGACTTCTTTGATCAAGGAAGGATTTAAAGGAAACACACAGTGTCGGTCACAGAAAAGAAACGTTAAGGCTGTGCGTCAGCTTGAAATGCAAGTAATAGCAGGCAGACCGGAGGGTGGGCCAGAAATAATATTTATACGTATGTACGGTGTACAGGTATTATTAGCAGGGGACATAAATGATGTATATACGCTTGTGGCCAGCCCTAATTATATGCAGTTTTGTACATCAGCACTCAAACATACCGTGCTCGATGCCAATCCAGCGCTGGTCACTGACCCCCCTCCCAGCTCTGTCATGCCCTTGACTGCCTCTTGCGAGTTGGTGGACGTGGAGCCGCTGGCTGTTGCTTTGACCTCGACGCCAGAAGCCAGCAGTGTACGTCGCTTGGCCGAGGTGGTGAAGGTCACCTAGGCAAAGGGCAGGAGGTGGTGCAGAGTACGGGAACATGTGTGTGTGTGTGTGCGCGTGTGTGTATGTGCGTGTGTGAAGGTGTGCGTGTGTGTGTAAAGGTGTGTGTATGTGTGTGTGTTTGCGTGTGTACGTTTGTGTGTGTGTGTGTGTGTGTGTGTGTGAGAGAGTTTGCTTGTACATGTGCGTACGTGTGCAAGCTTGAAGCCCCAGGTTATAATTTATTAGTTGGCCCGAGGTGAGTGCGATATTTGGAGGCAATTATTTGTTATAGACAGCAAGATGATCTCAGTGATTACCCAAATTACCAGTCCCAAAACCACACAGACAATAAGGCTATTTCAGCACTTCATTTAATATGCAGCAGAGGCATGCAC
>Ga0307951_1001456_pt1 | contig 14415 bp, 19 predicted proteins | sample OrgLakmetagen374_FD_201842 | JGI IMG/M metagenome (GOLD analysis project Ga0307951, IMG submission 201842) | Saline water microbial communities from Organic Lake, Antarctica - #374 | ecosystem: Environmental > Aquatic > Non-marine Saline and Alkaline > Saline | place: Antarctica: Organic Lake... | reverse complement strand
CTTAAACTTCTCCACACTCACATTTATCACAAATGCTAGAACCACCATGCCATTTGCAAAACTCCACTCTCAAATGGTGTGCACGCAATCTGAACCTGCTGAAATTCCTCAACACATGTTTGTCCGAATCCTTGTGCAAGCAGGAGGGGATAGAGAAAGGGGAACCTCTAGGACCACTCTCAGATCTCCCACACCACTTGTGATACGTCACTGCTTTCTTGTTTACTTCGCGAGGACGCATTCGGAATCAGTGATACTGTGATGACAAGTAATGTATGAGGAAGTGTAAATGCCATGATGATACAATTCATGGTGCCAATTGCGCCCTATTTCAATCTCTCCGTCATACCAGGACTTGCCTTTTCCTTACCTATCACGAGGAATTTGTTGTTGGAGACGTTCAGCTTTGTTTTCCATCGACCTCTTTTTTAAGGGATACAGCAGGTATAATAGATATAGTGGCCTTTCAAGGAACTGGGGGGTCTCGATTCTCAAAGAGTTAAGAAGCTTGCCTCCAAGCTCCATGTGCACTCTGTGAACTTAGCTGCCAAATTTGTCCATACCAGACGTGCCCTTTCCAGTACTGTTATCAACTCTCATCAGGAGCCGGTTTCAGGCCAAGCCTGCAACCCTCCAGATCCCCATTGATTTCACCTTTTCTTTTCACGGCGGAGGAGCTATACGGTACTCGGTACCAAAGTGGCTCCTTTTCCTTAATTAATGTGGGGAGTGGCTTTCACTGCCTGCGTAGTTTTTTCTTTTTTCTTTTTCATATAGGTTCCATGCATAAAGGGCAGCGAATCATAATAAATCATAATGAAGGAGGTTAATATGACATCTTCACGTAAGACATGACATGTATCGACATTTTAACAGTGTCTGCCTTGAATGAACTGCCAAGAGATACAATTAGGAGAGGCAGCTCCTTGGGCACGACTTAAATTACATATCAAAGATCCTAGCCACGCGTTGGTGACGGTCAGCATTCACTCCCACAGCAAGTAACCAATTTAAAAAAATACCTGCTTTCTTCATACGGTAAAAGCAGACGACGTTGTGTCCTTACCTTAAAGCAGACAAAGCCATAAAAACAAAAAATAGTTACGCAGGCAGCGAAGCCATGATACTTGCGTGCATGCACAAGCTGTTGAGTCACAGTGTATTGGGCTTGCAAAGGTTGCTGCAAAGCGGCAACAATTCCTGAGAATTCAGGGCATATCGTCCTATCATCCTACGCTTCACAATTCTTCTGATGATAGTGCAGGTGCAAGTATGGAAAATGTTGTTTGCACGAGTGTTATTGCTGTGGAGGCATCTTGTCTCGACTCAACTTGTGTGCCACCCAGTATGCTAAGCGTCATGTTGAATATCTTATTTTAGACATGGCCAGCAGTAAAAACAGTACTAGTAGCTCCCGCATTCCACACGAACTGTACACCAGGACAAGCGAAGTCGTATTGACATATATAAAGATGAGGGGTGGTTGGATCCAGGCACGTTCTGATACTGAGCAGTGCAAGCCAAAGGTTCCTCCCCTCGTGCTAATGAGTGCTTGTAGTATCATGCCCCCAGACCAGACCCAAGGCATCTACCACGTCCTCATGCCCGCTGGCTCTGCAGTTGTAGTACGGAGGAAACAAGAGTTTAGTGCACCCTAACTAACACAATGATCCTCCAACCTAAGAAATAAACGAGCAATCATCCCTCCTCCTTAACCGCAAACACACAAACGCACTGCAAGCACTGGTAAGGAATATGAGGTTGTCCAGTCTTGCATAAAGCAGCGCACCTTGCATAGTCCATCGACGTTTTGCCATCGTTGCTTTTCCGATACATGTCCATGCCGGGTGTGCGCAAGAGTGCTTGCACCACAGCCACCTGCGTAGTGCATTGACATATTAAAGCAGACCTGTTTCTCGGGTACTACAACTTTGCCTGTTTCTCGAGTACTACAACTCTGCCTGATCACGTACAAATAGGGTTTCCCAGACCGTATACATATGCACCGTATATGACTGTAAATTTGGTGATTTCCCTGCCAAAAATACCGTATATACACCGTATGTATAGGGTTTTGGCCAACCCTACGTACCAACCGTCTGAAAAAAAGGTGCAGGGACGTGCAGGCATACAGCGTGAGCTTCACTCTCATAGTGTAAACAACTATGCAGGATTTGAATCATATCCATTGCATATGGAGCCATTTTATAGAGTGGATACTGATGGTGCCACCCACAAACAAGAAATTGACGAGAAAAGTGATGGAGGCTCACCCCGAGGACACACCCTGAGGACACAAAGCTGATAAAAATTGCAAGCTATCTAGAAACCCCACCATCAGCTCTCCAACGGACACGTTACGGCTACTAGTGGTTGGTGCAGTGCTCTTTGTGCTGCCTGCTAACAGCCGGCGGCTGGTTCTGGGGTCACTTGTCCTTAAAAGTACTCGACGGCTTTGCACATAACAAGCTCCGTTTGTAAAGTACCTTCGTAAAGTACCTTGCGCCTCTACTGATCGAGTAGTAGATTTCTGGACAGGACATGCCTGCTGTACTTGAGACAGAGGCATACAGAGTCACTTCTCAAGAGCCGTGTTGCGTTTTGACATGCACAGTTTTAACAAAAGACGGGCACATGGGTGCTTGAGCACAAAGGTGTACAAGCCAGTACACCACGCACCCACCCGCTCCAGCTTTTTGAAAACGACAGAGCAGTGTCATCAGGCCTGTTCAATGTACTGTGTACGGTACGGTACGCTTTTCACTGTACGTACCGTAATTTTGTAGATCACGGCGTAATTATGATTTTTGAGGACATAATTCACACGTACGACTGTCTTTCACGGCTGAAATATCGTGACACTTAAAACCTTGCGATGCGTACGCAAGAGTCGTGCAGCACAGTGCAACCTATGCCGGTGCGAACCTTCCAATTCCCTGCGCCAATCCCTGCAACAAACAATCCCTGTGCCACACCTGTCCTTCTCGTGAACCCCAGTGGAGGGGGGTGCAGCCCATGCCTGTCGCCCGATTCACGTCGGCATGCGCAGCTGTCAGTGCCTCTACCACACTGACCCATCCGCCCCTGCACGCCCAATGCAGGGGAGTGCAGCCCATGCCACTTGCACGGTTGACGTCAGCTCCTGCACGGGTGTGGATGTGGGGGTGATGGGTGTGTCCCTTAATGCACTTGCTTGCGCACTTGGCGCATGCCACATACACATTTTTACTCCCGGGTTATTATTTTGACCAACGTATTTTACGTGTACTAATAACAAAATGAACAATTTGATAGTCATATAGAAAATGGTGAAAAAAGGGACAGGCATGCATTTTTGTGCACTTGCTTGTGCATTTTATTCGTCTCCTGTGTCGTCGGTGCTTTTCCGCGTTTGCGTTTGTGTGTGTAGGTGTTTGTATGTGTATTTGTGTGCCTATTTGTGTATGTATGACAAAGAGAGCAGTCATCATTGTCTGCAAATAAAGAGAACCAGAAGAACAACATTGATGGTTCGGCAAAGTCTGTGCTCTTTACCCTCATGATTTGCATAAGAGCATGATTGGGTACAGACAGGCAAACAAGGCGTAGATACACCGAAAAGCAGGCGGACGCATCCTCAAGCTCCTTGTTCACAACGTTGTACTCACGATAATAAGCTGTATGGATGAAGTTGGTCACACATCAAGAGGCACACACAGACACACACACACACACACTCAAGTAACTGGCAGCTCTAGAAGAAACGTACCTGCAGCTGCCAGAACGGTGACGACCCCGGCATGCCCGTTCTTGCAAGCCAGGTGCATAGGGGTGACCCCCAGCTGACTGTTTGCATTTACTTGGATTCCCGGAATATTAAGGAGCGTACGCACCACAGCCTCCTGGCCGTGCTGAGCTGCAAGGTGCTGTTGGAACAAAGGACAGGTGAGGGTGCCCTCAGTTAGAGGGTGCCTTGTTAGAGGGTGCTCACAGTTAGAGGGTGCCTTGTTAGAGCGTGCCCACAGTTAGAGGGTGCCCACAGTTAGAGGGTGCCCACTGTTAATAGGGTGCCCACTATTAAAGGGTGCCCATTGTTAGAGAGTGCCTTGTTAGAGCGTGCCCACAGTTAGAGGGTGCCTTGTTAGAAAGTGCCTTGTTAGAGCGTGCCCAATGTTAGAGGGTGCCCACTGTTAAAGTGTGCCTTGTTAGAGCGTGCCCACAATTAGAGGGTGCCCACTGTTAGAGGGTGCCCACAGTTAGAGGGTGCCTTGTTAGAAAGTGCCTTGTTAGAGCGTGCCCACTGTTAGGGTTACTTGGTAGAGGGTGCCCACTGTTGGAGGGTGCCCACAGTTAAGAGGGTGCCGTGTCAGAGGGTGCCTTGTTAGAGCGTGCCCACTGCTAGAGGGTGCCTTGTGTCGTTTGAGAGAGTTGACGCAGCAAGTCCGACCCCTTTTTACAATGCTGTGTGTATTCGTTCAAAAGCCATGGTCAGTGCAGGCATGAGCAGGACCAAAAAAAAGCAGCTGCGAGAGGTGAACCTTATACATGTGTACATATATCGGCAGGTACTGTGTGTAAGGGTCAGACTGGGTGTCTGGGCTAAAGGGGGAGGGTGACTTGCAAATTGGCTTGAGATTGGAAATGGTCAAGCATAATTTAACAGGCGCCTGGGCTAGAGGAGGAGGGAGGCTGCTTGCACATTGGTTTGGACCTGGAGAAGGTCAAACATAATTTTGTGGGGGAGAAAAGTATCAAGGCGAGTATTTTGCAAGGATAAGCACGTCGCTGCTAAGCTCACATCTGACACACATGCATTGATCGACAAACTTTTGATGCACAAGATGCTAGTGACCTTGACGTGTCCCATGATGCGTGGCCGGGAGAGGAAAAACAAACAAACAATTTGCGTGCATCTGGAACTACTGAATGGTTTTGAAACCAATCACGAATTTTAGATGGAAGAAGAACTTATGTTGCCCTGCCAAGGCTGCCAAAACCGGCAGCGTCTTGAAAGTCTGTGATATTTTAGGTGACACAGTTGCCACGACAGGCAGCCGTCAAAGCTGCCATAACAGCAGCAGGAATAACAGCCGATCACTCACCAAAGCAGTGCGCCCAGCACGCCCACTTGGCTTATTGATTTTTAGTCTTTGAGTCCCAAGCATGGCATGGAGATGCTCCACCACGGTGGGTAATCCACAAATGCTGGCAAGGTGCTGCAGGTTGGGTTTAAGAAGTAAGGCAACACGAGCATGCTGGGTCTGTTCTATAGTATCACGGCAGTGCACGCATGAGGAAGTCCAGTATGTGTGTGTGTGTGTGTGCTTGCACGTGTGTTTGTGCCTGTGTGCATGCATACATGTGTACGTGTTGTGTGTGTGGCAGCATGATCGTGTCTTTGTGCTTGTGTGTGTGTGCATGAATGTGTCTGTGTGTGCATGCAAGTGCGTGTGTGTATGCATAGAATAATAAGTGCGTGTGTGCGTGCGTATGAGTGTGTGTGTATGTGTGCATGTGTGTCCGTAGAAAGCATAAAGAACTGAACGACTCATAGGGAAGAACAAATGGGCTCTGTTACTTACTATGATCTTGCTTATGCTTCAGGGTGTAACCTACCAAAGGTGACATCTGCTCCTTCTCTGTAGTAGCGCTGAGAGCAGCAGCAGGGAGACAAGGGAGCCGCAACAACTTGAGCAGCACTCCCTCTCGCAAATGAGGTTCAGCTTTCCTGGCAGCATCTAGGAGCGAGGTTACAGGACGATGGCGCACCAGCCACAGAGCTTGCAACGTCGTGCTGCTTCGGATGCTATGTGCTTCATGGCAGCACCTCAAGAAGGCTTCAAGGGATTTTGGGTCATCAACTGTGCAAAGCAGAAGGATCAGAAAGAGAAAATGTGTATGTGTGGCATATGCGCACGTGTGTGTGCACGTGTGTGTGTCTTAGTGTGCGCGTGTGTATATGTGCGTGCGTTTGTGTGTATGTTTCTGTTTGCGCGTGTGTATATGTGTGTGTGAGTGTGTGTGCGTCCGTGTGTGTTTGTGCGTGTGTTTGTGTGTGTGTGTGTGTGTGTGTATGTGTGTGTGTGTGTGTGTCCGTGTGTGTGTGTATGTCCGTGTGTGTGTGTCCGTGTGTGTGTGTGTGCGCGCGTGTGTGTATGTATGGGTGTGCGTGTGAGTGTGCGTGTGCGTGTGCGTGTGTGTGTGCGTGTGTATGTATGGGTGTGCGTGTGGGTGTATGTATCTGTTTTGAGTGTGCGTGTGTGTATGTATGGGTGTGCGTGTGAGTGTGCGTGTGCGTGAGTGTGCGCACGCCTTACAAAGTTTCAACTAGATGCAGCTGGCGTGCAGGTGCTTGCCAACCGTCACCAAGATCAAATACATCCTTACCACGGCTAAGGACAACCAACAATATCTCTTGCGGAAGCTCCAGGAGCTCATTTGACATTTGCCAGGGCAGACCCCAAGTACCTATTAAATATATTAATTTTAATTGTTTTTAAAATCTTTAAGAATCACTCGGGTTTCGGGTGGCGGCCTGAGTAAGTAGCACCGAAGGGACGTATTTCGCATTTAGGTTTGTTTAAGTGTCAAATACATATATTGCGATGGTTCGAAATGAGTAGTTTCGCATACTTCAGAAGAAGTTTAAAATTTGACTAGGAATTAATTCATTCTCTCCCCGCGCCGGGCAAAAGGATACGGATTGATTCCTTTCATAATCTAAGGGTGGAGCACCTTTAAAAAGGAAAGTAAATCAGCAGTATTGCAGTGACTCTTTAGCTGATGGACAATACAGCATCATCATCAAAGCTCCGAGCCACCTAGTGAATTTTAACGCTGTGGATGTCGGGCACAACATTCTGCGCATCAATCGTGCCCCACACAAGGATGGACTTGGCCAAGAACCCATGAGGGACAGGCTGCGCTTGCTGGTGGACAGTTGCATCCACCTCATGGACCACATCATCACGTGCGCCATCGGGCTGGCTCACACAGTACACCTGCACCACACGGTGTGCCGTTCACGCTACAGGTGGATATTCCAGAATAACCGCACATTTAAAAGTGAATGCATGATCTGAGTAATAGATAGATAGGGGGCGTTGCCATGCTTGTGTGTTTTGGTATCCTTCCATATGAGGAGAAACTGCACATCTTTTAAATGGCTTTCTTGCAGAAGCTTTCCTTCTATCGATCCCACATTCTCTTGCAACGTGACTCAGCTTTGTAGAATTCCAACAATATTGCCTTTTCCTTCGTAAGAATTATCAGGTCACGATCGGGAAAAAAAAGGGTGCCTGCATGCGTTTTTAGATAACCCCCCAAAACCATTGCTCTTTTAAAATTGTACTCAGGTCAGAGCTCTCTCAAGGAAACAAGCAATATTGTAGCTCTATGCTCACCACACAAACACACACCTTAAACCGCAGCTGCCAGGCTCCTAAGCGTGGTGCGTGCGCCCCATCTGCTTGGCCAGAAACCGCCAAGGCCTCCTGCTGGACATTATCTTCGTCTCCCCTCAGCACGCCTGCATCCCTGCTTGCCCCGACAACCTTTGGTGGGATAGAAACAAAGAAGACAAGGATACATGATTACCTCTTAATAATTGAGGTGCACAAGCCCGAAGGACTGACTTCGTGCTGCAGCAGGAAATTTTGAGCGGAATGCACTCAGCGTACCTGCACAGCGGAGAGCTCGTCAATCCACGCTCTTGAGGCCTCGCACTGATCTGCAGCAGCCACAACAGCCACCGGCTGCAGGTCCTGCTGCACCTCTTGAACTGTCTCAGATGCCACACTGTCTCCTCTAAGCACAGGTGCGGTTGCTGGCAACACACGTTTCTGCTTGGTGCTGTGTGTTGATGATGATGGGGGGTGCAGCACCAGGCTGCAGTCGTTGGCCACCACCAGTCGCAGGGCAGAGTGGTTAATGAGATCATCCGGGGATGCAATACCCTCGCGTAGGGCCTGTGGAATGGTGTGGTGCAGGGCTGGGGTTAGGAAGGGCTATGCACGCTTACATAGATGGATTACACGGGATGGTGAGAGAAATAGCTCAGGAGCCTCTAACTGGTTATTATATCAACGAGTAAGAAGGGACCGCTTGCACGCTTTTGGTTTTGCCTTGCCAGTGTTTACGAGCAAGCGCCTGGTCGTGGATGCCACAGAGTGCGGGGGCCCACAAAAGCCCCACAAGTGACAGGTTCACACACCAGTGGTAGACCCCAACGCTTTTCTTTGGATGCACAAGACTACCAGCCTCCCTACCTGCGCCAGTGCCACACCCAGCCGCCATGCAAACTCCCGTGCACCAGCTTCTCCAGACAGTGAGAGCCACTGGGTTGCTTGCTGGTGAGCCACACGGGCAGTCTCTGTGTCACCAACGTCTGCGGCATTTAAAAGAGCCGTCGATGTGGCTGCAAAAGTTGAGGAAGTGCAACAAACCAGTATGTAGGATGCAATGTAGCCCTTGACATTATCTACTTTCAGACTGATCTTTTCAGCAAACTGGTTTCCTTTGAAAGTATGAGCCTTTGATAAAATGTCAAGCCACATACTGAGGTCAACTGATGGGAAGCCTTCCAAAACCCAACTATCCCGCAAATTGAAAAGCTTGATGAGCCAACAAAGAATGGCGCTTGAATGTTAGCAAATGACTCGATTCCTGCTTTTTTATAGAACACTATTTAAAGTGCTTTCTGTCTATCGCTATTTATGTGCAGGAATAATGGTAAATGGCACAATTCCTGCCAATCAACAAAACACTGTTGAAAGTGCATTCTACCCATCGCTTTTATGTGCAGGAATCTTTGCGATTGGCTCATAACCTGCCAGGCAGAGAGGAGCACTGCTAAAGCTGCAATTTGTCTCATGTCAGTTCAGTATCCACTGCTTACCCGTTCCATGAGGAGAGGCAGAGGGTAGCTGTCCACCTGGTCCTCCATGGGATAGCAACTGGTGAGAAGTGGTGGAGGCTGGGGAATGGGCTGTGGGAGAGGGAGAGGGAGAGGGGGCAGTCTGGCGATGGGGGAGGTGCAGAAGTCTGAAATGGTGCAGTGCTTCCAAAATCCCACCCGCACACGGCTCAGTGGCCTGCAGTAATGGTGTGCATGCGTGTGTCTGTGTGTGTGTGTGTGTGCATGTGTGTGTACACACGTGTCTCTGTGTGTGTACATGTTTGAAAGTCATCCTTAGGACGCAATGCAACCAAGAATTCAATTAGCTAGACATGACCTTCGTCAGCAAATGCAGTGAGATAATGCAGTTAAGAGCAGCGATTGGGATTCCAGCTTTACTGACAGGAGGAATACGTCACTGTTGTTTAAAATGACTATAACAGCTGCTCTTGAACAACAAAGGGCCTTTTCTACACTAGTATGGCGTTTTACTTCATGACTTGAAATTAAACCTGTCAATCTCAAAGCAAACAGCAAACCTGCATTTAAGCATTAACTCAAACTGACTAACTAATACACACAATTTGCCACCACACTACCACATTGGAAAAATTGTGAGGATGGTAAAGAATCTACCCATACAAAGCAGCCTAAGGTGCGTGCCTGCAACCATAGATGCACGCACCTGAAAAATATGTGCGGCATCTCCCTTGGCTACCTGGGCCTCCGCAAAAGCCTGTAGCTCTGGGTGTGCATTAGACACAACGCAGCCCTTCACGCCTGGGACCTTTACGTATGGGTGTGTACACATTTAGCCATGGAAAAGAAAGGGAGCTGATATTTCACATACAGGGTGGACAACATGGTGATGCGAAATTTCTACCTGCATGCTGTATACTGCGTATCCACACATGTCTTGCCTTATTAGTTCCAAATTGTTCGCCTTACTAGTTCCAGAATGTTTACATCATGAGGAGCCGGTGAATTATTTACAACGACCGATCACAAGTGCTGAGTAGCTATCGTCCTCGCAACTGCCCTGACTTAAGACAAAAGATTAAACTCAAACCAGGAAGAGGACCACATATCTAAAAAACATAGAAGCTTGAGATTAATACTGATGAAAAGCAAGAGTTACTTTGATTTACTCCAAGGACTGGAGTTCAAGTGTTACACACTGGACACAGCGGTTTTTCTAACCCTTTGGACCTTGCCATCACAAGCACCATGTTGGGAGGGGTGCTGTTGCAAATCACCTTTTGACACAGATCCCGCCATAGAGCACTGCAAAACAGGCACCTGCCACAGCAGTGCCCCCCAAAACTCACCTGGAACAACTCAATGTCATTCCCGCTGTCTCCAGCCACCTGCGCAGCACCATCAGAGCGTGCTACAACATACAAATGAGGTCGGTGCAGACAATGTACAAACAATAATTGGACAGTAATTGTTGCAGGACATATTCAATGCGCAGGTCGTCCTACAGGTGGCACACCCAGGTAAGGGCTTATCAGCTCTTATTGTCCTTTGACCTTTCTTGACGAATGGAGGATAATTTTAATGCGCAGGTCGCCCTACAGGTGGCGCACCCAGGTATGGGCTTATCAGCTCCTAATCTTATTGTCCTTTGACCTCTCTTGACAAATGAAGTTGCAATGGGGAGGATGTTTATTATTACTAACAAGGCCAGCAGGAAGTACAAGTAGCAGGCAAATTGTTTTTGGGGGGCTTAATTATTTGTTTGAAATGCTTGGGTGGAGGCAATGTGATTTGGTAAGGCAAAAATCCAAACGGCATAGTTTTGGAAGGGTGTCACTTGCGGGGACAACGGCGTGTATGTGTACATGTGTACAGTTTAATAGGGCGCATATGGCTCTGGCCAGACTTATATACAAGGCATAGAGCATGCAGTATCAAAAGGCATAGCACATAGAAAAGCATTACATAAAGGCAAAGCTAATGTAGCATTAACGAATGTGCTCCAACATGTAGCACCTGTGACGAGACACACAGTCAGCCCTTCCTCAAGGGCAGCAAAGCACACGCAGACGGTGGCTAAGCAAATTCCTTACTTGTGCCCCTAGGCGCGACATGAATTCAGCGCACAAACACCCTCAACAGCTGCTCACCCAAACAGCGAATGCTATGCAATTCTAAACCCAGAAATAATAAATAATAAGCATGTGCACGATTGCAACTCGCTGGCGGGTATGCCTGTAATTTGCATACATGCACTCGCCTGCACATTGCTAGGTTCAAAGCCAGCCTCCTTCAGACGTTTCAGCAGGAAGGACAGGCCCATGCCTTTCCCCGCGGCCTCGCTCAGCACATCCACATCACGACCACCTGGACGCATAAAAGGACGCATAAAATGAGACACCATGCTTAGAATGTATAAAGTATACTGTCACAAGGCAGGAGGGTGACTACTGCTAGCTGTCCGTAACACAGTGTGTGTCCAGGTAACAGTGTGTGTATGTGTGTGTGTGTTTGTGTGTGTGTGTGTGTGTGTGTGATTTGAGAGGATTCCTGCATGTGTTTTCTTCATTGCACAATTATAATACTGGGTGGTGGCTAGCAGAGCGGGAATATTAGCTCTCATTGTCAACCCAAATTGCTCACCACTGTAAATGACTTTAATATTAATGCCGTGGTCCTGCTTGAGCACCTTTTGAAGCTGCCCCATGAGTTGTACAGCTCCTGTCTTGCCCCCTACGCGCGTACATCGTGTGTATTTGTTGTGTAATCTCTTCATCGTAGTTATGTTTTGTACATTGTGTGTATGTGTGTGTGTGTACATGCGTGTAAGTATGAGTGTGCAAGGGTATTTGCGTGCGTGCTTGAGTTTGTGTGTGTACGTACCTATGTATGTACACGCTTGTGTGTGTATGTTTGTGTGAGTAAAGATGTGTGTTTTATGGTCAAGGGGAGGGAGAGGGAGAGAGAGAGAGAGAGAGAGAGAGAGAGAGAGAGTGTGTGTGTGTGTGCAATATGTGCGAGCGGGTTTATGTATGCCTTGCGGTTTCCTTTTTTTCCTCTGACTATAAAGACACAGAGAGGACACACACGTACCTGGCAAGGTGTTTATGTCAAGGCAGTAGCTGATCTTGTGAGGGCGCTGCTCTGTTGCCGCCTATGGACGTGGATGCATGGCAGGGACGTACACACAGCGGGTTGTGCAACCGAGTTAATGTTGTGGATGAAAGAGTGGATTAGGCTAGCACAGTTAAAGGTGTTGGCTGTAGTGCTGAAGGAGAGGGCCCACTAGGTTTAATGATTGTCAAGTCAAAGGAGATTCTTTGTCACAAACACGAATGACGTGTACAAGCACCCTGGATTCAGGTTGTTTAGAGCTCTTGAACATATGATATGCGCACCAGCGTGATGTGTGCAAGGTTTGTAAGCAAATATTATAGAAATATACTGTCTAGATAATAACAGCGATGTGACTACTGTCATGAAACATCTCCTGTTATCTCCCAGGGAGTTCTTTTCACCTGCTGCTTGAGCATCGGGAACTGCTGCTGCACCAGTGCCTGTGCCTTGGCCCTGTCCCACCCCACATCCAGAAAGGCTTCCCAGGAGCCATCAGGCAGGAACTGAGCTCCTTTGGGCATGCCTGGCAGGGGGTGCATCGGAGGTGCTGCGAAGGACGCATCACTGATGCCTGGTAGTTTGGTTTTTTGCTGGGAAGCCAGGAGAGCACGCGGCACACGGGAGGCTGTGTTGTAAAAGATTTCGGAGCCCACACTGCAGATGAGCACGTCTGTGAGGGGACGTATGAGCAGGCAAGAGAGGGGGCACAGTTGAGTTGCGATGTTAATATACCGTGCGTGCTCGTCCTGCAAACTGCTCGCAAAACAATGAGGTGTTCGGGGCACAGGTGGTTGATGAGAAGACGGAGGGCCTCCATCTCCCAACCACCTTCCCTCTTTTCTATAGCGAAGCCCACGTACACACCTGGAGTGATCAAGGGAGCCTCAGTCCACAGCTGCTTGAAAAGCTCTGGGCTCCTGTGTGAGCATGTATGCGTGTGCAATTGGTGTCTAGCGTATTTGCGCGTGAATTCACGTGTGCGTGCAACCAACGTTTTGAGATGGGTTGATTTGGGGAATGTGTTCCCACCGCTCACCTGCCAGTGGAGAAGACAAGAAGCTTCTGGGTATTGTCCGTGAGCCAAGCATGGTCGAAGGCCAGGAGGTACTTGTGTGCTTGGTCCTCGTTCTGAACCATCGTATGGTCGAGATCGGAGGTTAGCACAAGCATGGTGCGGCAGTTCAGGTCTGTGAATGCGAGAATAAAAACAGAGATATTTAAATAATAATTATACTAGACGGATGAAAATCGCAGGTGACCAAACTATTTTCGTTTAAGGTTTTGAATGTAAATAGCCTACGTATGTGTTTTACAGCAAGGCTTTGAGTGGGGTAAAAGAGCGCGGCCACCCCAAGAACGGGCAAAAGATGCAAGCACCAACCCCCCCAAGCAACAGCAAGAGCACAGCAGTGCATGCCGGACATGCCCCTCCAAGGCAGCCCAAACCCGAGGAGACGGCCAGCATGTCACTGTTCCGGCAGGTAGCAGATCTGTAGTTTCGGAATTAAGGACACTTGATCAAGCACTGCACGAGCAAACACTTTCTTGCACGCACACTTGATCATTAACACAGGCGGAACAGCAGGGCGGCGTGTCCGTGTGCTTTGCAAACCCAGGGACCACAGAAATGCACCTTGTCTCAGCATTGGATCGGCTGTCGGAGCCAGGTACGCATTCTAACGTGCTGTCTTTCTTCTACCGATGTGCCTGGTCCCCCTGCCATCACTCAAGGACAGCTAAGCCCAGCGTCACTGATTTGCTTGTACAGGTGAAGATGGCAAGACACGTGAAATACGAGCTGTGCTCGGCCTGCATGAAACTGTGTGCACTGGAGCTGCCGACGGGTACGCAAGGATGAGCAGGACACCTGCGGCTGTGTTACTACACCTTGGGTGAGAAGGAAGATGAGAAGATTTTGCCAGCTGTGCTCCCAGAAATGTGTCAATTGGTAGGCAGCTTGCGTTCGGTATCTTGTGATCTCTTTCTCTTTGAATGTACACAACACTTACGTACGTGGCATGCTATCCGCATACGTGCACAGGCCCGGTTTAGCCAACGGCCTCAGCAACCTTCACAATGCTAGACGCGCACGAAGCCCTATCATTGTGATTGTAGGCCAAATGGTAAGATTTGTCCTTGAAACTCATTAAAACCATGGCTGCAATTTTTTTTTGGATGCGATGAAACTTATTAAGCCAGTCTAGGCTACACAAAGCTCAACCACGAGATTAAAGTTGGGCACATCAACCTTTACAGTCATAAGTGCACCAATACATACTCCCATCTGTGATCTACCTACAGTCAGGCAGTCATCAAGAAGCAGACCCATCATGGGACCCTCTCCTCAACATGGACATCGCTGCAATTGCATCCACGGTTAGTGCGCTTGTGCTCAGCCCCAAACTGGTCAAGCCCCCGACCCCCAATCACCTCAAGTCCTTCAG
>Ga0307951_1001455_pt1 | contig 14427 bp, 9 predicted proteins | sample OrgLakmetagen374_FD_201842 | JGI IMG/M metagenome (GOLD analysis project Ga0307951, IMG submission 201842) | Saline water microbial communities from Organic Lake, Antarctica - #374 | ecosystem: Environmental > Aquatic > Non-marine Saline and Alkaline > Saline | place: Antarctica: Organic Lake... | reverse complement strand
GGCGCAGGCCGCGGGGGGAGTCACGCCAATGAAGCAACAATTAACCCTAAACTTACAGGATTGTGCCAGCATGAGATAGTCAGTGGAATTCTGAAGAAATAGAAGCAATGTGGGACTGTGCAAGCCAGTTATGGGTGCCTGGTAGGTCACGTGTGCATGGGCGTCCGTATCTCAATTTTTGCCCCACAACTCTGCAACACTTCAGTTGCAGGTCTTGATGAGTATGCAGATGAATGCCTACTTGAAAAAGGAGCAGATTGGTACCCTTTTTGTCTGGGTGCGGGCAGTGGAAGGGGTTATTGGGGGGGGGGGGTCCTCAGGGGTGTCCACCCCAAAAAGTAAACGTGTCGTCCAAAAACAAAACCCTCCTGATCCCTTGATTCTTTTTAACCTTTTCAATATGCCAGGGGGGGGACGTGCGTGGTTGTCAGAACCATGGCTGGGTTGGCCGTTACCATTTTTAATAAATTTATACAACTTATGTGTGTACCCAAGCACTAGCATTAAACGCACACTACGGACTCAGCGTACAGTAATGTGTAAAGATCTGGCCAACTTGAGGTGGAGCGAGCATTCTCTGTTGTTTGTGAGAGGAAAGTGAGCTTGAAATGACGTAGGATGGGTAACTCTAGCTTTTTATGCACATTAAACGTGTTGGTTTGGTGTCGGGTAGCAGGTGGGTGGAGTCTTTTGAGTTTCAAGTACTTTCTGTGACATTCAAAAGGTTACAGTTACTGTAATACAGTAGGTTCGGATTGATTAAGTTGCTCCTTGCGTTGCATTATACTCAGATTGATTAAGTTGCTCCTTGCGTTGCATAATACCCAGATTGATTAAGTTGCTCCTTGCGTTGCATAATACCCAGATTGATTAAGTTGCTCCTTGCGTTGCATAATACTCAGATTAACATTGGGTTGTGATGAACATATGGACGTACCTTGATCATGCTGGCTGTGCCTTCACGACCAGCGGTGCTTTTCCTTGTTGTTTTACACCTAGAGAAAGAACGCAGATGGTGTATAACACTTTTGCCATGGATTAGGAAAAGAGGTTGTGTCGTGTCCTGCACCGCTCAATGGACACCTCTCCACGCACGCACAGGTCACACAGTCTCTGATGAACTCAGATTTGACTCAGGCAGCGGCTGGAGTGGATACGTATGCGTTGCTTCGGCTGAGAGCAGATGTAGAGTCACAGCTGAACACTTTGAAGAACACGGCGTACGCCATGGGTTTCAATGCAGGGAAGGGCGCAATTGTAGGTTACACGCAAAAGCAGTTTGCCTGAACGCACTACAAGAAGGACTGTTTAAGCCGTCTAGCAACTAGTAGCATATATAAGGGCAAGCCCAAAAGCTCGGTTCCCTTCTCTTGTCACATGTATGGTTTTCAGCCGAACTTGTTGGATCATTTGTGTGCTCATGATGCTGGGTTTCGGGTTTCTAATTTTTTTTCAAGCACCGTTCTTTGTCCTTTCATAGCTGCATCCCCTTTAGTTTTGAAGAAGGTGAAGGCACAATTTAGCTGCAGTTCACCTAGCAGAGTCGGTCTCAATCAAAAGTATGATACTCCTCTACACTTTTAAAATTACATTGAATTGAGATCATCGTACGCTTGAATCGTTTCGCTTGCTAGCACTCATCAGCAAGCAACACTCAGGTGTGCTGGCGTCCTCTGATATAGCCACAAATAATATGTCAGAAAAGCAGCAATAGGAAAGTACCAAGTTGTGTTGTGTTGTGTTGCGTCGTGTGGAGTGGAGTGGAGTCTTTTGTATGCCTCAACTTATTCTATAACAAGTGACAACCAAATTAATGAATTCACGAACCAAATTAAAAGAATTTACGTCCGTTCCAATGTATCACTGGCTTCACAGCACGCATCGCCACGGCTCAGGAAACTCTGGGACAAGTCAGACCCCCCCCCATTTGATTGTGCGCTAGACCCGGCGGCCGTCTCGGTCAACATAAAGTAGCCTATCCCAAACCCGAGCAGGCAGCTCACACAGAACCTGCGACCACATTTGAAGCACAGCTTTGTGTGGATGGATGCCTCAAAGCTGTGCAATGCTTATGCTTCTACCTGAAATAGCCAAAGATAGTCAGTCCTTGTGATAAGGATCATATATTTCTACACCCGACATAGAAATGTCCCAATAAAGCTTGAGTCTGCTCGGAGTTTTCCTCAACACAAGTTGAGACAACAAATTTAACATGCAGCAAGCGATCCAGTATATGGCACCCCTCAAATCAGAACTAGAGCAGCTGGCACACTTTCAACTCTTAATTGTTTACTCAAACCAACAAATTTCATGTTGGACGCAAATGCTTCTGGTATGATGAGGGCGTGACGGCTGTTTCCATGATTAAGCTATGTGGTTACTAGCTGGATGCAATGCTCTGCCTAGGTGTCACACTTTATCCAAAGTACAAAACTGGCCGTCGAAATTACTTTAATCCGTCACCAAAGTGTCCCCAACTAAGGACCGGTATTCAGGACCGGTATTCATCTGGAAAAAGTGTGTACCATACGGCACCGTAACGAGGTTTGAAAAAAACCAATCAATAAATCCCAATGCGAGGAATGCAAGGGGGGCAACGGGCAACACTTGATTAATAAACACAATGCGAGCCTATGCGAGGGCCTTCTGGTCCTCTGAGCTGCACCTACATGCGTATGCACGCGCGTAGAGTGCGTGCGTGCGCATGTATGCGTGTGTGCGCGTACGTGCATGTTTGTGTGCATGCGCGTACGTGTGTGTGTGCGTGCGCGCACGTGTGCGTGCTTTGTGTACGTGCATGCGTGTGTATACGGTTGTGTACGTATCTGTGTGCGTGCGTTATGTACTTGCGTGTGTGTGTGCGTATACGTGTGTGCGTGCGGGTACGTGTGCGTGCATGCAAATGTGAAGGGACTGAAGACGCCCTTTCTCTTGGTGTCCTTCCTCCCCAAGAGAGGTCCAGCCTCCAAGCTGTTTGTCCCCTTGAGGGGCGGCTTGGGAGGCTTTCCCAGACTGTCCCCATTCATGCTTGAAATTAACCCCAATGCGAGCTTCGCGAGGCCCTTGAAACTTAGATAATTAAACTGCTCCCGAAACTCCAGGAGGAAGTGAAAAACGTTTGCGGTACGCGGTAATATAAGTACCGTACGGTAAATCAAGCATTTCAATCTTCCGGGAAGTTTCTTTGTCACCTAGGCAAGAAAAGAAAAAAGAAAGAAACTCCGCTGGTAGTGATGACACAGCCAGCATAATTAAGGGAGGGGATTACGTAGGTGCCCGCACCAGGCAACCCCCCACCGCGCAAAACACACAAAGGAAAAAATTAGTGTGGGTCAGGGGGGGCGTGTGCCGTGGCATTAGAAAACTCCCCCCTTTCATTTCAGGGCAGATTTAAAGAACGATAACCTCCCCTTTTATACTGGTGTAAAACCTTGTTGAATCGATTAATTTAGGCCGTAACGAGCTCGTAGCTTACTTATGTTTGATGTTTTAAAAGGTTCTAAGGTGGAAGGTTGATACAAGAACAGCCAGAATCACCGTTCCAGCACACTCCCAAGACATCCTACTTTAGAGCACGTTCTCAATCAAAGGGCGTGCCTCTATTGTTTGCTTTTGCGCATTGGATTGTTTACTTTTGCTTATGCCCTGAGCCCACCAAAAGCCTGTGTGCCCCCCTTCTTTGACAAGATCCAGACCCTTGAATCATTTGACAAGATTTTGTCACGTGTGGACCAGCATCGAAAGTAAGAATCAAGTGACTGTCGCGACAAACTGAACTAAGAACAAAAAATCAAACAACAATCTCTGAGATCCAAAAGTTAGGGGCAACCACACCGCTAGCATTACTTTCGCAAACGGAGGCTGTTGCTGCTGGACTAGCTCCAGCGCTACTTACGCGAACGAACGGAGGCTGATGCTGCCGGACTACCTCCAGCGTTAATCACGCAAACGGAGGCTGTGTCTGCCGGACTAGCTCCAGCATTACTTATGCAAACGGAGGCTGTGCCTGCCGGACTACCTCCAGCGTAACTTACGCGAACGGAGGCTGTTGCTGCTGTCAAGTGCTGTTGTTCTGTGTGTGCATTAAAACCTTTGCAAGACAAGCCTGACCTGATCACGCAACAAAACCCACCCTGTGTTATACCATATAACTTATACGTCACCCACTCTATGTTATGCGCAACCCACCCTGTGCTGTACATCACCCATCCTGTGCTGTACATCACTCACCCTGTGTTATATGTCACCCACCCTATTTTTATGCGCAACCCACCCTGTACAGTACATCACCCACCCTATGTTATGCGCAACCCAACTGTGCTGTACATCACCCACCCTGTGTTATACGTCACCCACCCTATGTTATGCGCAACCCAAACTGTGCTGTACACCACCCACCCTGTGTTATACGTCACCCACCCTGTGTTATGCGCAACCCAAACTGTGCTGTACATCACTCACCCTGTGCTATACGTCACCCACCCTTTTTTATGCGCAACCCAAACTGTGCTGTACATCACCCACCCTGTGTTATACGTCACCCACCCTATGTTATGCGCAACCCACCCTGTGCTGTACATCACCCACCCTGTGCAGTACATCACCCACCCTGTGTTTTACGTAATCCACCTGTGTTATACGACATCACTGCCAGCATCAGCATTTAAGCACGTGTGACCTGACTGTTGAGGTATATATCGGATGTCTTACACATGATTGGCAAGCAAACGCGTTCGGCAAGCAAATGCGATATGTACCTCAACAATGACCACGCAGCACAACTTACCCTGTATTATACGTCATCACTGCCAGCATCAGCAGGTACGAAGAAGCCATGTTCAGGCTGTATAGCGCGGCCAGCTGGAGCTTTTCGATCAAGAGCAGCTTGCGAGGTTTTGGCCTGTGAGAACAGGACGGCGGAAGCGCACACATACGTGTTCACACCGTGACCAAAAAACAGGGCAGAATAACACGGAATGAAACAGTCTATGCGTTGCTCTGTCTGATTATTTACCGCTGTGCCTTTTCACGTCCACGCTCGTGCTTGTTTTGTGAAGGGTAACAAGGTGCAGTGTAACAAGGTGCAGTGTGTGCAGTGTAACAAGGTGCAGTGTAACAAGGTGCAGTGTAACAAGGTGCAGTGTCAGCTGCATGCGATTATGGTGCTCTATTGGGCATGCTCACACAGAGTAGACACTCAAAATTACACACGCACACACTCACACAAACACAAATATACAAGCACGCATGCACACACGCACACACGCACATACACGCGCACGCACGCACGCACACACACAAACACACACACACAGACACACACAAACACGCACACACACGCACACACACGCACGCACACACACACACCACCAATCACACACCACCACACACACACCACCACACACACACACCACCACACACACACCACCAAACACACATATAAAAAATTTGCACTTACTCCCGTCCCAGCTTGCTGACGAACAGGGAGCGTTGTGATGCAAGCGCCTCATGCGCAATTGCAAAACAAACCTGAGAGCAACACAAGAGGCGTGCGCGCGTGCGTGTGTGCGTGTGTGCGTGTGTAAGTGGGTGAGTGAGTGAACTCATGTTTGTAAGTGTGAGAGTACACTCACAAACCTGTGAGCGACACACGAGGCTTGTGCGCCCTTGTGGGGGTATGTGCATGCGTGTGATTTGATGTGATCACTAAGATTTCGGCATGATCAATGGGGCAACTTCATCAATTTGAATTGCCCCATTGATCTCAGATGCCCCCCAGAGGCATATATACATATACAGCGATCAGTGTTGTGCACATACGGCGTCATTCCAAAATGGCACCGTAAATAACGATCGTAACTAACGACGTTACCGTCACTAAACTCTGACGATTGACGGCGTAATTTACTATTTTCACCGTCAATTTGACATGAATTACGCCGTCAGCGTCATTTACCATTGACGCCGTCAAGTGTCAGGTGCACAACACTGATAGCGATGTAACCTTACCTTACCTAATCAATTTAAGAGATGCTTTGCAGCATTGAGTAAACAGCACTGTTGTTGTTGCTGTAGCAGGGCAACGCATAACAGAGCACATACACCAAGAGCCACCGCCAGGGCAGACAGAGCATACACCGTCAGGCATAACAGAGCACATACACATGCACCAAGAGCCACCGCCAGGGCAGACAGAGCATACACCGCCTGGGCAGACAGAGCATACACCGCCAGGGCATAAAAGAGCACATACACATACACCAAGAGCCACCGCCAGGGCAGACAGAGCATACACTCCAGAATCCACCACGCCACACTCAAGCACGCACCAAGAACCACCAAAGCAGAGAACACACACAAAAAAAGACCAAGTAATTGCACCATGTACTACATCAACACACAAAGTGACTCTGGACAGATACCATAGGCACAAACCAAGAGCCACCACCAGAGCAAATTCAGCTCTGCACCAGCATGCTGCAGACACCACACCAGCACAACAAAGGGCACACATATCGAGCTCTACACCATTATGCTTTGAACACCACACCAACGCACTAAATGCCACCACCAACAAAAAGCACACATGCCAAGCTGTGCACCAGCATGCTGCAGACACCACACCAACACACTTAAGAGCCACCACCAACAAAGGGCACACATATCGAGCTCTACACCACCATGCTTCGAACGCCATACCAACGCACTGAATGCCACCACCAACAAAAAGCACACATGCTAAAGAGCAATCACACCAGCACACTAAGAGCCGCCAATAAAAAAGAAGACATACCAAGAAGCAACCGCACCCAACACACTAAGAGCCGCCACCAACAAAGGGCACGGCATACCAGGAAGCAGTCAACACACCTACAGCCACTACGAACAATGGGCAAAACGTACCAAGAAGCAACAGGCAAGCCCGTACGACAGAGGGCTGTCCGTTTTGAAACTTTGAAACCACAGCGTAGCATGGTATGAGTTCACCTGCGTATACAAAAGAGAAGCTGCTCAATTCTTGATGCACAAGAGGAAGTGAGGTAGCATGCTTGGGAGTGTATGTGTGATGTGTGAGTGTATGTGAGTGTGAGTGAGTGTATGCGTGCGTGTGTGTGCGTGTGTGTGTGTGTGTGTGTGTGTGACTGTGTGTGTCTTTGTGTGAGCGTGCACGTGCTTGCACGCGCCCATCGTGCATCATGCATCATGCAGGTGTTACATTTGCACATTTGTCTCGACCTGCCAACTATGACAGCATAACAAGCTGGGACATACTACCGGTTGCTGGCCGAATGCAAGGGAAAGCCACATCCCTAGGGTTGGCCAGAACCGTATATATGCACCGTATATGACCGTATATTTGGTGATTTCCCTGCCAATAACACCATATATACACCGTATATATATGGTTCTGGCTAACCCTACACATCCCACATATGAAACGGCACGATGCAAGGGAAAGCCACATCCCACATTTGAAACGGCATGAAGGCATTGATTACAAGGCATCCTTCGTAACCTTACGTAAAAGATAGCACGATTCCCTCTCCCTAGGCCAAACTCTGTAGCCCATCCGTCATTGGCTCTCATGGCTCTTTATCATGACAGGCTCAGCCAACACGAAAGCGATGTATATCAGGCCATCCCACCCACTGGAAGCTAAGTCATGACAGGCTTCCACGTTTTGGTCCATACCGCACACATTCAAAACAGGTCAGGCAGTGATCACAGGCTCAGCCAACACGAAAGCAATGTATATCAGGCCATCCCACCCACTGGAACCTCAAGCATCTACTTTTCAAGGTATATTGCAACGTTAGAGTTGCAAGTGTGCAGAGTGCGCACCGGAACTGGTTTGGTCCTTTTGGTTTAGTGCTTCTGTAAACTACACATAGAGGGGGCGTTAAAAATTACAAGGCACGTGACACGCAAACCATAGTCTGGGCATGACACAACGTACAAAGTACATGGGCATCATCGCCATGGTGTGTGCAAGGTGTGCGTCCGCTCGCTTTGCTGCGGCAGGGAGCTGCTGAGATTTTGAGCTTTTGAGCAGTGCAGCATCATCTAATAATGGCTTTGAGTCGCTCGCCCCTCTTGCTCCGTGCTGGGTGACAGCAGCGCGGTAGGCACAGAAGCAGAGCAGGGAGAGGATGAGCAGGCCGAGGCTGGCTGGAAACCTCTGCGCGTGCGTGCGTGCGTATGTGTGCGTGTGTGTGTACGTGCGTGCGTGCGTGCGTGTGTGCGTGCGTGCGTGCGTGCGTGTGTGCGTGCGTGTGTGTGAGTGTGTGTGTGTGTGTGTGTGTGTGTGTGTGTGTGTTGTGTGTGTGTGTGTGTGTGTGTGTGTGTGTGTGTGTGTGTGTGTGTGTGTGTGTGTGTGTGTGTGTTTGTGTGTGTGTGTGTGTGTGTTGTGTGTGTGTGTGTGTGTGTGTGTGTGTGTGTGTGTGTGTGTGTGTGTGTGTGTGTGTGTGTGTGTGTGTGTGTGTGTGTGTGTGTCTGTGTGTGTGTGTGTGTGTGTGTGTGTGTATGCGTCTGTGAGTGCGAGTGTGCGTGTACGTATGTGTGTGCGTGTGCATTTGTGTGCGTGTATTGTGTGTTCTCTCGTCTCACCTGCTTAGTCATTTCTTCATTTTTGTTCTTTCTCTTTAGCCAGCTCTAACCCGAGCTTTTTTGATGAAACCCTAAATTTTTAATTATTTTCGTGACGCATTTGAACACCGCGAAGAGATGGGCAACGTGAGACGAGAGGACGTTGTATCCATTGTGAGTTGTGTGCCCCGCTGCGGTAATTTGAACACCACTTTCCCAGATCCAGAGGCATAGCTACCACAGAGGCACTGTAAAGATTACATACGTCCACTGGCACGCACATTGGTGGTATGTTGTCCCTAGGCTATTGCGTGTGGAGGCCCTCTTGCGGCAGGAGGCCTGATTGGGGCACTGTCAGCTCCACGCATCAAGAACTGGTGAGTAAGAGGTATCCTTATGGACAGAGTAGTTCTACGTACAGAGTACTTACTTACGTGATTTACCAAGCGTGAAGCAATGTGGAACTGCGTGTTGATCAGCACTCGATCTGATTATTGCGTCACCGCTTTTGTGGTCTCATTGTGCAGGTACACGAAGCTGCGCAAACCCAAATGGTGAGTGCATTGCCTGACCCTTTTTGCCCAATGCCTCTGAGATCGCAATAGTTGGGACTGACGATGCTCACCTCAGAGGTGACATTGGGTGAGGAAGGGTCTCTCAACTTGAATATTTGCGCATGTAAAATGCGTGCATTCTGTCTTCCTCTGAGCAACCTACCCGATCTCTGCACGGATCATTTGCGTACGAGAAATAATCAGGAAGCACTATTTCAGGTAATCCGGTAGAACCCAACAATGTATAGTGATATGTCCTCGGGGAAGAATGAAACGCGGCTATCTTTGCCCAATCAATTAAGGTTTGGATCGTCTAGAGGGGGCGTACGTGATAATTGTTGGTTGGTGGCTGTTCCTTCTTATTGGGTGCGTTCAATTCTAAAGTTTTGAGAGGGCAAGATTTTGTAAACGAAGCCCTGTTGTGGGACCGTGCCAGGGGCATGTACTGATGATAGACACTTAACTTTGTTTACCTGACACTTCCTGGGCACGCTCTGTTCCTGCTCTACATCTCCTGGCAGGAGACTCCTGCAGGCACTTTTAACATTGTTTACCAGTCACTTCCTCCGCACGCCCTGTTCCTGCTCTACATCTCCTGCAGGACGCCACCCAATTGGCTGTTCGGACCTGTCTGGGCAGTCCTGTACACCGGCCAAGGCGTGGCGTCGTGGCTTGTGTGGAAGAACAAAGAGGGTGCGCACTTTTCCTCCTGTTTAGCGTGGATGGCGTCGTGGCTATGTGTGGAGGATCAAATTGGACGCAATTTTTTCTCTGTTCAGCGTGTCATCTTTTCCTCCCGACGGCATACTATAGTATGTTTTCTCCCAATGGCATACTAGATGAAGAAGTTAAAAGGTTGTCTCCAAGGGACGTATGTGCCTGTTATGTGATGATGGCTGCTCGCTTACGTTGTATTATATTAATCACTCCCATCAGCCGCGACCCCTCAACATTGTGCGCACTACAGTGGGAAAAAAAGGGAGAGAGGACGTCCCAAATCTAAAGATACATATAGAAGTACAATTCCTAATCTGACACCTCGAGTATGCCTTTCACAACGCGCTGCTACATTGGTACTGAGCTTTGGTCAGGGGACCGCTCACCGTTACGTTCGTGTAAGATCCCGGGGGCACGCAGTTTTTATCAGAGCATTATCGTCCTAAAAGCATGCTCTTGAACTCTGGAGCCCCTGCTTTTGAGTCGCAAGCACATGAGGGGGGACGAACATGGTGATGTATAGAGGAATGTGATTCCCAACCTTGCATCTCGAGTATGCCTTTCACAACGTGCTGCTACAGTTTGGCCGACACTGAAATACACTGCCACACTGTAGCAGCGCGTTGTAGAAGGTATATTCAAGATGTAAGCTTATGTTCTCCCATATGTATTGTACAAACTTGGTGGACTATTTGTTTTGAGGGAAACCACTTCACCTGCACGTTACAGATTAGCATCCAGCAGCAGCAGCAGCTGGGCAGAGCTGATAGAGTGGTCGAAATCGTGTAGGAGTGCTCCATGACTCAGCACTTGCACACAGATTTTTTTGTGCATTTGGGAGTAAGGAAGGTTTGGTCAGAACTGCACGAATGGCCGGAAACATGTATATATTTCCCTGTCAAGATTATCCTTATTGCCTACACCGTGTAAAATGGTTCACGTGACTAGAATATAATCATGTGGTCTGGTAAGATCAGTATCATGCGGCCCAATTTGATTGTTATACGGTTGGAGGTAGGCATTGACGGCGTGCGTCTGAGGCGGCAGAAACCTGCCTTCCTGCTCGTCGCATTCCTGTATTACGTGAATATATTTAGGTTTGGCCAAAACTATATATATCCTGCTTATATACGGTAATTTTGGCAGGAAAATCACCAAATATACGGTCATATACGGTGTATATATATACGGTTCTGGCCAACCCTAAATATTTGTATCGCACAAAGTACAGAAATGGCATCTGTCGGATTCACCTTTTTAGTAATGTTTCATCCTGGGCTGGCTTGTGCTTGCGATAAGGGCAGCAGGATATTTGGCTGCGAGCTGAGCTGCAACCTGAGGGCCTGGCAGCCCGTGTTTTTTATCGGCTGAAGGCGCTCCTTGCAATGGACCACAATCTGCATCATACTCATTATCAACGTTACTATGCTAGCAATAAATTGGCATTCAGGCTCTTTACTAGCCCTATCATCCTAATCCTTGTTCTTTTTACGTGGGCACCAAAGTACGCAGGCTTTCCTTCCTTCTGTCTTTCCCGTGCTTGACCTTCTCGTTTACGTTTTGCCCTTATCTTATCACCCTGGTTGTCCCCCCTACTTTTCTGTTACCGCTTCCAGCCTGCCTCTCTTGCTTCCTTTTTATTTATCAACTTTCAGCTTCGTTTCAACCTCGTAGTTGGGAGTTTGCTATCTCCCCTGGACCTGTGTAATACGCCATCGCCAAAAATGCAGGTCATATGGATGTAATCAACTTCTGCCGGCTCTGTTAATCTTATGCACAGTACTTCACACGTACCTTGCACGCCGCGTGCTTTCGTAACACTATTCCTGTGTCTGCCTGCAGGTGAAAGGCGCGTCCCCCTCGCACTGTATGGCGTGCAGCTCGCCCTCAACCTGGCCTGGCAGCCCCTGTTCTTCATTGCAAAGCGCCCAGACATCGCGTTGGCAGACTCCGCAGGTGTGCACATGGTTTGGTTACATGGTTTGGTTATTTTCCGTTCTCCGCCTATTTTTGCTTGCAACAAAATGAGCGGGACGGGCAGCCTATCTGTCAGCCCATGCCTTTACCCAGATGCCTTTCTTCAAGGTACTCGCCAGAAAGGCCCTCCTTGTTTAACACACTATTGCTAGGCTAGGCCCTCCTTGTTTAATACATTAGTGCTAGGAGTGACCCTTCTTGTTTAACACACTAGTGCTAGGAGTGGCTGTACTAAAAGCTGGTCAAGTTCTCTGTCTGGAGGCCCTCTTTGCTGTAACATTAGAATTTTTCTGTTCCATTTACTCATTCCTCCAGAAGTGTCATAACAAAGACCTCTCATTTTCTTGCCCTATCAGTCCACTCATTCCTTTGGTGAAAGGCCTGCAAACCTGCGCACATTCTTGCAGAATATTACACCTTTTTGCAACCTTTTCACGGTTCCTCTCTGTGCAGCAATGCTGGGCTTGGCCACCGCTGCCTCTGTCGTTATGGCTAAAGAGACTCCTGAGCACAGAGCTGCCATTTCTGGACTGATGGCACCCTATGTGGGATGGGTCGGGCTCGCCACCGCCCTCAACTACCGTGTCTGGTGCGTTTTTGTGCTCATGCTACTGCAGCTAGCTATAGCGCGTTTTGCTCGGGGTTCCACCTGTTTTTTTACTGTTCTGCGCCTGCATTTGATAGCTTCAGCTCGCCGCAAATGGCGTTGTCAGCAACTTATCTGATCTGCAGTTTTTGTTAATTACTTCGCCATAGGGTTCCTATATAGTGCACCATGAATGATAGATCACTAGGCTTATAGATCACCTAATGAAATTTCATGAGGTCGTTTTGCTTAATGCAAGCAAAACAGCCTCATAAACTTTCATCCAAGGTGCAATCCCACGTAAGGTAATGAGACTGTATACAGTAGTAGGCTGCTGTGCTGATTAGCTCATTTCATAATACTTTACGGGCACAGGAAGGACAACCCCAACGCCAACCAAATCCCTAGCTCACCGGAGGAGCCGCAGAAGATAGCTTAAGCGTTAAAAAAGGGTGCTTTGAGGGTTGGATGTACAGTGTAGGTACCCTTAGTTAGAGAGGGTAGAGCAAGACGCTGCTCACCTAAAATAACCATTTTGCTGGTGCGTATGTGCTCAGGCTACTTGTTAAGCCGCATGGTGACGTACTCAATTATGCAAGGCATGTATTTGATGAACTCCAGGATCTGGCCAGGAAAGAACTGATCCCGATAAAATTGTATCAAATTTTCATTGCTCCAGGCAAGGTGGCTGGGGGAGACGCAAGCATGCGCACCATCCAATGCAAATATTGATGCACGTATACTACTGTGCACAAGTAGAGAAATAAAAGCTACGCAGTCAGACGAATCCCCACATTAATTTAGGAGGTTTACAAGGTACAAAAGTGTTTAAAGGAACAATCAATGAGGTCGATATAGAAATTGCAAGCTTGGCCTGAACATTATAGCTCCCGATAGGAGCTGGTGAGTGGAAAGGGCATAACTTGTATGAACAGAACAGAAAAGAAAAATTATGCAGGCTGCCACAGTGAAACACTCCCTGCATCAATTAAGGAAATGGAGACACATTGGCCCAATGTGCCGTGAGTCTCCCCCACCAAAGGAAAAAAGAAAATAGTGGGGATCTGGAGGATGGCTGGCAGCCCACTGCTCCAAATCGAAACCTTGAGAGCAATTAGTTTTTACTTGTGCGCGTCTAGTTTGTGCATAATGCACAGAGTGCGCATGCAATTAAGGACAGTCTTGTGGGCTCTCTGTGAATTGAGGTTGAGCTCTTTTAGATGATGCTAAGTGTTAGAGGTATAGATTGGTCCTCCCACACCAAGAAGGATGGTGTGAAGCGTAGCTTGTTTAGCTTTAAGCGCTTGCATAAACTACCGTGCTGTTTGTTAGAGGCCTCCAGCTGGTGTCCAGTCCTAGTGTCTTCACAACACTTGTATGAATAAGTTTTGAGGGAAAAAAGAAAAAAGAGAAAGAAGATGGGTAGTGTTGACAAGGATGTTTTGTGTCTTGCACTACCACCTAGTGGATGCAGAGCCACCCAACATCCCACTCGGAGAATAAAGGGGAAAGGCTTATAATTGGGGAGGATCATGATCAGGAGGTTGGGAGGCAGAAGTCTGCACACCATTAGGAGTATTGCTCAAATACCTTAAGAGGGTTGCTTACAATGTTGCGATTAGTTTGCATGATTTCCGTTCAACGACCAAGTTGGGATGCAGGCTTAGTTTTTTCTCAAGAGCCGTGGTATGCAGACAATTTCCCTCTAATGCTGTGCAGTGGATTAGCTGTATGGCTGCTGTAAATGGTGCCTGTTCCTCCTAGCAAAGTGGTGTAGAGGGTTATGCAAGGCATTAGTTTGTTGTTCTTCAATTTTACTGCAGCTTGTTTGTATGTGTGTGTGTATGTGTGTGTGTGTGTGTGTGAGTGTGTGTGTGCGCATGTGTGTTTATTTGCGTGCGTGTGTGTGTGTGTGTGTGTGTGTGTGTGTGTGTGTGTGTGTGTGTGTGTGTGTGTGTGTGTTTGTGTGTGTGTGTGTGTGTGTGTGTGTGTGTGTGTGTGTTTGTG